>ERZ1090868.111-NODE-111-length-43127-cov-6.958906_pt1 | contig 43127 bp, 36 predicted proteins | sample MGYA00478475_ERZ1090868 | MGnify/ENA primary metagenome ERZ1090868 (study PRJEB33644, sample SAMEA5815747) | chicken gut metagenome | biome: Chicken; feature: Gastrointestinal Tract; material: Caecum | place: Ireland | collected 2019-01-01 | study: A study of the...
ATTCCCGCACAGGGGGCTCTTTTTTGTGCTGTCTGCACAATCTGGGGCGGTTCAGATGGCCGGGGGTTTTTGTATCAAAAGACGATGACGGTGCCGCCCTCCGGGCCTTCCACCGGGGTCCAGTTGCTGGAGCCGGCGAGGAAATCATCGATCGAGATCAATCCATAGTCCTCGGGGCCTTTCTCATACTGCTTGGCCACAACCAGCACCCGGCCATCGCCGGTGAAGGTGACCGGATAGCCGGTGCTCTGCAAACCGGGCCGCACATCGTAGTCGGTACTGGTGGCGACATCATACACATGCATCCGGTCGCTGTTGTTGTCCACCAGCCAGTACAGTTCTCCGTCTCGTTCCATTGGGGCAAAATAGCCCACGCTTCCTGAAATTCCTGCTTCGATCTTTTGGTCACTGCCGTCCAGTCGATAGCTCACCACCTGCCCCGGCAAGTTTCCCTTGCCCGGGTTATATACAACAGTCTCGAAGTAGAGTCGGCCCTCCGCCTTTCCTAGAAACAGCATCTTGGAGATTGTTCCCTCAGCATCCACGGTTCCCTCGTATGGTTCCTCCAGCACTTTTTCCAGTTTCCCGGTGTTCAGATCCCACCAGTCATACTCGCTGGTGGCATTTTGTAATGCCGCATCAAAGGCTTCCTGTTCCTCAAAGGAGGGCAGAGGCTGCTCGGTTACACAGCGCCGCAATAACAGGCGGCTACCGTCCGCCGCAAACACTCCGTCCAGCACGATATGGGGCAGCGGCAAATCGGTGATGGCACCGGTTTCCAGGTCAATGCGGCAGGCCACATTCTGTTCCGGCGGGTTGAACGGATTGCCCTCGACGATATAGGCCCCCCGTTCATCACACCAGGCCGGGGTCCGGGAACCCGGCAGGTTCTGCAAAGGCTGGGTGGTTGTCTCCCCGCCGTCCAACGGCACTTTGTACAGGGTATCCGCGGTGACGGCGTAGAGCGCATCCGGCTCGACGATCACATCGCTGTACACCGTGCCCGGTTCCCCAAACCGATAGAGCGTTTCCACGCTGGCGCTGGCATAGTCCAGCTTCTGGATTTCGCCCTGCATTGCCTGATAGGTATAACAGGCTTCGCCGGTATTGCGGCGCTGCATGATGGACTGCAGATTTCCCACCACCGCGGCCGTTTCTTCCGCCGTGGTGGTTTCGGCGGGTGCTTCCTCCGTCGGGGTCGGTGCCGGGTCCGGCACCGAAGATGCCGCCGGGGTGCAGGCAGACAGACACAGGGCCAGCAAAAGAAACACAAACAGGGATTTTTTCATCGTTTTCCTCCTTTTCCGTCAGTCGGAAGGTTCCGCCGGGGCGTCCACAATGGGTGTCCAGTCGGTGGAACCGGCCAGGTAGTCCGGCAGGGAGATCAGCGCGTATCCGTCGACCATTCCGGTTTCCCTTCCCTGGGACACCATCACCTGGTTTTGCCCCACCAGCGCTTCCGGCCAGCCGTTGGACACCGTAATATGGGGCAGTTCATACATTTGCCCATCGGACAGGTCATAGATCCAAAGGTCACCGGGCTCGCCGCCCATCAACCAGCGCAGAGTGCCGCCCTGGTTGAAAACCCAGGCCGGACGCTCCTTTTCTAACCGGCCCTGCATGGGCTGCCAGTCGCTGCCGTCCAGGGCACAGCTTTCCACCCCGCCCGCCGAGCCATCCTCCTTATACCAGCTGAAATACAACCGATCTCCGGCCATTCCCAGGAAATCGTGACGGCGGCGCATTCCATCCGGCTGTTCGACGCCGTAATACGGTTCTGCCATGACTTTTTCCAGGGCGCCGGTGGCCGGATCATACCAGTCAAATTCCCGTTCTCCGCTTTGGAGCAGCGCGTCATACATATCCCAATCTTCGGAAGAGGGAAGCGGCGCTTCGGTGATCGCCCGTGCGACTATAAAGCGGGAGCTGCCTGTCGGGTAAATTTCCCCGATCTGACCGGGAAGTTCCAGATCGGTGACCTGTCCCGTTTCCAGATCAATCCGCGTGCCGCTGTTACCGCCCGCATTCATGTCGTACTCGAAATCATAGGCGGCGTATTCATCAGCATATTCCGGACTCTGTTCCGACCCCAGCGGAATGGTCTGTGCGGTGCCGCCCTCCTGGGGCACCTTGTACAGCGTGTCGCCCGCAAACAGGCAGATCTGTCCCTGCCAGGGCAAGACCTGTACGCCGCTCTGGCCAGGACAGGCCCCGAAATACAGACTGGTGCGCTGCCCATTTGTCAGGTTGATCGCCAGCAATTGGAGCTGCAGTTCGCCCGCATCGTTCCAGAAATGTACGGCGTTGAAGATCTCATCCGCCGTCGACTCATAGTACTGGATCCTCCGCAGATGCCCCACCGGGAAAGCTGCGCTCTCTTCCGCCGGGGCGGATTCGCCGGTTGCCTCCACTGTAACCGGTTCCGACGCCGTAGTCGAAGAGGCGGCCGGCGTGCAGGCCGACAATCCCAGGCCCAGGGCCAGCAAAACAAGCAGTGATTTTTTCATCGGCTGTTCCTCCCTTCCTCAGATGGGCGCGTTGTCATCGTAGCGTTCCACCGGGGTCCAGTCGGTTCCCCCGGCCAGGTAGGCATCCCCGTCCATCAGGCCATAGACAAGCATTCCCTCCCCGTTCTTGCCGTCAAATTTCAGCAGCACCTTGTCGTTCCGGAACAGCAGCCAGGGCCAGTAGTCTATGGCCGTCACTTGGGGCATCTCATGATACTGTCCCGTGCTCAGGTCATAGATCCAGTACTCCCCACTCCCACGGCCGCCCAGAATCCAGCGGACTTTGCCCTGCTGCTCCAGCGACCAGATGGCTTCCCCTGCCACGGGGGCATCGGGCAGTGCCTGCCAGTCCTGGCCGGTGGCATCGCAGGACTCCATCCCATAATCCACCGGTTCCTCTCCGTTGGACACAATCCAGGAAAAGTACAGCCGGCCGTCCGCCATGCCCAGGAAGTTCCGGCGGCGCCGGGAACCGTCCTCCTGTTCAACCCCATAGTAGGGTTCCTCCAGCAGTTTCTCCGTCGCGCCGGTGGTCGGGTCGTACCAGCTGTAGACACAGTCGGCATTCTGGATGGCCGCGGCGTACTGTTCCCCCTGTTCCGCACTGGGCAGCGGCGCATCGGTGGCCATCTGGCAGATCAGCAGGCGGGGTTCACCCACGGCCCAGACCCCCAGGGTCTGGATGGGCATTGACAAAAGGGTGATTTCGCCGGTCTGCAGGTCCAGGCGTTCCAGCTGAATGCTGTTGCTGCCGGAATCGAAGGCATAATCATACCCGTAGACATCGTCGGCAAGAACGGGAAAGATAGGCCGGTCCAGCGCCACCGTTTCCATCTGCCCGTCTTCCTCCGAGATCCGGTACAGGGTCTGGTCCAGCACAAGGTAGACCATCCCGTTGCGGACCAGAGGGTCGCCCACCTGCTGGGGGGAAGCTTCGATGGTGCACAGGCAGTCCTGCTTGCCGGTGTTGTAGTCCAGGCGCAGCAGCTGTACCTGCCGGGTACCGTTTTCATCTCCTACCGGGTTCACGGTGTACCAGGCGCGGCCGGAGTCCGCCTGGCAGTTCTCGCCCCAGATGGCACCCCCGGCACTCGGGGCCGCGGACGGTGCGGGATCTTCGGCGGGCGCCGCGTTTTCCACCGTGGTGTGGAAAACTTCCCCGCCGGATTCCGGTTCAGGGGCGGACGTGCAGGCGGTCAGACACGCCGCCAGGACCAGCAGGGCAAGCAGGGATCGTTTCATGGGACAGTTCCTCCTTCTGGTTGTTTGACTGCTTCCAGTATGGCACCCCTTTGTATCCAAGTTGTACCAAAATGCCCGTTTTTGCTACGGAAGGGCATCTTTTGTGACAAATTATAAGAAAAGCCGCGCAGCAACGACATACGCTGCTGCGCGGCCCTTCCTTGAGGAGTCCGGGTGACAGGACTCGAACCTGCGAAATCTCCTGGTCCCAAACCAGGCGCGATACCAAACTTCGCCACACCCGGATACGGTGTAACTGTATTATTATAGTACGCCGGCCCCCGCCCCGTCAAGGGGAAACCTTTGTGTGACCTCATCACAGAAAAAACGCGGCGAAAGGGCTATACTAAAATCACAATCCAAGACAAGGAGGACAAAACGATGTCTGTACTGCATATTACGAAAGAAAACTTCAACGCCGAGGTGCTGCATTCCGACCGCCCGGTCCTGCTGGACTTCTGGGCCACCTGGTGCGGTCCCTGCCGGATGGTGGGCCCCCTGGTGGAGGAGATTGCCGCCGAGCACCCCGAGATCAAGGTGGGCAAAATCGACGTGGACGCCCAGCCCGAGCTGGCCGCTCAGTTCCAGATCATGAGCATTCCCACCCTGATGGTGGTGAAAAACGGCCAGATCACCCAGCGGGTAGTGGGCGCCCGTCCCAAGAATCAGATTCTGGCGCTGGTCCAGGAGGGCTGAGATACCATGGGATTCTTTGATTTTCTGCGCGGACCGGACATCGATACCGGCCTGGCACAGTGCCAGGAAACGCCCGGGGCCCTGCTGCTGGATGTACGCACCCCCGGTGAATACGCCGAGAGCCACCTGCCGGGAGCCCGCAACCTGCCGCTGCAATCGCTGGAAGGCATCGCGGCGGTAGCCCCTGCCAAGGATACGCCGCTTTTCCTCTATTGCCGCAGCGGCGCCCGGAGCGGCCAGGCCACCAGCCTGTTGCAGCGGATGGGATACACCCGTGTCACCAACATCGGCGGCATCATGAACTATCACGGAAAGGTGGAACGATAAGATGAAAGTCGTCATCGTGGGCGGTGTGGCAGGTGGTGCCACCGCCGCGGCCCGTCTGCGGCGTCTGGACGAAAAAGCCGAGATCGTCGTATTGGAACGGTCCGGCTTTGTCTCTTACGCCAACTGCGGACTGCCCTATTATATCGGCGGCGTCATTGAGGACCAGGCCGAACTGACCCTGCAGACGCCGGAAAGCTTTTATGCTCGGTTCCGGGTGCGGATAAAAGTCCACCACGAGGTGACGGCCATCGACCGCACCGCCAAAACCGTCACGGTCCGCAACCTGGAAACCGGCGAAACCTTTGCCGAGTCCTACGACAAACTGCTGCTGGCCCCCGGTGCCCAACCCACCCGGCCGCCGTTGCCCGGTGTGGAACTGGACCGGCTGTTCACCTTGCGCACGGTGGAGGACACCCTGCGCATCCGCCGTTTTGTGGAGGAGCAGCATCCCCGTTCCGCCGTGCTGGCGGGTGGTGGGTTCATCGGCCTGGAACTGGCCGAAAACCTGCGGGAACTGGGGCTGGATGTGACCATCGTCCAGCGGCCCAAGCACCTGATGAACCCCTTTGACCCTGATATGGCGGCATTGCTGCACGCCGAAGTGCGTGCCCACGGCGTGCACCTTGCCCTGGGCCACACGGTGGAAGGCTTTACCGGAACCGAAAAGGGCGTACAGGTCCTTTTAAAGGATGAAGCGCCGCTGCAGGCGGACATGGTGGTACTGGCCATCGGCGTGACGCCGGACAGTCATCTGGCCGCCGAGGCCGGGCTGGACCTGGGGCTCAAGGGCAGCATTCTGGTCAACGACCGGATGCAGACCTCCGACCCGGACATCTACGCTGTGGGCGACGCCGTGCAGGTCCGGCACTTTGTCACGAAACAGCCGGCCCTCATCGCACTGGCAGGTCCCGCCAACAAGCAGGGACGCATCGCCGCCGACAACATTGCCGGCGGCGACAGCCGGTACAAGGGGTCCCAGGGCAGTTCGGTGCTGAAAGTCTTTGGTCTGACCGCCGCCGCCACCGGCCTGAGCGAAACCGCCGCCCGCAAGGCCGGTCTGGATGCCGATGCAGTGATTCTTTCCCCCATGAACCATGCCGGTTACTATCCGGGCGGACGGGTCATGACCCTGAAAGTGGTGTATGAACGGGGCATCGGTCGCCTGCTGGGGGCTCAGATCGTGGGGGCGGAAGGTGTGGACAAGCGCATCGATGTACTGGCCACCGCCATCCGCGCAGGGATGAATGCCTACGACCTGACCGAACTGGACCTGGCCTACGCACCGCCCTACTCCTCGGCCAAGGACCCGGTGAACATGGCCGGCTACATGATGGAAAACCTGCTCACCGGACGGGTGCAGCAGTTCCGTCTGGAGGACCTGGACGCCCTGCCCCGGGACGGCAGCGTGCAGCGGGTGGACACCCGCACCCCGGGGGAATACCGCCGGGGCCACGCCGACGGCTTTGTGAATCTTCCGCTGGACACCCTGCGGGAGCACCTGGCGGAGCTGGACCCCGCCAAACCCGTCTATGTCATGTGCCAGAGCGGGCTGCGCAGCTACCTGGCCTGCCGTATCCTGACCCAGCACGGGTTTACCTGCCACAATTTTGCGGGCGGTTACCGCTTTTATGAGGCGGTGACCACCGACCGCCGCCAGAGCGAAGCGGCTTTCCCCTGCGGCATGGATAAATAAACTACCGGCCGGTTTGCAGTGTCTGCGCCGCGCCCTTTCCCTCAATCACAAAAAACGCGTTCTTGTGCCGTATACCGGTCACTCGAACGCGTTTTTCTTTTTTTACTTCTCTGCCAGCGCACGCAGGCGTTTTTCGTCCAGCAGCTGGATGCTGCCCCGGGACAGCTTGACCAGCCCTTCCCCCTGGAAATACCGCAGCATCCGGGTGACCACCTCCCGGGGGGACCCCAGGTGGTGACCGATGGTTTCATGGGTGGTCTTGAGGGTGGTGCTGCCGTCCAGGGCGCTCTCCTCCAACAGGAAGGCAGCCAGCCGTTTGTCCAGACTTTTCCACAGGATCTGTTCCACCAGCCACATTACATCGGAAAACCGGCCGGCCATAATCTCGTTGGTGTAGTTGGCCACAGGGGCGGACTGTTCCATCAATTCCTTGTACCGCTGGGCCGGAATCTGCCAGAATTCGGTATCTTTTTCGGCCTCGATGGTCACATCGTACTGCAGTCCCCGCAGGATGCAGGAGGCGGAAAGCAGGCACATATCCCGGGCAAACAGCCGGTAGAGGGTGACTTCCCGCCCATCCTCCGACAGGATATAGACCCGCAGCTGACCGGAGCGCAGCAACAGGAACCCGATGCAATCCATCGAGCCGTTGTGCACCACCGTACCGGCGGGCACCTGGCGCAGTGTGGCCGCCCGGGCCAGCGCCTGCTGCTGAGGCGGTGTCAGTTGATCCCATACAGGGAAATATTGGGCAAATTCCATGGTTGCATCCTCCTGCCCCTAGCATATACGATGACGCCCCGGTTGTCAAATGCCATCGTGGTCCACCGCCCCCTTGCGGATAAAATGGCTCTGCCGGTAGGTGCGCGGCGCCACCCCGTACACCGACTTGAAGGCCCGGGAAAAATGCAGCTGGTTGGCATAACTGACCATGGCGCTGATGGTGCCGATGGGCAAGGCGGTTTCCTTGAGCATCTGCGCCGCCCGGGCCATGCGGTAGTGCAGCAGAAACGCCTGGGGGCTCTCCCCCATGGAATCCCGGAACAGTTTGCCGAAATAGCTGCGGTTGAGCCCGCAGAAGGCGGCGATCTCCTCGATGGAGATATCCCGTTGATAATTCTGCTCAATGAAGGAGAGGGCCTCCTTCATATAAAAGTCCCGCAGCCGGCGCTGGCTCTGGCGCCGCTGTCCGGCCGAACACTGCACCAGCAGGTCCAGGAACAAAAAGCCCTGGCCGATCTGCCGTACCGGGCTGTCCTGGGGATGGTTCACAATGTACAGCATCTGGTCCCGCAACTTCTGGCCGGCCTCGTGGTTCTGGGGCGTATAAACCGGCTGGTCAGCTCCCAGTCCCGCCAGGCTGACGCTCTCGCTGACGCGCAGACCGTCAAATTCGATCCAGGTATATTCCCAGGGGTCGGTGCCGTCGGCCACATAGGTGGTGGTCTGGCCCGGCAGGATCAGAAAACCGTGTCCCGCTTCGATGGGATAGGCCTGCTCGTTGGCATACAGGGTCCCGCGTCCCGCGATTACATAGTGGAACAGGTAATGGTCCCGCTTGCGGGGACCGTAGGAGTGCAGCGGATCTGTGCGTTCCCAACCGTACTGGTACAGGTTGAGGTCCACAAACCGTTCATCCTGAAAAACATGGAATTTGAGCTTGTTTTCGGTAAAAATGTCATCCGGCCGGGCCATACGGTCACCCCGTCTCTTTGGTTTTTTTCATTATATACCATAATGCGTCTATACTTCAACAAAAAGAATAGAAATCTTATAAATTGAGATATAAAAAATAGCAACATGATATTCACGCCATCTTCTGCAAATTGTATAATAAAGTCGCTGATTCGGGAAATATTTTGTGCATAGTGCACATTGCACAAAATTTTCGCAGAAATTTCATCAAATTGGCGAGCCCCCATTCTCCCACTGCCGCACCGGCCGGGCTGGCAGCGAACCACTGCAGTACCACTGCAAAAGATCAACAGGAGGAAGACATCTTATGAACATCAAACGGAAGTTGGTTGCCGGGTTGATGGCGACGTGCCTGACCGCCGGTTTGGCAACGGGCCTGACCGCTTGCGGCTCGGACAGTTCCGACGGCACCGTGAACCTGACGTTCCAGATCTGGGACGTTGCCCAGCGTGACGGCATGCAGGCGATGTGTGACGCTTACACCGAGCAGCATCCCAACGTCCACATCGAAGTGCAGGTCACCAGCTGGGATGAGTACTGGACCAAACTGGAAGCGGCCGCCATCTCCAACCAGATGCCGGACATCTTCTGGATGCACACCAACGAAATCCTGAAGTATGCCGACTACGGCAAGCTGGCCGACTGCTCCGACATTGTGGAGACCGAGCACTTCTCGGACATTTCGCTGGCCAACGCCAGCGGTTCGGACGGCAAACTGTACGCCGTACCCAAGGACAAAGACACCGTCGGCCTTGTGTACAACAAGGAGATGTTCGACGCCGCCGGCGTCGCCTACCCCGACGAATCCTGGACCTGGGACGATCTGTGTGAGGCTTCCCAGAAAATTTACGATGCCACCGGCAAATATGGTTACATGGCCTACGGCGACGATCAGCTGGGTTACTGGAACTTTGTGTACCAGGCGGGCGGCAGCATCCTGACCGAGGACAAGACCCGCGCAAACTTCACCGACCCGGCCACCAAGATGGGCATGGAATTCTACATCAACCTGCAGAAAAACGACTGGTGCCCCGACCAGAACTACTTTGCCGAGACCGCTCCCGGCACGGCCTTCTTCTCCGAGAAGGGCGCCATGTTCTTTGAGGGCGACTGGAACATCCTGAGCGAATTGCAGAACTACCCCGAAATGGTGGGCAAATGGGACGTTGCGGTTCTGCCCAAATGCCCCAACCCCATGAGCGGTGACGGCCGGGCTTCCATCTCCAACGGCCTGAGCTACGCCACCAGTGCCACCAACAAGCACCTGGATATCGTCAAGGACGTGCTGAAGTTCTTCGGCAGCGAGGAAGGCCAGCGCATCCAGGGCGAGAGCGGCGCCGCCATTCCCGCCTATGAGGGCCTGGAAGAAACCTGGGTCGGCGTCTTCAAGGATTACCCCATTGATGTGCAGCCCTTCATCGACATGTTTGATTACTGCGTCCAGAGCGTCAACAACGCCGCCCGCCCCGAGTGGAAGACCCCGGTCAGCGACACGCTGCTGAAGATCTACACCGGCGAGCTGGACATCGACACCGGCCTGCAGACCATGCAGGACATTGTGGATGAGGCCAGTGCCGAATATTACCCGGAGGAGGATGCGTAATGCAAAAGACATCAAAACTTGCCCGCGACGGTGCCAAGTGGGGCCTGATTATGGTGGCGCCCACCATCATCGGTCTGCTGGTCCTGAACATCTATCCCTTCATTGACGCCATCCGGATGAGCTTTTCCAAGTCGCTGCCCTTCGGCATGTTCGAGTTCGAGGGCATTGACAACTATGTGGAGATGTTCCAGAACGCCGAGTTCTGGAAAGCCACCTGGAACACCATCCTGTTCTGCATCCTGACGGTGCCTGTGGGCATCTTCCTGGCGCTGCTGGTGGCGGTGCTGCTGAACAGCAAGATCCGCGGCCGCACCACCTTCCGCGCCATCTTCTTCCTGCCCATGGTTGTGGCCCCCGCCGCCGTGGCTATGGTTTGGAAGTGGATTTTCAACACCCAATATGGTATTATTAATTCTGTACTGGGTGTCAACGTCGGTTGGTTGACCGACTCCCGGTTCGTACTTTTCACCTGTGCCGTCGTGCAGATCTGGTCCAACATCGGCTACGATGCCGTTTTGCTGCTGGCCGGCCTGCAGAACGTTTCGGCCACGCTGTATGAGGCTGCCGACCTGGACGGCGCGTCCAAGGTCAAACAGTTCTTCTCCATCACGCTGCCGATGGTTTCGCCCACGCTGTTCGTCGTCATGATCATGCGTCTGATGTCCTCGCTGAAGGTCTTCGACCTGATCTACATGATGGTGGATGACGCCAACCCCGCTTTGAACGATGCCCAGAGCCTGATGTCCCTGTTCTACCGCCAGAGCTTCATTGCCGGTGACAAGGGCTATGCGTCCGCCATCGTCGTCTGGACCGTGCTGCTGATCGGTATTGTCACCATCATCCAGTTCTGGGGCCAGAAAAAGTGGGTCAATTACGAGGTGTAAAGTATGAATACCAGTATGAAAAGCAACAAGCGGCTTTCCACCACGCTGACGTATGTTGTTCTGATCCTGGGCAGCATCCTGATGATCTTCCCCTTTGTGTGGATGCTTCTGACCAGCTTCAAAACCCAGGCCGAATCCATGGTTATTCCGCCGCAGATTCTTCCCTCTCACTGGGCGCTGGACAACTTCACCACCGCGCTGGCAAGCCTTCCCTTCTTCAACCTTTACGTCAACACCGGTCTTCTGATTGTGTTCCGCGTGCTGTGCGCCGTGATCTTCAGCTCGATGGCCGGCTACGCCTTCGCCAAACTGCAGTTCCCCTGCAAGAACCTGCTGTTCGGCATTGTGCTGGTGCAGATGATGCTGCCCAGCCAGATCTTCATCACCCCGCAGTACCTGATGCTGGCCCGTCTGGGCCTGACCAACACGATCTTCGCGCTGGTCTTTCCCGGCCTGGTCTCCGCCTTCGGCACCTTCTTCCTGCGGCAGACGTACTTGGGCATTCCCAATGAGATTGCCGAGGCCGCCTATCTGGACGGCTGCAACAAGTGGCAGACCTTCACCAAGGTCATGTTCCCGCTGACCGGTTCCAGCTGCGCCGCCCTGGCCATCTTCACCGCGGTGTTCGCCTACTCCGACCTGATGTGGCCGCTGATCTGCAACACCGACCTGAACATGATGACCCTGTCCGCCGGCCTTTCCACCCTGAACGGCCAGTACACCACCAACTTCCCGGTCCTGATGGCCGGCAGCTTCCTGGCCATGATTCCCATGGTCATCCTCTATCTGCTGTTCCAGAAACAGTTCATCCAGGGCATTGCGATGACCGGCGGCAAATAATGCGCCCCATCGCTCCCATCGCCTGACCACAGGCTCCCGGCGGCAGGCGGACGGTCGGTATCACCGTTCCGCCCGCCTGCTGCTTTTTGTTGGGAAAACAGTGCGTCCGGTCTGCCGGAAATTATCCGTCGCCGACACTGTCTATAGATTCTTTTTTCAGGAGGTCCTTTTATGGGCATTCAATTCAACTCCGCCACAGGCGTTTTTGCGCTGCAAACCGCACACACCAGCTACCACATGCAGGTAGACGAACGGGGGCATCTGCTGCACCTGTACTATGGCCGCACCATCGGCCAGGGTAATCTGAGCGCACTGTACCCCCGTGCCGACCATGGCTTTTCGCCGGACTACTATGCCTGCCGCCGGGAACGCGGCGTTTCGCCCGATGTGCTCCCCCAGGAATACACCGGCTGCAATGTGGGCGATTTCCGGTTGTCCTGCCTGGTGGTGCGCAACGAAGCGGGTGCGGCCGGTGCGGATTTTGTCTATGTATCCCACCGGATTGAATCGGGCAAGTATGCCCTGGAGGGATTGCCCAGTGCCCACGCTGAGACCGGAGACGAGGTGAGCACCCTGTGCATCACACTGCGGGACTTTGTCACCGGCCTGGAGCTGGACCTTCTGTACGGTGTGTTTGCCGACCAGGATATCATTACCCGCGCTGCAAGGCTGCGCAACAACGGCACCGAATCCCTGCGGCTGGAAAAGGTAGCCTCCCTGTGCCTGGACCTGCCCTTCGGGCAGTGGGATCTGATCCACTTCCACGGCCGCCACGCCATGGAACGGCAGATGCAGCGCACCCCGCTGGCCGATGCCATCCAGACGGTGTCCTCCACCCGCGGGGCCTCCAGCCATCACCACAACCCCTTTGTGATCCTTTGCGACCGGGACGCCACCGAGACCGCCGGTCTGTGCTACGGTATGATGCTGGTGTATTCCGGCAGCCATCGCACCGACATCGAGGTGGATCAGAACGGTTCCACCCGGCTGGTCAGCGGTATCCACGACGAGCGGTTCAGCTGGCAGCTCAAACCCGGCGAGAGCTTTACCGCCCCCGAGGCTTTGCTGTGCTGCACCACCGGCGGTCTGACCGACCTGTCCCAGCGGTACCAGCATTTTGTGCGGCACAACATCTGCCGCAGCCCCTACCGCTTCAAGCGCCGCCCGGTGCTGATCAACAACTGGGAGGCCACCTACTTCCAGTTCAATACCGAAAGCATCTGCCGTATTGCCGAAAAGGCCGCCAGCCTGGGCGTGGAGATGCTGGTGCTGGATGACGGCTGGTTCGGCAAGCGCAACGACGACAACAGCGGCCTGGGCGACTGGTTCGTCAACGAGGAAAAACTGCCCGGCGGCCTGAAACCGCTGATCGAGCGCATCAATGCCCTGGGCATGAAGTTCGGCATCTGGGTGGAGCCCGAGATGATCAGTGAGGATTCCGACCTGTACCGTGCCCATCACGACTGGGCCCTGACGCTGCCCGGCCGCGATCCCGCCATGGGACGCGACCAGCTGGTGCTGGACATGGGCCGCCAAGAAGTGGTAGACTATTTGGTGGAGGTTTTGAGCGATCTGCTGCGCAACAACCACATTGAATACGTCAAATGGGATATGAACCGCAACATGTCCGATGTGTACAGCCGTGCCCTGCCCCCCGAACGCCAGGGTGAGGTAGCCCACCGCTATATGCTGGGCGTCTACCGTCTGCTGGACACCCTGACCACCCGCTTCCCCCAGGTTTTGTTTGAGGGCTGTGCGGGTGGCGGCGGCCGCTTTGACGCCGGCATGCTGGCCTACTTCCCGCAGATCTGGTGCAGCGACGATACCGACGCCATCGAGCGGCTGATCATCCAGCACGGCACCTCTTTCGGCTATCCCATCTCGGCCATGGGCGCCCATGTGTCCGCCTGCCCCAACCACCAGACCGGCCGCACCACCCCGCTGTGGACCCGCGCCGTGGTGGCTATGAGCGGTACCTTCGGCTACGAATTGGATCTGGGCAAGCTCTCTGAGGAGGAGTGCCATCAGGTCCGGCAGCAGATTGAAACCTTCAAACAGCTGTATGATGTGATCCAGAACGGCCGGTATTACCGGTTAAGCGATCCGTCCCGTCAGCTGCGCTATACGGCCTGGCAGACCGTCACCGACACCGAGTCGCTGGTCAGCCTGGTGCTCACCCATCCCGAGGCCAACGCCCGCCCGCTGCACCTTTGCCTGCAGGGGCTGGAGGAGGATGCTCTCTACCGCGTGGAAAGCCTTCGGATTTACGGCACCACCTCCACCCCCGAAAACGGTGCCGCCGACGCAGATGCCTATGCGGGCGCTGTCTACAGCGGCAGCACCCTGATGTACGCGGGGTACACGCTGCCTCAGATGGTAGGTGATTTCCCCAGCGTGCAGCTGCACCTGGTGCGTGTGTAAGATACCTACACAGCCCCGAACAGAGCAAGGAGGAATTTTCATGAAATCTGGAAAGAAAAAGGCCGCGGCAGCCCGCCGGGCGGCTGCCGCCAAAGCGGCGGTGAAGTCTGCCGAAGCGCCGGCTGCGGAGCAAGCCGCTGCCAAACCGGCTGCGGACCCGGTTGCCCCCAAGGCGGAAGAAACATCGCCCGCGCAGCCGGCCCTGAAGGCAGCGCCGAAGCAGGAAAAGCTCAAGGCGGCCCCCACCCAGGAGAAACTGAAAGCGGCCCCCCAGCCGGAAAAACTCAAGGCAGCCCCCAAGAAGGAAGCCCTGAAGGCCGCACCGCAGCCGGAGAAGCTGAAGGCAGCCCCCAAGAAAGAGGCCCTGAAGGCTGCACCGCCGGTGGAAAGCCAGCCCGCCGATACCGGTGACGCCGCCTTTGAGCGCCGCCTGGCCCGGCACTACGATGAGCTGAAATGGCTGTACTGTGAGCTGTACCATGGTGACATGCAGGCCTTTGACTACTGTATCTCGATGCTGCGCCGGGCCTGGGCCGACCGCAAACCGGCTCTGCGCGCCCAGGATGCCGCCCGGGAGTCGGACCCCAACTGGTACCGCCGCCGGGACCTGCTGGGCATGATGATGTATACCAACGCCTTTGCCGGCACCCTGAAAGGGGTGGAGGAAAAGCTGCCCTACATCCAGGAATGCGGCGTCAACTACCTGCACCTGATGCCGCTGCTGCAGAGCCCCAAGGGCCGCAGCGACGGTGGTTACGCGGTGGCGGATTTCCGCACGGTGGAACCGGAATTGGGCACCATGGCGGACCTGGAACACCTGGCGGATTCCTGCCGGGAGAAGGGCATGAGCCTGTGTCTGGACTTCGTCATGAACCACACCAGCGAGGACCACGAGTGGGCCAAAAAGGCCCGGGCAGGTGAACCGGGCTACCGGGAGCGGTACTTCTTCTACGACAACTGGGATATTCCCAACGAGTTCGAGAAAACAGTGCCCCAGGTCTTCCCCACCACGGCGCCGGGCAGCTTTACCTGGCTGGACGACTGCAAGCAGGTGGTCATGACCAACTTCTATCCCTACCAGTGGGACCTGAACTACGCCAACCCCGTGGTGTTCAACGACATGACGGAGAACCTGCTCTACTTAACCAACCGCGGCATTGACGTCATCCGCCTGGACGCGGTTCCCTATATCTGGAAAGAGCTGGGCACCTCCTGCCGCAACCTGCCCCAGGTCCACACCCTGGTGCGGATGATGCGAATGGTCTGCGAGATCGTCTGCCCCAGCGTGTTGCTGCTGGGTGAGGTGGTCATGGAGCCCGCCAAGGTGGTCCCCTACTTCGGCACGCCGGAAAAACCGGAATGCCACATGCTGTATAACGTGACCACCATGGCCACCACCTGGAACTCGCTGGCCACGGGGGATGTTTCGCTGCTGCGCCACCAGATGGATACCGTCTGCGCGCTGCCCCGGGACTTCCTGTTCCTGAACTATCTGCGCTGCCATGACGACATCGGCTGGGGTCTGGACTACCCCTGGCTGGGTGCCCGGTTCGGCACCAACGAGGTAGCCCACAAGAAGTTCCTGAACGACTGGTTCACCGGCAAATGGCCGGGCAGCGACAGCCGGGGTGAGTTGTACAACGATGACCCCCGCCTGGGTGATGCCCGCCTGTGCGGCACCACCGCCTCGCTGTGTGGTGTGGAAGCGGCCGACTTCGAGAAAGACCCCTTCAAGCTGGAGCGGGCCATCTCCTGCGACCTGATGCTGCACGCCTGGATGCTGACCCAGAGCGGCATTCCGGTGCTCTACAGCGGCGATGAGATCGGCCAGCTGAACGATTATACCTACCACGACGATCCCGAAAAGTGGGACGACAGCCGGTACATCCACCGCGGCAACTTCCAGTGGGATCTGGCCGAGTTGCGCCATGACACCACCACCCGCCAGGGCAAACAGTTTGAAGGCCTGCGCCGGATGGAAACCATCCGTGCCGAAGAGCAAGCCTTTGACGCCCAGGCCGATGTGTGGACTTTTGACACCGGCAGCAGCCATGTACTGGGCGTTGGCCGGTGGTACCAGGGCCATAAGCTGATCGCTTTCTTCAACTTCAGCCCGGAATTTGTGCACGTCTCCTCCTGGGAGAAGGGCCCCTATGATGAGCTGATGTATGGCGGTCACCGGGACGACCTGAACGATGTGGAGCTGTATCCCTATGGCTTCGCCTGGTTCCTGCACACCGAAGACATCTGACACTCCCGTTTTTTCCCCCATATAGCAGAAGGGACGCCCCCGCCTGGGTGCGTCCCTTCTGTTTTTTGTATCCGGAATGGTTTACCGCAACAGGATGCGGAACCGGGTGGTGTAGTCGGCTGCACCGTCCAGGCGGTAGGCGTCCTCCACGTCGGTCCCCCAACTGTCGATGCCGCCCACACCCCGCATGGCTCCCAGCACCGTCACGCTGGTGCGGCCGGTGTCCGGCAGCTCGCTGATGTGTTGGGCCGCTTCCAGTTCCTGGGCGGTGTTGGGCAGCGCCCGGAAGGCAAAGGGTTCGCCGCAGCTCTGCAGTTCCAGGGCCGCGGTGGTACGGCCGCGGGCATCCCGCTGCTGCAGCACCACACGGCGGGTCTGCAGGTGCATGCCGCATTCCTGGGGCACCAGATGCGGTTCGATGTGCGGCACTTCCTCATAGCAGCCGAATTCGGCGCCCTTGTACCGGTCGGGGTAGGTTTCGCCCGAAAGACCGGTCCAGCGGGTGGCGGCCACCGGGGCCGCGGTCTGGAAGGTCACGCCGAAGCAGGGCAATTCCGGCGCACCGGCGGTTCCGTGATAAACGGCTTCCACCTCCAGGGCGCCCCGGTCGGTGACGGTGTAGATCAGCACCTCCTCGGTACCCGGTACGGCGGGCAGCGCAAAGTTGTAGCGTAGCACCACCTTCTGAGCGGATTGCTCCAGAATCTCCGGTTTGCCGGCTTTGGCCAGTGTGTCGGCCGCCAGCCAGGCCGCACTGCGCTGCGGGAACCCACAGCCACGGTCATTGTCGGTGGCTGCCCGCCAGACCGACGGCCGCGGGGCGCGCCAGAGCCATTCGGTGCCGCCCATGCGCAGCGAGACCGGGCCGCCTTCGGTGTAGGAGAAGAGAATTTCAAACCCGTTGCCCTTGACACCCAGGTTGCCGTCCCCTTCGGTCACGGTCAGCGGCGCGGTGGGCCGGGCGTTCCATTCGGCCGCCAGGGCCGCGTCGGCCGCGTTGGCGGCCGCGGCGTTGCGGGCATCGTAGGCCGCCCGATCGGCTGCGTCGGCATACCAGTAGCGTACTTCCTGCATGGCGGGCTTTTCGGCGCCGTCGGCATAGACGATGCCGTTGCCGCTGAAGTTGTAGTCGGTGGTGCGCTCGCCGAAATCACCGCCGTAGCCCAGCACCCGACGCCCCCGGACGTCGGTATGCCAGAGTGCCTGGTCCATGTAGTCCCAGATGAAGCCGCCCTGGTACTGGGGATATTCTTCGGCCAGGCGGATGTAGCTTTCCATGCCGCCCAGGCTGTTGCCCATGTCGTGCATATATTCGCAGAGGACAAAGGGCTTGGCGGGCTTGGATTCGAGATAGTCCCGGATGTTCCAGGGCTTTTCATACATGCGGCTTTCCATGTCGCTGATCTGGTCAAAGGCGCGGTTGTGGAACACGCCCTCGTAGTGCACCAGCCGGCCGGGGTCGTTCTTGTGGAAGAAGTCGCTCATGGCCAGGATGTCTTCCCCGGCATAGCTCTCGTTGCCGCAGGACCAGATGAGCACCGCCGCGTGGTTTTTGTCCCGCTCAAACATGCTGCGGGCGCGGTCCACCACACATTCCTTCCATTCCGGCAGGCTGCCCGGCACGTTCCAGCTGGGCTCCACGCCGCCCAGCTTCTGCCAGCTGCCGTGGCTTTCCAGGTTGGCTTCGTCAATCATATAGATGCCGTTGCGGTCGCACAGGTCGTACCACAGACTCTGGTTGGGATAATGGCAGGTGCGCACGGCGTTGATGTTGTTGCGTAAAAAGACCTCCATGGCCGCATACATATCCTCGGGGCCGATGGCGCGGCCCTTTTCGGCGTTCCACTCGTGGCGGTTGACACCGTTGAAGACCACCCGCTCCCCGTTCAGGCACATCACCCCGCCGATCATTTCAAACCGGCGGAAGCCGATGTCGTAGGGCACCACTTCCTGCACGGTGCCGGCGGCATCGGTGAGGGTCAGCAGCGCGTGGTAGAGGGTGGGGGTCTCGTGGCTCCAGGGCTGCACCCCCTGCAGCTCCAGCGTATCGCCGTTGACCGGCCCGTCGTAGAGGGCATAGCCCTCATCGTCGGTCAGGCGCAGCGCCACGGCGGCGCCGCCAGTCTCCCCTTCCAGTTTGAGGCGAGGGGTCAGCGTGCCGGTGGTGTTGTCCGGTTCCAGCCCGGTCTGCAGCCAGAGGTCGGCCAGATGCACCTTGGGCTTGGCATAGAGGAACACCGAACGGAAGATGCCCGAAAATCGGAAAAAGTCCTGGTCTTCAATCCAGGAGGCACTGCAACGCTTGTGCACTTCAACACAAAGGCGGTTGACACCCTCCTGCAGGCAGTCGGTCAGCTCAAACTCCGAGGGGGTGAAGCTGTCCTCGGCGTAGCCCACAAAAACACCGTTGCACCACAGGTACAGGGCCTGCTCGACGCCCTGGAAGCTGATGCAGACCCGCTGGCCCCGCAGCCCTTCGTCCAGGGTGAAGTTGGTTACATAGCTGCCCACCGGGGCGTTGTCCCAGTCGATCTGGGGCGGGCGCAGGGCGGCGCGGCCGTCCCACGGGTAGAGGGTATTGGTGTATTGCAGTTCGCCGTAGCCCTGCAGCTCGATATGCCCCGGCACCCGGATGGTGCCGAACCCCGAGAGGTCGGCCTCCGGGCGCCAGAAATCCGCCGGACGGGCGGCGGGGTTGGGGCTCCAGGCAAAGCGCCATTCGCCGTCCAGGCTTTGGCGCAGGCTGGTGCGGTCGGCGACCGCTTCCTCCAGGGTACGGTAGGCCACATGGTCGGAATGGGCGTCCAGCCGGTTGACGGCAAAGACCGTGGGATCGGTCAGCCAGCGGAGTTCCGGTTTGATGGTAGGCATAGACAGGGCTCCTTTCGGGGGGATCGGCTGAAACAGCCGTTATTTACAGGCGCTCTCCACCTTGGTGGCAAGCGTCACTTCTCCTTCGGGAATGTCATACCGCACGGCGGGTATGACGGTGTTGGGGTTGTACAGGCTGGTGTTGGGCCAGGCGTCCAGCACGACGCCGGTGCCGCCCTGCTGCCCGGTCACCAGGCAGCCCAATTCCCCGTTGTGGGCTTCCGCCCGGGAACCTTCGGTCAGGGTGGCAAACCCCGCACAGAATTTGGGCACCGCGAAGCCGCAGTCGTAGGCCGTGCAGGCCATGCGGCTGCGCACGGTATGACGGCGCAGATGCCCCATCCCCTGGGGAATCAGTTCGGTGACCACCGTGATGCCTGCGAAGGGGCTCCACTGGCTGATGAGGCGGTCCCCCCACAGCTGGAAATGCTCGCTGTGGCGGCGGATAAACACATAGCCGTCGATGACAAAGGCCAGCATGCTGTCCGGGGCAGCCTGTTCCAGCTGTACATAGCTGCGGGAAGCCGAGAACCCGAACCGGGTATTGTAGACGAATTTGCCGTACTTTTCGCTGAACTGGCCGTGTTCGTTCTGTTCCACCTCGGCGGGGGCGTAGGCGTTCACTTGGCCGTCGGGCAGACGCTGGAAGAGCAGGTCGGCGCTCTTCATGGCATAGAGGGCGGGCAGCTCGGGCAGAGGGGCCGCCGGGGCCGTCCAGAAGGGATGGCCCTCCGGCAGGGCCATGACCAGGAAGGTCTTCATGCCCCAATAAGGGCTGCCCGGGGAATTGTATCTTTCGCTCATATAGAGCTGGGGATAGCCGTAGCCGATGGTCAGCACGCCGTCCCGGTCAAAGATGGGACGGGCACACCACCACTGCAGGTTGCGCACAATAATGCCCTTCATCTCCGGCAGGGGCAGCGGCTCCAGCCCGGCAAAGACACAGGCGGAGTAGAAGGCGCACTGACCGAACCGGTACCCCAGGCTGCGGCCATAAGGCAGCGCCGCGCCGTTTTTGTCAAACCAGTAGGCAAATTCCTTGCCGAAGGCCAGCGCCCGCTGGCGGAAAGTTTCGGCCCGGGCGGGGTCACGCTGGGCGGCAAAGACGCTGTACAGCACGCCGTAGTACTGCAGCGCCCAGGGGATGTAGTAGTCCCGCTGGGGTTTTACGTCCGGCGTGCCGTCGGTATACCAGCCGTCGCCCACATACCAGCTGTCCACCTCGTTCAGGTCCCGTTCCATCAGAGCCAGATCGCAGGGCATGCCCACCGAATCCAGCGCCAGGTTGACCAGCACCCGGAAGAACAGCCAGTTGCAGTGGGGCAGCTCGTGGTGGTTGATGGTGTCCAGCCAGCGGGCCAGGTTTTCTTTGGCCTGCCGGGGCAGGGGATCCCAGACGATCTGGGGCACTTCCAGCATGGCACAGCCGATGGCCGCCATTTCCACAAACAGCTGGTCATAGTCCCCGGGGTCGCCCCAGTATTCGGGGCCTGCGGGATCGGTGCCGGCGGCCAGGCCGCGGCGGTAAATTTCGGCAAAGTGCTCAGCCTTGCCGCCGCCCATCCAGTAGGGGGCCAGCCCCCACAGCGGGCGGGAGAAGCCTTCCATGCCGACGGTGCGGCGGGGATAGCTGACGCCGGTATCGCCCAGCTGCAGCAGCGCGCCTTCCGGCGAATAGAGACCTTCCAGGGGGGTGAGGATACGCAGCAGCAGGGCCTCAAAATCCTGACGGTTCTGTAACTCCATCCTGCTCACCCCTTATAACCGAAATTGGGGATGGCCAGCCAGCGGCGGCGCAGCAGGTGCGCGGCCAGCTTGGGGCGGCGGTCCCGGGTCAGCACGCCTTTGCGGTTGCCGCCCACCCGCATGGGGCCCTGAATGGTGGCAAAGTCCGCAAAGTTCCACAGCAGTTCTCCCACAAAGAAGGGGCGCTTGTCAATTTCGGCGTTGATGCGCTCAAAATATTCAGCCTGGTATTCCTCGCTGAACATCCCGGCCCGGGTGTCGTGCAGGCCTTCCACCGTGTCGGCACCGTATTCGGTGAACATGACCGGCTTGCCCTGTTCGGCCCAGAAATCCAGTTCTTCATTCCAGGCGGCACAGGCGGCGTCCAGGTCCCCCGACAGGTTGTACCAGCCGTAGTAACGGTTCAGGCAGACCACGTCCATGGTGCGGGTGGTGATGTCCTTGGTATAATCGTTCTGGCAGCAGACCAGCGTGACCGGGCGGTCCTGGGGGTCCAGGGCATGGGCCAGCTCGTACAGAGGTCTCCAATAATCATACGCCGATTTCGGGAAATGTTCAAGGTCCGGTTCGTTGCCCAGGCTCCACATGATGACACAGGGATGGTTTTTGTCCCGGTCGATCATATCCCGCACCACATCCCGGTGGTGTTCCGCAATCGGGAAGGTTTTGTAGGGGTCCTGGGCGGCGCCGGCACCGATGCCCACGGCGGGCGTTTCGTCGATGACCAGGATGCCCTCCCGGTCGCACAGGTCATAGAATTCCTCGCTGTAGGGGTAGTGGCTGGTGCGCACGGCGTTGGCCCCCAGCCAGTGCAGCAGATTGGCGTCCTTGACATTGAGGCACTGGTCCAGGCCGCGGCCATGGAAGGCGGAATCCTCGTGCTTGCCGAAGCCCTTGAAGTAGACCGGCTTGCCGTTGAGCAGCACCCTGGTGCCTTCGACACGGATTTCCCGGAAGCCGAAGGTCTGGTCGTACCGGTCGGCGCCAAAGGTCACCCGGGCGGTGTACAGGTGGGGCGTGCCGGGCCAGGGCTCCCACAGCTGCGGGGCTTTTACCGTCACGGTGCCGGCCGCACCGGACGCCGTGGCCACCACGGTGCCGTCCGGCGCCAGGATTTCCAGTTGTGCGGTCCCCTCCCCTTCGGTGTCCACCCGGTAGTCCAGGCGGCCGTCGTTGTGGGGCACCAGCGTGATATTCCGGATGTACGCCTTGGGCGTGGTGTAGAGCCACACCGGGCGGTGGATGCCCGCGAAGTTGAAGAAGTCAAAATTGGGGCGGTTCTGGGGCGCCGCGTTGGCCTTGGCGTGTTCCACCGAGGGGATGCCCGCATTGTCCGAGCCAAAGAAGGCGATCTGGCCCGGCTCGTTGCCGATGGGCAGGGTGGAATGATCCACCCGGTTGTCGCAGGCCACCGTCAGACGGGCCGGCGTGCCGGGTACCAGCAGGTCGGTGACATCCGCCTCAAAGGGCAAAAAACCGCCCTTGTGCTCGGCAATCAGCTTGCCGTCCAGCCAGACCCGGGCTTTGTGGGTGACGGCGCCGAAGCGCAGCACCACCCGCTGGCCGGCACACAGCGCCGGCAGCGTGATCATTTTTTGGTAAAATGCCCAGCCGTAGTGGTCGCGCAGGGCCTTGTCCTCGCCCTGATCGTTGTAGCTGGCGGGCACGGCCATCCGGCGGGCGTCGGGCAGCGGTTCGGCCGGGTGGACATCCTGCCCGTTCAGGTCGTGGCTGAGGCAGAAATCCCACAGCCCATCCTGCGCCACGCAGAGGCGGGCGCCGTTCTGTTGCGGATATAGCATCGTTTTTTCCCCCCGTTTTCGTTACCAGTAGAGCTGCCAGTCCTTGGTCAGACGGGTCAGCGCTTCCATGTAGAAGTAGTCGCCCCAGCTGGTGCACTCGTCCACGCCCTCTGGTGTGCAGGTGTTGTAGGGGCTCTTTTTGCTGTAGGTGCCGTGGGCCAGCTGACCGGCGCCGGGGCGCTGGTCCCGCACGGCATAGTGGGCGTCCAGGCTGCCCAGCATCTGGCGGGCCAGGGTGGTGTAGCTTTCGGCCTCGGTGGCGTCCACATACTTGGCCGCCTCCAGCAGACCGCAGGCCACGATGGCCGCGCTGGAGGAATCCCGCGGCTCCTCGGTGCCGGAGGTGAAAATCATATCCCAGTAGGGCACCAGGTCCTCGGGCAGGCGGGTCAGGTAGAAGTCCAGCGCCCGGCGGAAGGTGTCCAGATAGGCGGGATTTTTGGTGTAGCGGTAGCTCAGCACGCTGCCGTAAACGCCCCAGGCCTGGCCGCGGGCCCAGAAGCTGTCGTCCTTGTAGCCCTGGCAGGTGGCGCCGTGGCTGGGGGTGCCGTCGGGGTTCATGAAGAAAGTATGGTAGGTGGAACCGTCCGGCCGGAAGGAGTTGGCCAGGCAGGTGGTGATATGGCGGTGGGCGATATCGGCATATTTGCCGTCACCGGTGACCTCGCTGGCCCAGTAGAGCAGCGGGAGGTTGAGCAGACAGTCGATGATGTAGCGGTAGTTTTCCGGCGCGCCCATCTCGCCCCAGGCCTGGATGAACTGGCCCTTGGGCTGGAAGCGGGCCATCAGCTGGTCGGCAGCCTTGATGGCGGATACTTTGCCCAGTTCGCTGCCGGTCAGTTTGTAGGCCGCCACGCAGGACGGGCTGTACAGAAAGCCCATGTCGTGGTGGTCCACCTCGATTTTATGGTCGATGCGGTAGGCAAAGCTTTCCACCAGGGTCTCGGCGGTGTGGCGGAAGGCTTCGTCGCCGGTGCGCTCGTAGGACAGCCAGACCTCACCGGGCCAGAAGCCGCAGGTCCACTGGTTGTTCTCGCAGGCGGGATAGAGGCCGTTGACGCTGGAATGGTTCTGGCACCGGTCGGTGTAAAGCGGCAGGTTGATGCGCACCTGGGCCACGGCGCGGTCCAGCGCGGCGGCCGCCTGTTCGTCGGTCATGACGGGAAGAGCATACGTTTTCATATAAAACACCTCATACAAAAAGGGGCACGGGCCTTATGCCGTGCCCCCTTGGGGTAAAGTTTAGCCTTTCAGGCCCGCGGACGCAACGCCCTGGACGAAATATTTCTGCAGGGCAAGGAAGACGATCAGCACGGGGATCAAAGCGATGACGGAGGCCGCCATGATCAGGCCGTACTCGGCGGAGTACTGGCTGATGAACATACGCAGGCCGATCTGGATGGTCTTGAGCTCGGTCTTGGTCAAATAGATCAGGGGGCCGAGGAAGTCGTTCCAGGTGGAAACGAAGGTGAAGATGGTCAGGGTGGACAGTGCCGGCTTGGACAGCGGCAGCATGATCCGCCACCAGATGCCGTACTCGGACAGACCGTCGATACGGGCAGCCTCACACAGTTCGCTGGGCACACCCTCATAGAACTGCTTCATGAGGAAGACGCCGAAGGCGCTGAAGGCCTGCAGGCAGATGATGGCCAGGTGGGTGTTGTTGAGGCCCCAGGAGCGCATCATCATGAACTGGGGCACCATGTAGGCCTGCCAGGGCACCGCGATGGTGGCGATGTAGCCCAGGAAGAGCGCCTTTTTGCCCTTGAAGTTCAGCTTGGCGAAGGCGTAAGCGGCAAAGCTGGAGGTGAAGAGCTGCAGCAGCGTGACGATAATGGTCAGCTTGGCGGTGTTGCCGATGAAGGTCAGCAGCGGGATCTTGGTCCAGATGTCCACGTAGTTGCGGGGCCGCGGATTGGAGGGGATCCACTCGATGGGGAAGGCGAAGACGTCCTTGTTCATCTTGAAGGACGCCGACAGCATCCACAGGAAGGGAATCAGCATGAGCGCCGCGATGACCACCAGCAGTACGTAGATGACGACCATCGTCACCCGGTGCTGGGCCTTGGCGGAATGGGATTTGACTGCCATAGTCTGTGCCATGATGGGTTCCTCCTTTCCTTAGTCGTTGGCGGCAGAGCCGCGGAACTGTACGATGGTGACGATGAGCACCAGCACGAAGAGCACCATCGAGATGGCGCTGGCGTAGCCGTAGCGCGGGGTGTTGACGAAGGCCACATTGTAGATGTCGTAGACCAGCGTCATGGTGGCGTTACCGGGGCCGCCCTGGGTGATCATGTACATCTGATCATACACCTTGAAGGAGGAGATGGTCAGCATGATGATGACGAAGAAGGTGGTGGGGCGCAGCTGGGGCAGGATCACATGCCAGAAGATCTGCCACTTGTTGGCGCCGTCCAGCTCGGCAGCCTCGTTGAGCTCCAGGTTGGTGCCCTGCAGGCCGGCCAGGTAGATAACCATGTAGTAGCCCATGTTCTTCCAGACGCTGAACAGGATGACGGTGATCATGGCCGTGTCCTTGCCGGCAGCCCAGCGGGGCAGGTTTTCCACACCCAGGGAAGCCAGGACCTGGTTGACAGGCCCCATGGAGGGGCTGAAGATCATGTTCCAGACCGCAGCCACCGCCACCAGGGACGCCACGTAGGGGAAGAAGGAGACGGTACGGAAGAAGTTGCGGAACTTGACCTTCTGGTTGAGCAGGACGGCCAGGCCCAGGCTGCAAACCAGCGTCAGGGGCACGGTGCCCACGGTGTAGACGATGGTGTTGACGAAGGACGCCTTGAAGGTATCGTCGTCCAGCAGGTCGATGAAGTTCTGCAGGCCGATGAACTGCACGGCATGCACGCCGTCCCAGTCACAGAAGGCCAGGCCGATGGCAAAGATCATCGGGATCAGGGTGAACACGCAGAAGCCGATGAAGTTGGGCGCGATGAAACTGTACGCCACAAGACTTTCACGCAGGCTCTTGCTCATCCCTTTCTTTTGGACCGCCGGGGCGGTCTGGGCGGTTTGCGCCATAAGTATTCCTCCTCAAAACAGCGATGGATGCGGGGTTTGGCCGTAAAAAAATCAGGGCGGGCGCTGCTCGCCCGCCCCGATCAGGTTGCGGTTGGGTCAGTTACGGACCGAAGGGAACTCAGCCGGCCAGCACTTCCTGCACGCGGCTGTTCATGTTGGCAATGCCATCGTCCACGGTCTCGGCGCCGGTCATGATGGCGTCATGCTCCTCGTTGAGGACGGTCTCGATCTCGGAGGCCTTGTCGGTGAGGGGCATCTCCAGGTAGACGGCCACGGTGTTCAGCGCTTCCTTGGAAGCTTCGTCGGTGGGGAAGCCTTCGGTGGCAGCGATGATGTCGTTGATCTGCTCGTTGGAGACGGCCGGGAAGGTGCCGGTGGCGGCGATGGCGGCAGCGCCCTCGTCAGAGACACACCAGTTGATGAAGTCCGCAGCGGCGGCCTGGTTCTCGGAGTAGGGGTTGATGCCCAGGCTGGTCACAGTGCCCAGAGTGGTGCCGGCTTCGACGCCTTCCGGATGGGGATACTTGACCATGCCGAAGTTGACGGGCTCGACGCCGTTGGCTTCCGCCTCAGCGTTGTAGGTCTGCAGGGTGGCGATGAACCAGCTGCCCATGTTGCACATGGCGGCCTGGCCGTTTTCGAAGGCAGCGGAGTAATGCAGGCCGCTGGTCTTCAGTTCGCCGTAGTCGGGCACAACGCCGTCGGCCTGCTCAGAGAGGACCATCTCGTAGTAAGGCTTCAGGAAGTCGTAAGTACCGTCGATGATGGTGTTCTGGCCGTCCAGGATGCCGAAGAGGGTGACATCGGAACGCCAGGTGTGGTAGATGTTGCCGTAGGCGCCGGTCTTCTCGGACACTTCACGGATGAGGGCGTCGAACTGCTCCATCGTCATGTCGTTGGTGGGGTAGTCGATACCGGCCTGGTCGAACATGTCCTTGTTATAGAACAGCACCCAGAAGTCGGAGCGGAAGGGAACGGCGTAGAAGTTGCCGTCCGAAGCGGTCAGCTGCTCGATCACGCCGCCGAAGTCTGCGGTGTCACGGGTGAGCAGGTCGTTCATGGGAACGAGCATCTCCAGGTTGATCAGGTTGGAGTAACCGGGGATATCCTTGATGGTCAGGATGTCCAGCTCGCCGTTGCCGCCGGCCAGCTGGGTGGCCAGCTGGGTCATGTAATCGGTGGAGCCCAGGTCGGTCATCTCAATGGTGACGTTGGGGTGGCTGGCCATATAGCCGTCCGCCATGGCCTGCCAGTAAGCGGTGGACTCCAGGTCCCACACAGCCCAGTTCAGCGTGACCTGCTCACCGTCGGTAGCGGTCTCGGTGGTGCCGGCCGCCTCGGTGCTGGCAGCCTCGCTGGTGGCTTCGCTGCTGGTGCTTCCGCCGCAAGCGGCCAGAGACAGCGCCATAGCGCCGGCCATCGTCAGTGCCAAAAACTTCTTCATACGTTATTCTCCTCCTTGTTATTTGGGCCTGCCGTGGGGCACGGCCCGTTTGGTGTCTTTATTATAGTGAACAACGAGTAAAAAACAGATGGAATTTTTGCGGTAACTTTTGCAAAATTATCATTCTTTGCCCTGCCCGGGGCGGCAAAACCTGTAATTTTTTTCAAAACCTGCAATTTTTGTAGCCTCTTGCACAATTCCTTTGCGTATTGCCTTCCTATTTTGTATAATAAGGGCGTTATTTCCATGAAAGTGAGTTGCTGCGCATGCCTCGCCTGCGTCATTCCATCCGTGCCCGGGTGATTGTTCTTTCCTTAACCTTTACGGCGCTCATTGCCTTGAGCGTCTTTTTGGCCAGTGTGCTGACCCTCTACCGCAGTACCACCCGCGCCACCGCCCAGTCCACCGAATACAATTTACAGGTTGCCGCCAACACCCTGTACCAGAGCGTTGCGGAAATCGACACCCTGGCGAACTGGTGCACCGTGGACAGTACGGTGCGCAATTTTGTCTTTACCAGTTCCCCCTCCAAGCAGTTGCTGGACGTGTACAACCTGGTGCTGAACAAATATTCCTCCCAGCATACGGCGCGCTACCTGCGCCGGCTTCTGGTGACCGACGGAGCGACCCGCATCATGCAGCAGGGCACCGCCGTGGCCCAGAGCATGGCCCTCAATGCGGATACCCTCTCCCTTCTGCCCGGTTTTACCGGCGGCCAGAAAGAGAATTCCTGGACCATGCTGGCCACCGACCCGCTGATCCTCTACGGCCAGAAGGAGATCATCCCGGTCATCCGCACCATATCCAGTCAGACCAGCGGTCAGACCGCCGAAGTGTACATTGCCGTGTCCAGCGACCTGATTACCGACACCGTGCAGGACTATGCCCTGATGGACGGCTGCGAACTGTTCTGGTTCATGGACGGCCAGGTCTGGCTGATCCAGGACGACCATCTGCTGCCGGTGGAAAACGCCGGCACCACATTTGCGCCCCGGACGGACGCCGACCGCTTTGAGCTGCTGGACAGCCGCACCCGGGTGTTCGACTATCAGGGCCAGATCGTGCTGGCCTACCCGGTGGGCAGCCATGATCTGTACATTGCCCAGACGCTGCCCAGTACCGTCATTCTGGGCCAGCTGCCCGCCATGCTGATGCCGCTGCTCTGGGCACTGGCCGCCATCCTGCTGCTGGGTGTGGTACTGACCATGCTGCTGCGCCATATGATTTCGGCGCCGGTACAGGCGTTGCAGGACCAGCTGACGCGCATTGGCCAGGGGGATTTTTCCCCCAATCCGTCCATCGAGTGGGACAACGAGATGGGCGACATCGGCCGGGGCATCAACGGGCTGTCCCGGTCGGTGTCCTCGCTGATGGAAAAGCGGCTGGACGACGAGCGGCAGAAAAAAGATCTGGAATACCGCATGCTGCAAAACCAGATCAACCCCCACTTCATCTATAATACCCTGAACAGCATCAAGTGGATGGCCACCATCCAGCATGCCCCCGGCATTGCCGAAATGACGATGGCCCTGTCCCGGCTGATGAAGAGTGTTTCCAAGGGCAACGAGCGGCTGGTGCCCCTGCAGGAGGAATTTGCCCTGCTCAACGATTACTTCACCATCCAGCAGTATCGCTACGGCGGCACCATCACGCTGGAAGTCACCTACATCGAAGATGAGCGCTTTTGCCGGGACTGCATGATCCCCCGCTTCACCCTGCAGCCCCTGGTGGAAAACGCCATCTTCCACGGCATCGAGCCCAAGGGCTGTGCGGGCAGCATTCTGCTGACCATCGCCCATGACCCGGATGCCGGCAACGACATCCTGATCCGCCTGACCGACGACGGCGTGGGCATGACGGCGGAACAGGCCGCCAAGGCCCTGACCGAACCCGGCCCCGAGGAGGCCGCTGCCAAGTACCGCCATGTGGGCATCTGGAATGTGCACCGCCGGCTGCAGTACAGTTTTGGCGAGGCGTACGGCCTGACCATTGATTCCACCCCCGGGCAGGGCACCACCGTAATCATCCGGCTGCCCGGCAAGCCCGACCGGAAAGGAGACATTTGATGATCCGTGTTTTGTTGGCGGATGACGAACCGCTGGTACTCATTGGCATGCAAAGCATGCTGGACTGGGCGGCGCTGGGCTATGAACTGGTGGGCACCGCCCGCAACGGCGGCGAAGCCCTGGAAAAGATCCGGGAACTGCATCCCGACATCGTGGTGTCCGACATCCGCATGCCGGTGCTGGACGGGTTGCAGCTGGCCGAAAAGTCCCACCGGGAATTCGGCACGCTGCCGGTCTTCCTGATGCTGACCAGCTACGAGGAATTCGACTACGTGCGCCGCAGCATGGGCCTGGGCGCCGTGGATTACCTGGTCAAGATGGACCTGACGGCGGAAAACCTGACCGCCGCCCTGGACCGTGCCCGGGAGGCCGTGGACAAGGAAAAGGCACTGCGCAGCCCCGCCCCCGCCGCCACCGGCAGCCTGGAATCCTACCGGGAACGATTTTTTATACAGCTGTACAACGGTGCCTTCCCCCATGATACGGAGATCCGTACCCAGTGTCAAGAACTGGGACTGACACTGGAGGCGGAAGCCTACACCACCGCCATTGCGGACATCCGCAACCGGGAACTGGACCCCGAACAGCAGGTGGCCCTGAGCGCCGGTGTAACCCGCATGGCCGCCGACATTCTGCCCAAATATCTGCCCTGCCAGGTGACCGGCATGGACCTGCGGCATTTCTGTGTGCTGCTGTTGCTGGACGGCAAAGAAAACCTGGAAGAACGGCTGACGCCCATTCTGCAAAAGGTCACCGACATTCTGTACAAATACTTTTCCACCACCATCTGGTGGGCGGTGGGCACCCCCACCAGTGTATTGCACCACATTCCCCAAAGCCAGAAAACCGCCCTGTCGGCGCTGCCGCTGCTCAGCGAAAAGGAACCCATCGTCTTTTACCGCACCGAGGCCCGCACCCCGCTGGATCACCGGGCCCGCATTGTGGCGGAGGTGCAGGACTACATCCGCAAGAATCCCAGCAAACGGCTCTCCCTCAACGATGTGGCGGCGGTCTTCAACTTCAGTCCCGGGTATCTCAGCCAGCTGTTCAGCCAGAACGGCGAGACCAGCTTTGTGGAATTCGTCACCGAGACCCGCATTGCCGCCGCCAAGGAATTGATGGCCTCCACCGACCTGAAGATCTACGAGATCAGCGAGCGGCTGGGTTTTGAGAGTGCCTTCTATTTCAGCAAAGTTTTCAAAAAGATCGAGGGAGTCAGTCCCCGCACCTACCTGCGCAAACTGCGGGACGATACCGATACCAAGGAGGATGCCATCGATGTTGACTGAACGGATTGCCGCCTGCCCCGACTTTGCACCGGGACGCTGGATTCCCTGTCCCCCGGTGCGGGACCGCGCCGCCTGGGACACCCTGCCCGGCTTTGACCGTTGGCTGTACGGCGGGGGCGAGGCTGCCCGTGCCGCCCGGCAGATTCCGCCGCTGCCACTGCACCTGTGGCTGGACTTTACCCAAACCGGCAATCGTGCCCGGTACGAACATGCCTATTTCACACGCCGCCGGCTGCTCTGCCGGCTGGTCATGGCCGAGTGCATGGGCGATACCGGGGAATACCTGCCCAAAATTGCCGATCTGGTGTGGGCCCTGTGCGAGGAGAGCGCCTGGCAGCTGCCCGCCCACAACAGCTACATCCGGGACACCCCGCAGCTGCCCCTGCCGGATACCACCCGCCCCATCGTGGACCTGTTCGCCGCCGAGACCGGCGCATTGCTGGCCATGGTGCACTATCTGCTGGGCGCCCCTCTGGAAAAGGCCTTTCCCGGGCTGGACACCCGCCTGATGCGGGAGGTGGACCGCCGCATCCTGCACCCCTGGGAGACGAGTCACTTCTGGTGGATGGGCAACGGGGACGAACCCATGTGCAACTGGACCACCTGGTGCACCCAGAACTGTCTGATCGCCCTGGCACTGCTGCATCCCGGCAGCTCCAAACGGGTGCGGGCCGGTGTGCAGCGGGCTGCCCACAGCATGGACTGCTTCCTGAAGGATTACGGCGAGGACGGCTGCTGCAGCGAGGGAGCCCAGTACTACCGCCACGCGGCACTGACCTTTTTCAACGCCCTGGAAATTCTCTGTGCCCTGGCCCCCGGTCTGCTGGACGATGTGTGGCAGCAGTCCAAGATCCGCAACCTGGCCGATTACATTGCCCAGATGCATGTGGCAGGCCGGTACTATCTGAATTTTTCCGATTGCAGTCCGCTGGCCGGTGCCCGGGGTGTGCGGGAGTACCTGTTCGGCAAGCGGGTGGGCAGCCCGGCGCTGATGGCCCTGGCCGCCGCCGATTTTGCCGCTGATCCGGACCCCGACCATCTTACGGCAGCCGACGACTCGGAAGGCATCAACCTGTTCTACCACGTCCAGACCGCCTTTGCCGAGGCGGAGGTACGCGGCTACCACCCCACAGACACCGGCGTCCCCTCCAACGTGTGGTACCCCAGCGTGGGACTGCGGGTCTGCCGGGCCGGTGCCTTTGTGGCAGGGTTCAAGGCCGGCGGCAACGCCGACAGCCACAACCACAACGACACCGGCAGCGTAACCCTCTACAAGGACGGCAAGCCGCTGCTCATCGACGTGGGGGTGGAGACCTACTGCAAAAAGACCTTCAGCCCCCAGCGGTACGAGATCTGGACCATGCAGTCCTGCTGGCACAACCTGCCCCGCTTTGTGGGACCCGACGGAGTCCATGACCAGCTTCCCGGGGCCGAATATGCCGCCCGGGATGTGGAGGTTCTGCCCGACGGCCTGGCCATGGACCTGGCCCCCGCCTACGGCCCGGTGCCGGGATTGCACTATTACCGCCGCACGGCCCGGCTGACCGCCCAGGGCCTGACCCTGACCGACGAAACCGACTACACCGGCACAGTACAGCTGAGCCTGATGAGCCAGGAACCGCCCACCGTGGACGGTCTGGCCCTGCAGTTCGGTTCCTTGGCCCGGGCGCAGCTGACCGGTGCGGTCCGGCAAATCACCACCGAAACCCTTTCCATCACCGACAGCCGGCTGCGGCTGGCCTGGCCCGACACCCTGTACCGCACGGTGGTCCGGTTCACCGGGCGGCTGCAGATCCGGCTGGGTTGACCACCATGGCACTGGTTCTTTCGTTGCAGGGCGGCATGGCGGTGGGGAAAACCACCGCCGCCCGCTGGCTGGCAGCCCACGAGCCCCGCATACGGGTGCTGGAGGAGGATATTTCCGTCCCCGTTGCCGAGGTACGGCGCCTGGGATTGGACAAACACTGCTTTGCGGATTACCTGACCATTCAGCGGTTGTTCATCCTGAACGAGATCACCCGCTGGGAGGCCGCACAGTCCTTTTCCTGTGTGGTGACCGATCTGGGCGCCAGCGAGATCGAATTTTATACCCTGCATTACCCCGCTTCCATCGGGATGGACTGGCCGGTGGCGCAGGCGCTGGCACCCGAGCTGGCGGCACTGCGCCGCTGCCGGGCACAGCACACCCTGTTTCTGGATGCGTCTCCTGCTGTACTGTGTGCCCGCAAGGAAGCCGATACCAGCCGGGACCGCACTTTTTTTGACCACTCACTGACCCGGCTGCTACCGGTCAAACGCCATTGGTTTGCCGCACAGCCCGGTACGGAGTTTTTAACCACCGATACCCTGACCCCCGCGCAGCTTTGCCGCGCCGTACATACCTGGGTGCTGCGCTGTATGGCAGCCCCCCAACCAAAGGAGACTGGTTATGGAACTGATCAAACTGAAAGTATTGGATGAAGGCGGCACCACCTTGCTGACCTGCCCCGCCGCCCGGCAGCTGAGCCTGGTCTACCGGGCCGCCTACCGCCCCGGCGACCGCATCTCGCTGGAGATCGGCACCCCCGGGCAGTACATCGTGGTCCAGTTTGAGGACACGATGGCCCCGGCTTTGCTGTATGTGGAAAAGCGGGAAATCAACTTCCACATCCCCTTCGGCGAGCAGGCCATCACCTACAGCCCCAAGTCCTTCACCGGGGAATGCCACATCATCCGCGCCCGGTTTGCCACCCGGGAGGAAATCGCCGCCCGGCGCAACCTGGCCTTCAACCCCTATGACGAGCACGGCGATACCGGGTTTTACCCCCACGCCAGCGCCAACGTCGAAACCCGCGGCGAGGCGGTCTTTGCGGCCCGCAACGCCGTGGACGGCCTGTACGAGAACGATGCCCACGGTGTCTGGCCCTACCAGAGCTGGGGCATCAACCGGGACCCCAACGCCGCCCTGACGCTGGACTTTGGCCGCCCCGTCACGCTGGATGAACTGCGGCTGACCCTGCGGGCGGATTTTCCCCACGACAGCTGGTGGACCCAGGCCACCGTTCGGTTCAGCGACGGCAGCACCGAGGTGCTGAACCTGGAGAAGACCGCCGTCCCCCAGACCTTTACCATCAGTCCCCGCACCGTTACCAGCCTGGTACTCTGCGAACTCAAGAAGGCCGACGACCCCAGCCCCTTCCCTGCCCTGACCCAGATCGAGGCTTGGGGTGTCGAAGCGCAGTAAGGAAAGTTTTCCCAAAATTTCATTGCGTTTCACAACGTATGGTAGTAAAATAATAGCATCAGAACTCGTGGAAGGGTTTGCTCTTCCACGAGTTTTGTTTTGTCCGGAAGGAGGGATGCCATGCGTGGATGAATTGACGCCGGAACATGTGCTGGGCGAGCTGGCCGCCATCGCCTTTGCGGTGCCCGGCGCGGACAACGCCCTGCCGGTGAAGGTGGCCGACAAGCTGCGTGCCCTGGAACTGCTGTACAAGCATCTGGGGCTGGGCGACGGCCAGAGCGGCGAGGGGGTGGTCATTGTGGACGAAGGATAAGGAGGGATGTTCCCTGCGGGTAAGACTGAAACAGATCATGGCACCGGTGTTCTGGCCGGTGCACACCGCCATACGCAGCGGCACCGTACAGGAAGTGGTGGCCAAGGGCGGACGCGGTTCGGGCAAGTCCAGCTATCTTTCGCTGGAACTGGTCTACCAGCTGCTGCGCCACCCCGACTGTCACGCCGTGGTGCTGCGCAAGGTGGCAGGCACGCTGCGCAACAGCGTCTACAACCAGATCGTGTGGGCCATCGGGGCGCTGGGCTGCGGGCGGTATTTCCGCTGCACGGTCAGCCCCATGGAATGCACCTACCTGCCCACGGGGCAGAAAATCCTGTTTTTCGGCCTGGACGATGCGGGCAAGCTCAAGAGTCTAAAGGTGCCGTTTGGCGCCGTGGGGCTTTGTTGGTTTGAGGAGCTGGACCAATTCGACGGACCGGAAGAGGTACGCAACGTGGAGCAGAGTATTCTGCGGGGCGGCGACTGGACGCTGACGCTGAAAAGTTTCAACCCGCCGGCCATGGCCCGCAGCTGGGTCAACCGCTACGCGCTGGAACCCCGCACCGGCAAGCTGGTGCACCATTCCACCTACCGGGATCTGCCGCCCGACTGGCTGGGGGAACGGTTCTGGGCCGACGCCGAGCACCTGCGCAAGACCAACCCCGACGCCTACCGTCACGAGTACGGCGGAGAAGTGGTGGGCAGCGGAGCGGCGGTGTTTGAGAATCTCTGCCTGCGGGCAATCTCCGACGAGGAAATCGCCGCCTTTGACCGGCTGTACCACGGGGTGGACTGGGGCTGGTACCCCGACCCCTGGGCCTACAACGCCGTGCACTACGACGCCGCCCGGCGCACCCTGGTGATCTTTGACGAGCTGACCCGCACCCGCACTCCCAACCGGGACACCGCCCGGCTGCTGATGGAGCGGGGCGTGGGCGGCGACGAGGGCGGGCTGCTCACCGCCGACGCCGCAGAACCCAAGTCCTGTGCCGACTACCGGGCGGCCGGACTTCCCTGCCGGGCCGCCATCAAGGGGCCCGGCAGCCTGCGGGAAAGTATGAAGTGGCTGCAGGGGCTGGCGTCCATCGTCATTGACCCGGCACGCTGTCCCGCCACAGCGGCGGAATTCAGCGAGTACGAGTATCAGCGGGATCCCCGCACCGGCGAGGTACTGCCCGGCTACCCCGATGTGAACAACCACCACATTGACGCCGTGCGCTACGCGGTGGAAAGCGTCTGGCGGCGACGGGGCGTATAACCAAAAACGAGGGGCTGTCCGATGGACAGTCCCTCGTTTTTTTGTTTTTGGTTTTACCCTGCCATACCGGTGGCCTGCAGCAGCGGGCGTTTGCACAGGTAGTTGAACCCTGCAATGGCCCGGCCCACACCCACCATCGAGATGAGCGTGCCCAGCCCTACCCCCAGCAGCCAGTTTCCGAAGCAGATGCCGATGATCAGCGAAAAGCTGACACAGCCCACGTCAAAGCAGTTTTTGCAGAAACCCAGTTCCTTGCCGGTGATGCGGGCAATGGTGCCCACAATGCCGTCGCTGAGGTTGGGGATGAGCTGCATGGCCACCGTCATGGCAGCCCCCACCCCGGTGAAGAGGATGGCCACCACCAGCAGGGCCAGATCGGCGGGCAGATAGCCGTTGTGGTAGGGGATGACCCCCGCAAAAAGGTTCATGAACCGGGTGAACACGATGCTGAGGGGCACCTGCAGTATATCGGTCCACTGCCGCTTTTCCCCCTTGAGGATAAATTGGGCCACCACAAACAGGCAGTAGACCACCAGCGTCAGATTGCCGAAGTTCCACCCCGTTGCCTGGCTCACAGTAAAGGGCACCGACACAATGGCCGATGCCCCAAGACCCGTCTTGGTGTTCAGCGTCAGGCCCAGTGCCAGCAGCACCATCCCCAACAGATAGAATCCCCAACGGGCGATTGTTTGTTCTTTTGTTTGTTGCATTGTTTGCCACTCCTTATCCTATTCAAGGATATACCCGGGCGGCAAAAATGTCAAACTTTTGAGATTTGAGGCAACTGCAATTCGGCTCAGTTGTTGCCGGAAGATGCCGTTCCGAGCATGGCATTCAGCTGTTCGGAGGCGGCGTCCAGCTGCTGACGGGCAGCATCTTCCTGAGCTTGCAGCGCCGGGTCGCTGCCCGTATTGCCGGAGGACTGGGCGGCTTCGATCTCCTGCTGGAGCCGGGCCGCATCCTCCTGGGCATATTGGCCTTCAATATTCTGCATGGTCGCTTCCAGCCGCGTCTGCACTTCCTGCAGGGAAATGTCGATGTCGTTGATCTGCTGCTGGATTTCCTCAGCCGACTGCCCGGAGGGCGGGTCTGCCAGCTGCGCCTGCAGGGCTTCCTTTTGGTCTGTCAGCGTAGTCTGCTGTTGCTGCAGGGCATTATAGGCATCGTACAGGTCGAACAGCGTCGCGTTCTTCGCCGCTTGCTCCCGCAGCATCTGCACGGTATCGGCGTTCAGCGGCGCGGTATCCTCCACCCGGTAGTCGGTAAAATACCGGGGCTGGGTGACAAGCCCGTTGAGGGTCAGCTCGAAATGCAGGTGCGGACCGGTGGAGTTGCCGGTATTGCCCACATGGCCGATAAGTTCCCCGGCCTTGACGGTCTGTCCCGCCTCCACCGTGTAGTCGTCCATGTGGCCGTACAGGGTGGTCCAGCGGTTGCCGTCCGGCCCGGTGCCGTGGTCCAGAATGACCAGGTTGCCATAGCTGTAATTGGTTTCCGCCGTGAGCACCACCCCATCCTGGGCCGCATAGACCGGCGTACCGATGTCGGCGGTCAGGTCATCCCCCCGGTGGCTGTTGTCCATGAACCGACTGATGTAGGTATATTCCACCGGGCAGAGGAACCGGGGGCTGTTTTCGGGGTCGTCCAGGTCGGGCAGACCCGCCGTGTTGGCCGTAAAGGTCACGCTCTGCTCCGGGGTGGCCGGGGTTTCGGCGGGCACTTCGGCCGTGGCCTCGGTGGGGGCCGTGTCGGCCGCCTCGGGGGTGGCTTCGGCCACTTCCGGTTTCATCATGCAGGCGGTAACGCTGAGCCCCACCGCCGCCACACAGACCAGCAGCGCCCCCGCGCCGATCTTGCGGTAATGTAACAGATGGACAATGCGCTTTTTGACGCTGCCCTGCCCGAAGGCCAGGGAGCCCGGCGCCATCCGCCCCTGCAGGGCATACTGCAGAATGCTCTCGCAGTAGGCGTTGCGGTCTGCCTGGTCGCAGCCGTGCACAGCGGCCTCGTCACAAGCGGATTCCATCTCCCGCTCCAGCTGGCGGAAAGCCAGCCAGGCCAGCGGATTGAACCAATGCAGGCAGACCACCGCATAGAACAGCGGTTTGATCTGGGGGTCATGGCGACGCAGATGGGTCTGCTCATGGAGCAGCACCGCCCGGCGGGTCCGGCCGATCAGGGCTGCGGGCAGGTAGATCCGCGGCCGTAAGATGCCCAGCGTAAAGGGCACGGGCACGCAATCGCCGCTATAACAGCCGTCGTTGGTCTTGCAGGCCAGCGCCACGGTATGGCGCAACCGGGCATAGCCCAGCACAGCCCGCACCGCCAGCACCAGCACCCCCACCGCCCAGACGGCGGCCAGCAGATGCCAGACCGTCAGCCGGGTGTACCAGGGAGTCGCCGACACCGCTGCCACCGTCGGCGCAGGCGCCGCGGGCAAGGCTGCCGGGGCCGGGCTTTCGGCCAGGGCCTGGACGGTATCGGCCGCCTGGGCCAGCTGCTGGTTACGGGGCCGGGGCAGCGTTAATGGGATGCCCCAGGGCAGTGCAAACCGCACCCCCACGGCCAGCCACAACCAGCAGAGCAGCCGGCTGGGCGTGTGGAAGCGCCGCAGCAATGCGCTGACGGCCCAGGCGCCCAGCGTGGCGATTCCGCCCCACAGGCTGAGCAGCGCAAAATGGAGTACAAGGTCACGCATGCCTCACACCTCCTTGTCGTGGGCGGCATCCAGCAGGGCGCGGATCTCGGCAGCTTCGGCATCGCTAATGGGCTTGGCGCTCAAAAAGGCCGCCACAAACCGCGGCAGACTGCCGCCAAAGGTTTTATCCACCACGGCAGCACTCTCGGCACACTGGACGGCCTGCTTGGCCACCAGGCTGGTCACCGTACCACCCTGGTTTTGCAGCACACCCCGCTGGCAGAGCTTTTTCAGCACCGTGTAGGTGGTGCTCTTTTTCCAGCCCAGAGCGTCTGCGGACAGTTTGACCAGTTCCCCGCTGGACAGTGGCTCGTGATCCCACACCAGGCAGGCAAAGCGATATTCGCCCTCTGCCAGGCGCAGGGGTTCCTGTACAGACATACAACCTCCTCCTTTCGGTCGATCAATATAAACTTTCCACGCTTTCAGTCTATCACAGTAGACCCATCTTGTCAAGAAAAAACAGGGGCCGAACCCGGTCCCCGTTGTCCATGCTTATACCAGATGGGTGCGCCGCCGCCAATAAACCAGCAGTGCCAAAGCCGTCAGACCCGCCGCCGCACCAAATACAAAGGCCAGGCGCAGGTCCCACTGGGCCAGCGCGCCGAAGGCCAGGTTGCCGGCGATGGCCACCCCGTCCACGATCATGGCATGGATGCTCAGCGCGGTGGCACGGTTTTGGGTGCGTACCTGGCGGTTCTGCAGCTGCACCTGGAAGGGCTGGAAAAGGCTGTTGGACAACTGCAGCAACCAGATGCCCCCCACCGAGAGCACCGCCCGGTCGGTGAAAGCCAGCACACCGCAGGCCAGGGCAGGCACCAGGCAGAAGAGCCGGGCTGCGTTCCGGGCACCGGTGCGCCAGGTAACCGCCGCCGACCAGACGCCGCACAGCCCCAGCAGGGTGGCGGCGATATACACGGCACCGATGGTGGTGTCCGACATGCCGCAGCGCTCGTATTGCAGCTGGTTGAGAAAGACGGTGACGGTCTGGTGGATTTCGGTGAGCAGCCCCACCGCCAGCAGAAAGACCAGCAGCCCCGGCGTCGTCAGGGTGGCGCGCAGCGTGGCGGCAAAGGGTTCGCGGTCTTTGGCCTGCGTCGACGCCGGGCGGACCTCGGTGAGGCCCAGGCTGAGCAGTGCCGCCGCCCCGTAGCTGAACATCGTGAGCAGCGCCGCCAGGCGGTAGTTTTCCCCGATGAAGAGGGTGTACACCGCCGAGGCCGTCAGCAGCCCCGCCATGCCCAGACTTTCGTAGATGCCGAAGACATGCCGGCTGTTTTCCGGCCCGGCACAAAGGTACAGGATACTGGTGTCCACACCGGACAGCCCGGCAATGACCACACTGAGCAGCACCCGCTCCGCCAGAAACCCGCCGAAGTCCGATGCCTGCCAGAAGATGATCTTGGACAGAAAATACAGCCAGCAGCAAAGGACCATCGTTCGCTTGTAGCCGATGCGGTCCGCTACCACGCCCCAGGGCACCTCCAGCGCAATGCACAGCGCATAGGAGATGCTCTCGATGAGAGTGATCTGGAAAATTGTCACCCCCTGGGCCTGCCGGTAGAGGGTGGCGATGGCGCCGTAAAAGACCATGCCCTGCAAAAAGGTCATGGCATACAAAAGATAGATATTGCGTTTCACAAAAAATCGTCCTTTCCGAAAGAGTGCAAAACACGTACGGCAAACAGGCGCCGGGATACGGCGCCTGAAGGGGTGTTTTCAAGCTCTTTTAGATAGGACGATGCATTGCAGTGTTTCCTGCCTTGTTCACAAAAGAATACAGTCAGTATACCACAGCGGTACAGTGCCGTCAATCGGCCGGGCGCAGCTGGTCCCGCAATTGCAGGATACGGCGCTCGATCTCGTCGATGACGGCGGTAAAGGCTTCGTCGCTCTGCCCGGTGGGATCGGCCAGACCCCAGTCCTCCCGCCGGGAACAGGGCAGCGTGGGGCATTGGACGTTGCAGCCCATGGTGATGACCACATCCACCGGCGGCAGCGCACTGAGCAGTTTGCTGCGCTGGGTGGCAGCCATATCCACCCCGTAGCGGGCCTTCACCAGCCGCACGGCATCGGGGTTGATGGCGGGCTTGGTCTCGGTGCCGGCGGAATAGCTTTTAAAGACATCCGATGCCAGCAGACGGCCCAGCGCCTCGGCGATCTGGCTGCGGCAGGAATTGTGCACACAGACAAAGGCCACCTTGGGTTTGCCGCTCATGCCTGGGCCCGCGCTTTCTCGATGAGAGTTTTGGCTTCCTCCTTGGAGAGCACCCGGCCGCTGGACACCACCTTGCCGTCCACCATCAGGGCAGGGGTGTGCATCACGCCGCAGGCCGCAATCTCACCGAAGTCGGTGATATGCCCCACCTCCTGGGGCAGCCCCAGTTCCGCCAGAGCCGCCTTGGCCGAAGCCTCCAGCGCGTGGCAGCTGGCGCAGCCGCCGCCCAGCACTTTTACGGCCTCGTTGCCGGTTTCCTTCTGTGCGGATTCTTTTTTACCAAACAGTTTCATGGAAAATACCTCCTATTTTATAGCAAAACAAATTGCAGCACATTGAACAGATAGCCCACCAGAATGATGCCCACCACGCAGATGGCCACAAACAGGGCCAGCAATCGGGGTTTGACCACCTTGCGCAACAGAATCAGAGAGGGCAGCGACAGGGTGGTGACCGCCATCATGAAGGAGAGCACCGTGCCCAACTGGGCCCCCTTGCCCAGCAGTGCTTCCGCCACCGGGATGGTGCCGAAGATATCGGCATACATGGGCACCCCCACGATGACCGCCGCCAGCACCCCGAAGGGATTGCCGGACCCCAGCACTGTCTCCACCCAGGCCTGGGGAATCCAGTTGTGGATGACCGCCCCCACACCGACGCCCACCAGCAGGTAGGGCAGCACCTTGCGGTAGGTGGCCGTCACCTGTGCCTTGGCGTACTGCAGCCGGTCCGCCGTGGTCAGGGACGGCGCATCCGGATCCACCCCGGCCCCGGCATGGGCCAGGGGTTCCAGCTCCCCTTCCATGTGCAGCGCTTCAATCAGGGTGCCGCCCGCCACGGCCACCACAAGGCCGAGCACCACATAGGCCGCTGCCACCCGGATGCCAAAGACGCCGGTGAGCAGTACCAGGCTGCCCAGGTCCACCATGGGCGAGGAAATCAGGAAGGAAAAGGTCACTCCCAGGGGCAGCCCCGCCCCCGTGAAGCCGATGAAGATGGGAATGGAGGAACAGGAACAGAAGGGCGTGACGGTGCCCAGCAGCGCCGCGACGGTATTGGCCCACACCCCGTGGAACCGCCCCATGATGCGGCGGCTGCGCTCGGGCGGGAAGTAACTTTGAATCCAGGAGATGGCAAAGATCAACACGCAGAGCAGCACGGTGATCTTGATGGTATCGTACAGGAAAAACTGCACGCTGCCGCCGACGCGCCCGGTGATGTCCAGCCCCAGGGCCGTGAGCAGGTTGCCCACCAACCCGTTGAGCCACTGCATGCCCAGCACCTGATTTTGAAAAAACAGCCAAAGATTCATTGGGATTCCCCCTTTTATCATATCAAGATTTTTTGATGTTTCTGTCATAAAAAGTGCCCCGCTGGGGGGCATTCTTTATTTTCCACAGCAACCGCACGCCGGCGCCTGGGCCGCAGGCGTGGTAATGGCCAGCAGACGTTCCACCGCATGGGCCTGCCCCTCGGGGCTGAGGCGGTAGTGGGTCCACTTGCCCTCCTGCCGGGCCAGCACCAGACCGGACTCGCAGAGGATCTTCATATGGTAGGAAAGCCCCGACTGGGTCAGCGAAAGGGGTTCCTGCAGTTTGCAGGCACAGGTTTCGCCCCGGCGCAGCTGTTCCAGAATGGCCAACCGCTTGGGGTCGCACAATGCCTTGAAAATCCTGGCGTCCTGGTCGTAGGGTGTCATGGGGTAACCTCACATCAAAATTTCTTGATATGTATTGTACGCTCCATCCTTCCGTTTGTCAAGGGAATCTGTAACTTTTTTGTGCAGGGATTGCCGCCGCCCCGCCGGATGGGTATACTGAAAGAAAAGCCAACCCACAAGGAGGGGCCGTTATGTGTACAAGCATTGCCTTTTGGGACCGTGGCCTGTTTGGCCGCAACCTGGACCTGGAATACCATTTTGGGGAGCAGGTGGTCATCACCCCCCGGAACCATGCCTTCACCTTTCACCACCGGGCACCGCTGGCCCATCACCATGCTCTGATCGGCATGGCCAGTGTGGCACAGAACACCGCCCTGTACGCCGAGGCCGCCAACGAGAAGGGGCTGTATATGGCGGGGCTCTACTTTCCCGGCAATGCCCACTATTTTGCCGACCCGGCCCCCGATGTCCTGAACCTGGCACCCTACGAGCTGATTCCCCTGGTGCTGGGCAGCTGCGCCACCGCCGCTGAGGCGCGGACTCTGCTGGCCGGGGTACGGCTGGTGGCGCAGCCCTTTGCGCCGGGGTATCCGCTGGCCGCACTGCACTGGCAGGTGGCCGGTCCGGACGGCAGCTTTATTATGGAACCGCGGGAGGACGGCCTGCACTTCTACGACGACACCGTGGGGGTGCTGACCAACAACCCGCCCTACCCCTACCAGCGTATGAATCTGAACAACTACCGCGGTCTTTCCCCCCGCACGCCGGACAACACCTTTGCCCCCGGCCTGGATCTGCCGGTCTACGGGCAGGGGCTGGGCGGTTTGGGACTGCCGGGGGACACCTCCCCCATGTCGCGGTTTGTAAAGGCCGCCTTTTTGCGACAGAACGCCGTATTTCCCGACGAACGCCCCGCCCAGGTGACTCAGTTTTTCCACCTGCTGGACGCCGTGTCGATGGTGCGGGGCAGCGTCATCACGCCGGAGGGCCGCTGTGACGAGACCACCTATGCCTGCTGCATCGATACCCGGGAAGGGGTGTATTATTACCACACCTATAACAGCGGCTGCCTGCACGCCGTGCGCCTGACCGAAGAGACGGCCACCGGCACCGCCCTGCGCTGCGTGCCGTTGGCGGACAACCCCCAGTTTGTGTTTGATACTCCCCAATAAAAAAGACGGGGACGTCAGTCGTCCCCGCCGTGATGCCCGGCCCCGTGGTGGCCGGGCTCATTTTGTGCTCCGGTATCGCCGGCGGCGGAATCCGGAGTTGCCGCCGGGCTCTGTGTGCCCCTGTCTCTTATACACATCTCCGAGCCCACGAGACTCGACGTCATCTCGT
>ERZ1090868.112-NODE-112-length-42860-cov-66.489429_pt1 | contig 42860 bp, 46 predicted proteins | sample MGYA00478475_ERZ1090868 | MGnify/ENA primary metagenome ERZ1090868 (study PRJEB33644, sample SAMEA5815747) | chicken gut metagenome | biome: Chicken; feature: Gastrointestinal Tract; material: Caecum | place: Ireland | collected 2019-01-01 | study: A study of the...
ATTAATTTACCTTATTTTCTCCGCTTTGGCAAGTCTTGCTCTTCGTTCGGGTTCTTCACGATACACTAGGTAGTGTTGTAATATATTTCCCTTTATCTTTGCATTAAATTAAAAAGTATTTTATTCTCTCAAATCTAATTATTCGAAAATTGTGGATTTTCATTCCTGAAACCATGCAAAATTAATTTAAATTTTTTTACTTTTTTTGCAAAATCACGTAAATATTCTACTATTCAAATCAAAATTCCATTGCAATGATCAATTTCATGCTGAATCGTTTCAGCTATAAAGTCACCAAAAGTTTGCGTTACTGTTTCTAACTCCATATTCTGATAAGTAACAGTAATTTCTTCATAGCGCTGAACATTACGCTCGCCTTCTAGTGACAGACATCCCTCACTAGCAAGATACATCTGCTTTTTTTGAATAATACGCGGATTCAGCATTACAAATGGAAGCGGGCCAGCATAAAACGCAATAATTTGTTTAGTCTGACCAATCATATTTGCAGCCAGCCCCGCAGCTTTCCCACGATTAGCTAGTAGCGTATCACGCAAGTTTATCGCAACTTGTAAATCATTTTTGCCAGCTAAATCAGATTTTTGTCTTAAAAATAGCTGATCGTGAATTATTTTTTGTGCAGTCATTTTTTCTTCCTTTATCATTATTATTTCTATTCATTATAATTGAAAACGAGGTGAATAAATATTGAATAATCAAGCAAGTTTTAAACTCTCTCCTTACCATCAGCTCAACCAAGAGCAATCACTTCTCGTACAAAAAATTTTACATTTTTCGATTACACATTGCAGCAATAAAAATCATCCTGCTGTTTTCACTATTTATGGTGAAGCAGGTACTGGTAAAAGTGTAGTGCTTTCTGCCCTTTTTGATCAGTTGCAAAAATTAAACCACCAAACAGGCAGCCAACTGTATAAAACTCAAAACTACTTTTTAGTAAATCACCCTGAACTGCTAAAAGTCTATAAGCAGATTGCTGGGCCAATTAAAGAACTATATAAGAAAAATTATATGCGGCCAACTTCATTTATTAATCAGATGGACAAAAAACAAACCAGTGCTGATGTTGTCGTCATTGATGAAGCACACTTGCTCTTATCTCAGCCTGATCACTACAACAACTTTTATCACGATAACCAATTAGAGGAGGTTATTAAGCGGTCAAAAGTTGTCATTTTGGTATTTGATGAAAACCAAGTTTTACGAATGAAAAGCTTCTGGACACGTAAGCGACTTGAAGCAATTACTCATCATTATCCCCACGAAGACTATCAACTACATCATCAATTTAGAATGATGGCACCAGATAGTCTAATAGAATGGTTTAACTTTTTTACACATAATAAATTAATGCCCTTAAAAAAAGAAATGTGGCACAACTACGACTTTCGTATTTTTACTGATGCAGAAAAAATGCGGCAAGAAATCGTCAAGAGAAATCAAACAGACGGCCTGGCAAGAATTCTTTCAACTTCCGGCTATCCATCTACTCTTGATGGGGGCAAACATTACATTAAAGAAGGGAAATTCATGCTGCCATGGGATCAATACAACTACACATCAACTCCTTGGGCAGAAATTCCTACAACAATCAATGAAGTTGGTTCTATCTATACTTGCCAAGGTTTTGACCTAAATTATGCTGGCATCATTATCGGTCCACCAATCAGCCTGATTCCCGGCACCAATCAACTTAAAGTTAATTTAGACAAAATTACAGATGTTGAGATGTTCAAAAAGCGTAATGATCTAACCAACTCAAAAGAAAAAATAGAATATGAAGAGAAGATGGTCATGAATTCACTCAACGTTCTATTCAAGCGAGGAATCCGCGGTACCTATTTATACGCTCATGATCCCGCACTCAGAGCAAAATTAGCCGCACTTTTTCAACAAGCTAGCTAAAAATACGTCTTTTCACCAAAATAATAGTTTGTCCGATGCAAAGAACGCGCTAAAATGTAAACAAACCACTTTTTAAGGAAGGCCTTTTAAATTTTGAAAAAATCAATTATTGGACTAGCTACCGCTGCGCTGCTAACGACAGTTCCTGCATTTGCGATCACTGAACCACCACAAGTTCAAGCCAGTTCATACTCTAAAACCGAAATGCGAAATTTTGTCCGCAATACTTTGGCTCAAAACAATACTCGCGGTAGTATCGTCATTATCAAAAACGGTCAGCCGCAACAAATCAGCTATGGCTACGCTTGGTACGGTAAAAAAGTTGGTAATGGGAACGACAACGTAGTTTATCCAACTGCTTCTTTGCAAAAAGTTGTTACAGCAGCAATGATAATTCAGCTGATGAATGAAAACTGGCACACTAGTCAAAAATTTACGCAAAACACCAAAATTTCACGTTGGTACCCTAATCTTAAAAACGCCGATAATATTACTATTGGACAGTTAATGACCCATACTTCTGGCATTCAAGCAACCAATACTGAATTGGATCGCGGAAAAGTTTTAAGTGAGAATGACGCCATCAATTGGGCTATTGATAATACTAATAACGGCACTCAAGGGACACCAGGAACCTACTTCTACAATAATACCAACTATCTTTTATTAGCCGGAATTATTATTAAAATCAGCGGACAATCCTACGAAAACAATTTCAATAATCGCATCATTAACAAATTAGGGCTTGCTAATACATTCCTTTATCAGGATATTCCTAGTTGGAAAACCGATCCTATCTCTTACGTCTGGAATAATGGTAAAAATTACCAAGACGCTGAATACGTTAAAAAGACTCTTGCCTCCCAGCTTCCAGGCGCAGGCAATATGTTCACTACCCCAATGGATTATTACAAGATCCAGCTTGGCTTAACCAATGGTAGTATCTTAAGCAAATCCGATTTCTATTACTTAACTCATCTTAAAAGTGCAACCACTAATTATTCTGGAGGGCTTCATTTAGATGATGACCATACTAAATCTGCTTATGGTAGCTTAAGCAACACTCATTTTGGTAATTGGATCAAAATGACTACAGATAATCGATATGGAATAATTATGTTTTTAAACCAGGTTAGCGGTGATGAAACTGCTCAGAAAAATATCGGGACTAAGATTCTAGATCACATCAAGCCTAGAATGTTTGATAAGGATAATAACCAAGATGACCAAGATCTAATTAATATTAGCGGCAATTAAAAAAGCTTTTCCTAAGCGGAAAGGCTTTTTTTGGTCTATTCAAATAATAACTCATGCATTGACTCACTCAGTGGATGTTTCAACATTAAGTTCATCCCTACAGCTGGCTTTTTCTTAACACCGAGCAATTCTTCGCGAACAGAATCAGCTTGAATCTTTGCCTTGCCTAAATAAAAGAACTGCTTACCATCTGCATCGCTTCTTTTAACAAATATATGCAAATTCATCCCTCGCGTATTAAGCAAACGCTGTACCTCATCAGAATCTAAATGCCGTGGCACCCGAGTATACCAGCGCAAACTGCGCCCATCAGCCAATGTATTACGATACAGAGCATTCCGCTTTTCATGATCATCTTTATGATAAGTGATGAAGATTGGTGTGTCCTGCTCACCAACACGATAGCCATACATCGGGGCCGAAACATCCTTAGGCCAGTTCAAGAGTCGACAAGCGTCCTTACGATCATATTGCTGATATAAAGTAAATTGACGCTGATTATCATATTCCTGATTTAAGGCCAAACCAGTTTTAATAGCATCAACAAATAAATTCTTAAAATGATGTTGATCTAGGGCAGAACGTAGAGAACCATTCAATTGATAGTCAAATAAATTGCTACGTTCAACTAACGGCAATTTACCATATTGTGCTTTTTTGGTAGTCTTTCCCTGCTTAATATCAAAAAAATCTAGCGATAAAATCGCATCAACAGAAGCTAACAATTCATCATTTACATAAGCATGGTGTCGTTTCAATTGAGCTAGATAATCTTCTTGCTTAACAATATCTTGTTCAAGTAGCATCTCTAACAAAAGTAACTCGTGAATTCTTTTACCATTAAGTAATTCCTTAGTCACAAAAGACAGCACTTCATTTTCATATTTTGATAAATTAACGTCTTCGCCCATTTTACCCAAAAAGTCAGCATAGCTTGCCAAGCCATGATTTTGTGCAAAAACAATCGGTGCAACTGAGCCATATTGATAAAAATCAAATAGTAGCGGTACACGCCCTAGTTTGTTCTTGAGATCATGGTAACTCTGCCGCAATTCACGCATCCCATCAAGCTTGACACTATCAAGCGAAGCCAAAATTTTTTCACTGGCAATTTTACTAAAGTTAATCGTTGAAACATCAATAAAGCTTGGCAGACGCGTTTCTCGTTTAGCTTGATCTTTGCTTCGAGAAGTATCCTGATTCAGTGCCAATGGAATCATGTAATTGTTTTTATAATTGCCAATAAAATCTAGCACAACGGTGAAATCTTTGCCAGGATATTTACGAAGCCCCCGGCCTAACTGCTGGATAAACACTATGCTCGACTGTGTGTTGCGTAACATTACAATTTGATTCAAGGCAGGGATGTCGATTCCTTCGTTAAACAAGTCAACCGCTACAATATACTCAATCTCACCTTTAACTAAAGACGCAACCACTTCATTACGTCTTTTTTCATTATCCTCATTGGTCAATGCTACAGCGGGATGTCCTTTTTGACTAAAAAGCCGAGCTAATTCACGTGCTTCATCCTGTCGACTGCAGAAAACCAAGCCTTTAGCCTTTGTTCCACAATAGCCGTAATAGTCTAATTCCTTTAAAACATAGTCTACTCGAGATGTAGAAGCTAGGTAGCGTAAATCTGTTGTTTCATCAATCGCTACTCCGTCTGCTTCATAATCCTGGACACCCACATAATGAAATGGCGCCAGCATCTTTTCTTCCAGTGCATCCCGCAAACGAATTTCATATGCCAAATTGTAGTCAAAAATCTGATAAACATTTTGCTCATCCATTCGTTCAGGCGTAGCCGTCATTCCTAACCAAAAATTGGGCTTAAAATAATGTAAAAGGCGCTGATACGAAGGTGCAGCTGCCCTGTGTGCTTCATCAATCAAGACATAATCAAATTCGTCGCTATTAAAATTAGCCAGCATCTCAGGTTGACTTATCGTTTGTACCGTCGCAAATAAATACTTGGCCTGTAAATTGTGCCTATTTCCCGTTAATAAGCCATAATCCGATCTTGGTCCACCGATTACACGATAAAAACTTTCTAATGACTTTTTAGCAATTTGCTCACGATGCACAATGTATAAAAAACGCCGCGGCTGATATTTCTTAACAGCAAAAGCACCTAAATAAGTTTTCCCCGTTCCTGTGGCTGACACTACTAGCCCTCGTTTTTCACCACTTGCAACTAGTGCTTCTATCTGTTTTAAAGCCGCTTTTTGCATTTTATTTGGTAAAATTTTTGTCTGATGCCGATCAGTAGCAACTCGCTCAGGCTTTACCCAATTTTTACGATAATCTGTTAGCCAGGCTGAATTTAAAACGAAACTATCCTGTTTTAAATCTGCAATTTTATCCACTAATTGAGCTGTTAAATCTGCTTGCTTTTTTGAACTTACTTTCAAAGCCCACTCATAGTTAGCCAGCAGAGCTGAACGTGTAAAATTAGCACTGCCAATAATCACAGTTTGATAGTTTTCATGATCAAATAAATATCCTTTAGTATGGAAACCTGCCTTATTAGCAATACGAACTTCTAAATTAGGAATCTTTTGTAATTCCGTAAAAACACGCGGATTGTTAAAACCCAAGTAATCACCAGTAATAATCGTGCCACTAATTCCATTTTTCGCTAAATCTGCCATTATCACCTTAAACGGAACTAGCATGTCTTGCGTAATAAACGCAACCGTCCAAGTAAAGGACTTGCAACTATACAATTCCTGGCGCAAAGTCTGCCAGATTCTCTCTTGCTGATTATTAGCTAATATTTTAGGACCTAATTCTTCACTTCCTGAATAATTTTGATCAACAAAACCATTTAATATTGCATCCCTCATCGCATCCGCCATTTTATTCACCTCTCTCAAATTCTACTAAAAAAGCATCCGTCTTGAAAAACGAATGCTTCTTAATTCTATTGTGATTGCCATTTTTCATGCCAGCGATACAAAATAAGTGGCAAAATCGACACAATGGTACACATGCCGATTAAGGTCCAAACATAAACGTGACGCAAATTGCTTGGCTTGCCTTGTGCTGGAACAAAAGTTACAAAGAAAGCTATAACCGTGATGATTAATGCAAGCACCGCAATTGCAATACTCAAATTAGGGTTCTTGCTCATGTAATACATACGGTGATAATCTTCATGCTTTCTTTTCAAAACCATGTAAGCAATCAACATAATCATATAAACCATGAGATATTGCGCCGTCGTTGCGGCCAATGAAACGTTAAACGCAAAATCGGCATCGGCACCACTGGTAAAAGTAATCAATAATGCAGAAATGGTAACGATACTTGATTGTAAAACCATAATTCTTAATGGCACGCCGTGCTTAGTGGTTTTAGCAAAAAACTTAGGCATATAGCCCTCTTTAGCCGCTTCATACATTCCCTGATTAGGACCAGCAATCCAGTTGCCTAGCTCACCAATAATACCGCAGGCTAACATTATACCCACAATTTTTTGCAACAGATCACCAGGTAGCCCGATTGACGTTAACAGCTTGCCATAGGTATAAACAAAGCCCGTACTGTTCTCTATTTGATCCTTAGGCACAGTCATTCCAATTGCCATACTACCTAGCAAGTCGAAGCAGATTGCAGTAACGGCTAAGCCAAGCATAACTTTTGAGTATGACTTGATGTGGTCCAAGTTTTTAACGTGCGGTGCAGAAGCTTCCCCACCACAAAAGGCCAACATAAATGGGACAAAGGCAACTAATGTATTACCATTCAATTTATGTGGAATTACAGTATTCCAGTTAATCGTCATATGCAAGGGATGCCCCTGAATCACATATACGAAGAATGAAATAATCAATAAAATTACTGGTGTCGCAATCCCCAGAATAAACAGCCATTCAGCGATTCGACCAATCTTTCTAACACCAATTACCTGAATCGCTGTTGCTCCCCACAGAATAACCATCATTAAAATGAAGCGTACGATTGGCGTGGTGTTGAACCAAGGTGTCCCAAATGTGATAGACAATGCCCCAATGATCACATACATCATCGTATCCATACCAACAGTAATATGAATCCATTGATAAAACATTGCTGTCCAGCATGTTTTGTCTCCAAGAGATCCTTTCACCCAAGTGAAGATTCCGCCTTTTTCCCAGCCATCAATTGAGGCCATTTCTCCAGCCATTTGCGTAATCGGGATAAACCAAGCGATTCCAGCAATTAACAAGTAAAACAGTGCCGTTGCTCCAGTTTTACCAAATGGTGCGAGTTCATCAACGGAAATAACCATTGAACTAGTCATCGCGAATAGCTTAAATGCTGTCAGACGATTGTACTTCAGATCCTGCTCCAAAGCCCAATCTTCTTTTTTCTCGTTATTCAAAGAATTTCAACCCCTACTTCTTTTTCAAAATAAAAACATTTCAAAAAGAAATTATACTAGGGCTTGCTTCAATTTAAAGATTTATTTCAAGCAAAATTGGGCAGTGGTCTGCTCGTTTGCCTGTATCGATCATCTCTGAGCGGACCACCTTATCAGCAATGCGATTGCTTACTAGCCAGTAATCAATTCTCCAGCCAGAGTTGTTAGCCTTAGCGGTTCTGACACGTTGAGCCCACCAAGAATATACGCCAGTAATCTCACCATTAACTTTTCTAAAGGTATCGGTAAAGCCAGCATTGAGCAAATTGGTAAAGTCGACTCTTTCTTCATCAGTAAAACCAGCTGAGTGATGATTATTTTCGGGATGCTTCAAGTCAATCTCGGTATGAGCACAGTTGTAATCACCACTAGCTAAAACTGGCTTTTGTTTATCTAACTTCTTCAAATATTCAACATACTTTTGATCCCAAATTTGACGATCGCTCAGCCGCTTCAAGCCACTGCCTGAATTTGGCGTATAAACCTGGGTGACAAAGTATTTATCAAATTCCAGTGTGATTATCCGTCCCTCATGATCCATCGGCTCAGGGGCGCCAATAATCGGCTCAGACACTGCAGGAGTTAATCCTTTCTTATAAAGATACATTGTACCAGCATAGCCTTTTCTAGCTGGTTCTTCTGAAGAGCGCCAAACATAGTCATACTCAGGGAACTTTTCAGCCAACACTTCTTTATGTTTTTTAGTTGGCCCAGTTGCACGCAGCTTAGTTTCTTGAATCGCAATAATATCTGGATTGGCATCATGAATTTTAGTTAAAACTTGCCGCGTTTCTTCCGCCCTAGCTGAAGTACCAGTCAGAGCTGCATTTAATGAATCGATATTCCATGAAATTAAGATCATTTTTCTTCCCCTTTGTTTTAGTTCTCAAGTTTAATTATAACGAAAAAAAGAAAAAGGACTGATTTAGATGACTTTTCTAAACCAGCCCTTTTAAGGGAGTTGTGTTGAATGAGAATAACGAGATTTTTTTACATTAGCCTACTCATCACTAATGTTGCGAAAATAAATTATCAAGATTAACAAAAGATTCAACGCAAGAGATGTTGCAGGGGGTCTTGACTCTTTACCTTCGCAAAAAGGGGATGGACTTATTATCAATCTTAACTTTCGCGGTTGTATAGGGGACAACCAGCAAAAAGCAATACCCAATGTATGAATTAATAAAGGCCCAATAGGATGTATTAATAAGGAATTAGAAGATTTGTTACCTTCTTACAATTCATCTCTATTTGATGCGTTGTATTTTTGTTATGAGTATATAATATCAGCTTTATGACAATGCGTCACTATTTGCTTTTTGTCTTTAGAAATCCTTAAACTTTTAGACAAAAAAGCAAGCTAGCTCCTAATAAGCTTCCAGCAGCTGCAATAGCTACACCGATAGCAGTCAAAGCAACGTTATCCTTCTTCCCCGTTTGTGGCAAAGTAGATTTTTGCTCACTAGCTACTGTCTTCTTGCCACCATTATCCTTTGCTGGTGTCTTAGTAGCATGAGGAGTTGGTGTTGTTGGCTTCTGCTATGGCTTTACAGGCGGGGTAACTGGGGTTGCTGGATTATCGCCTGGATCCACTGGTGGAGTAACTGGGGTATCTGGAGTACCAGGATTATTAGCCTTATAGTTAATTACTACTTTAGTATTTGGAGTATCTGGAGTAGTTTTCCAAGTGTAAGTCGTGTCAGGAATCTTGTCCTTGATATCGTTAGAGTTAGTAACTACAGTACTTGGGTCTGGAACCTTGTCACCCTTTGGTACGTAGATAACGTCTGGTACATTTGGTGCAATGACAGTTACAGGAACAGTTGCGGTACTCTTAGTACCGTCTGGGTAAGTCTTGTCTTTGATTTGAAACATTATCAGCTTCTTTGACTGTATCTACATCTATTTTCTCACTACTCTGTTTTTGAACAACTGAGCTGGTTTGCTCAGCATCTCTACTTAAATCATCTGCATGAACAGCATGACCACCAAAAAACATAAAGGTGGTCCCGATTATTACAGAAGCAACACCAATTGTCAGCTTTCTTAGGCTGAAATGCTGTTGGCTTTCTCCTTTAAAATGCATATTCAATTTTCCTCCGCTATGTTTGTTTCTCTACTTAAAGTCCATTATATAACTTGGGTTATATAACGAAAATGCGTCTCTTATACAAATCCATATACTACCTTTCACTAATATTGCTATATACAAAAATAATTTTCATATCTATGGGATTGAGATTAGGTAACAGTTAATAATAGTTGCAATTTTTAGGCTGTAAACTTTTTTGCTCAGAGTAAAACTTGACTTTTATTTTTCTTAAAATCTATACAAAAAAATGGTTCTTTTGTGTTTTGTTGAGCAAGTAAAAGCGTATAATGAGGACTGGTCATACTAATAAATTTTACGGAGGTTAAATTTATGACAAAGATTTTTGCTTACGCTATTCGTAAAGACGAAGAACCATTCTTAAACGAATGGAAGGATGCTCACAAGGATATCGATGTAGATTACACTGATAAGCTTTTGACTCCTGAAACTGCTAAGTTAGCTAAGGGTGCTGACGGTGTTGTTGTTTACCAACAATTAGACTACACCCCAGAAACTCTTCAAGCATTGGCAGACGCTGGCGTAACTAAGATGTCATTACGTAACGTTGGTGTCGACAACATCGACATGGACAAGGCTAAGGAACTTGGCTTTGAAATTACTAACGTTCCTGTATACTCTCCTGACGCTATTGCTGAACATGCTGCAATCCAAGCTGCTCGTGTATTACGTCAAGACAAGCGTATGGACGAAAAGATGGCTAAGCGCGACTTACGTTGGGCACCTACTATTGGTCGTGAAGTTCGTGACCAAGTTGTTGGTGTTGTAGGTACTGGTCACATTGGTCAAGTATTTATGAGAATTATGGAAGGTTTCGGCGCAAAGGTTATTGCTTACGATATCTTCAAGAACCCAGAACTCGAAAAGAAGGGTTACTACGTTGACTCACTTGACGACTTGTACAAGCAAGCTGATGTAATTTCACTTCACGTACCAGATGTTCCAGCAAATGTACACATGATCAATGACGAATCAATTGCCAAGATGAAAGATGGCGTTGTAATTGTAAACTGCTCACGTGGTCCACTTGTTGACACTGACGCTGTTATCCGCGGTTTGGACTCAGGTAAGATCTTTGGCTTTGTTATGGATACTTACGAAGACGAAGTTGGTGTATTTAACGAAGATTGGGAAGGTAAAGAATTCCCAGACAAGCGTTTAGCTGACTTAATTGATCGTCCAAACGTTTTGGTAACTCCACACACCGCCTTCTACACCACCCACGCTGTACGTAACATGGTTGTTAAGGCATTTGACAACAACTTGAAGATGATCAATGGCGAAAAGCCAGATTCTCCAGTTGCTTTGGACAAGAACAAGTTTTAATTAACCTAAATTAAGACAAACTAAAAGACTTGGGAAAATTACTTCTCAAGTCTTTTTTTGCATATGTGTGTCGGGCATGGCATTTATCTAGTTCAATGAAAGTTTGAATCACGGGTAGTTGTCGCCAAGTGTAGTGAACCACAAGCCGGTAGCGATGACGCTATGGGTGAAGGAAGTGGCTAGCAAGTTTTCTGAGCCTACGTATAAAAACCTGGTCATACCAAGTCGAAGTCCTAAAGACAACCGTAAAGCCAAGCTTTACGACAAAATTAGAGAGCTTCTCTGCCGTAAGAAAGCAGCTGCCCAGCCTTTATCACTAGTCTTTACCAAGGTAAATCAAGTGGTCAGAGGCTGGATCAACTACTTTAAAATTGGTGGTATGAAAAGCTTTCTAATTAAATTTAGTCAATGGCTGCGTCATAAAGTACGGGTGGTAATCATTAAACAATGGAAACTACCAAAACGAATATACACTAACTTAATGCGGATAAACAAGGTATTAAAGTGCAACTTTAGTGATGAAGATATTCATAAAACAGCTAACACACGACTGGGTTGGTATAAGCGCAGTACAGGGCATGTCATTAACTTTTTGCTTAGCCCAAAAGTATTGGGCATAAGCAAAGCGGATCGCCCAGGTTTGGTCGATCCGCTGAAATACTATTTAACTCGTAAAGAATTACAAATGTAGCGCCGGATACGGAACCGTACGTCCGGTGCAATGAGAGGGGGCGAGAATTAATCTCCCTCTACTCTATTACAGTAATGAACTTTTCACCCCTGCAATAACAGTATTCTCAACATATAATCTGCAAATACTATCTTGCACGACTACGCCGAAATAAAGCGGGGACATGTTTGTCAACTTAATCACTTCGTATCCCCCTCACATTATATAGTTGTCTCTAGCGAAAAAAGAAGCCTTACCATCATAACTGGTAAAGCTTCTTGAGTATGCTTGAATACCCTAATTACTTCGTTGCTATACTGATTATAATATAGCTTCAAAAACTTTAATTAAAAAACTTAGCATCAGAAATTTAGCAGTTTAAAACTTAGAAGCTCTTAATTTAATACTATTTCTTAATAAATTTTCGAATAATAGCATAAATATTAAAGACTGATAATGCAACAGCACTATCAATAATTTCAACCTCCCAAAAAAATTTAGTTGCTTCTGCAAAACTATCACCATAAATCATCATTCCATAACAATGATATAAATTCCAAATAGTAATTATTAAAATAATAACTATGTTTGTAATAATCATACAAAATAGCCAACTATTAAATAGTTTCTTTAGCTTACTTTTCATACTCTAATTTATCTAGACTTTATACCACAGTTAGCAACAGTCCAACCTAATGAAACCCAACCAACCCCTGGTACCAATGATCCAGCTATCTTTTCAGCAAATTGTTTTGTTAATTTTTTTCCAGCTACTTTTGCAAATGCTTTAACCATAAGACTTGCTGCTTTTTCCCAAGCATGTGACCGCAATAATTTTTTTATTTGAGGACTGTACAATACCTTAGCATAATTTTCTGCTCCCATTATGCCATATTGTTTTAACAAACATTTGCCAAAACCTTCTGCTGAAAAAAAAGCAGACCCATACAGCATTTGAAGTCGCAACTCTCGCTCTGTTGGCAATTTAATTTCACCAGTAGCGTATGATAAAACTCCCTTAGATAATTGAACTTCATCCATATCTGGATTTGCGTCATGTGCTTCTTTAAAGGCCTGAGCTAGTTTATCAATCGCTTGAGCTAGTTCTTTTTGAGTAACTTCATCATTTTCTTCAACATTCGCTTCACTAGCATAAGTTGGAGTTGCCAATGTAGTACACAAAATCTTTTGCAAATTCATCTTCTTTCCTCCACTAACATCTAATAAAAAATAATTTTGTTAAATGTTAGTTTATTTTATAATAGATTAAATGCCAATTACAATTTTAATGTTTTTAACATAATTGTCACTTTGAATCATCATTTTTTAAAGTCACATTCTCATTACAAAAAAATAGTGAATCAATATCTCATCAGATAATCGATTCACTATTTAATTTGAATTTTTTATTCAACATCTAAATACTTAGCCAAAATCTGCAACACACCATTGTCATCATTCGAAGGTGCCTCATACTTTGCTACCGCCTTAGTCTTCTCATTCGCATTCTTCATTGCATAGCTATAACCACAAGCTTTAAGCATATCAATATCGTTTTCGCCATCGCCAAAAGCAATTAAGTCCTTTTGTTCAATGCCATAATGCTTAAGCATCTCGGCGATCCCCGCAGCTTTATTAATCCCCTTATGCACCAAGTCAATTGTCATATTACCACTGCTAGTACCGCGAATACAGTCGCCATATTTTTCATTAAACCGATCCTGAATCACCTGTGCCAGTTCATCATCAGCTGTCAGACAAACCTTCAAGATCGCATCGGTTGGATCAATGTCAGTAAACTGATCGATTTCCTGAACATCACGATAATAAATTCTAATGTCGTCTTTATCCGCTTGATCCATACTCTTCAAAATATAGCAATGATGCTGTGCGCTAACCATAATGATCGCTTCAGGGTATTCTGTTTGAATAAAATGTAGCAATTTTTGTGCAGTATCATAGTCAATCGCAATCCGCTTAAATACTTTGCCATCGGCTTCTAGAATTGCCCCATTTTCAGACACGTAATCTACTTCATTAGTAAACTCGTCAAAATATTCATGCGAACGAATTAGTTGGTTACCTGTTGCACAGATAAACGGTATTTGATTAGCTTGCAATTTTCGTAAAACTTTTGCAAATAGCGCATGATCAAAAGTCTTTTTTTCGGTCAAAAAAGTGCCATCTAGATCAACCGCTACAGCTTTAAAAGGTATTTGTGTCATGTTTTATCACCTTTCTATCGTACCTTTATCTTACTATGCAAGCGATTTTCTAGCAGTATTTTGCTAATAAAATGAAATTTCTTTCATAACTAGTCAAATATTTCGCTTATTTCAAGTTGCACTTTTTAATAAGAAAAACACTATGCCGCATTTTTAATGTTTCACATGTAACAAGATAAGCAATTCATGGTATCATGCTAATCTAATGGATAAGTATAAGGATATTGTGCAGTCTCTGGCACCTTATCCCAAGTGACGGTGTGACCTGCACCATGTGAACAAAAGACAGAGTTAGGCGTATTCTCCAGATCAGAAACGGGATCATAATTCTTTTCCTCAATAATTTCTGCCGCATTGTGACAAGGCAAATAACCACTGACTACGCATTCAAGATTACCTTCACCATGCGTATAATTGCGCACTTCTGTCGCATAATCTTGCATTTCAGCTACCGGTGCAGAACCGGATATGACTGTTCGTTCACCAATATTTTCAGGCGTACTAAATTTTCCATTCATGCGCTGAATATCATTTAAAGCACGCCCTACCTGATCTTTTCCTATTTCTAAGCGGAAATCATACCACGGTTCGAGCAAAATAGTTTGTTGGCGTATCTTTTCTTCCATTAAACCTTGCCGCACTGCACGATAAGTTGCTTCACGGAAATCGCCACCAACCGAATGTACAATTGAGCCTTTACCACCGATCAAGGTAATCTTCATATCTGTAATCGGCGAAGCTGTCAAAACACCAAGATGTTCTTTAGACTTCAATGCCGTCATGATTTGATGTTGCCAATTTTTAGTCAAAACTTCTAAACTGCATTTATTTTCAAAAACAATACCGCTATTACGTGGCAGTGGCTCCAGTAAAAGATGAACTTCCGCGTAGTGACGTAGCGGTTCAAAGTGGCCTACTGCTTCAATTGGTTTAGTGATTGTTTCTTGATAAAGAATACTTCCCTGTTCAAAAACAATATTCAAATCAAAACGTTCTTGCATTAACTGTTCTAAAATTTCTAATTGAATCTTTCCCATCACTTGCACGTGGATTTCTTGCAAATGTTCGGACCAAGTCACATGCAGCTGTGGATCTTCATCTTCCAAGGTTTGCAGAGCTTTTAAGCAAGCGTGAAGATCATTATCCTGGGGATTAACTTTATAGGTCAAAACTGGCTTAAGCAGTGCAGTTGGTGCATCCCCCACGCCGAATCCTTGTCCTGGATACGTCTTTGCCAATCCTGTTGCAGCAACGATCTCTCCAGCAGCTGCTTCAGTAATAGTTACAAATTTTTCACCATTATAACTACGCAGCTGATTAATTTTCTCACCAGCTAATTCAGTCTTGGCTTTTAAGCTGCCACCCAAAATTCGCAACCAAGTTAAGCGTTCACCCTTAGCATCATGTGAGATCTTAAAACACCGTGCCGCAAACTTATCAGAGAATTCCTTTTCCTTAGTCCATTTACTAAAACCAGCCAAAAATTCCGTAATTCCCGTTAATTTCAACGCAGAACCAAAATAAATTGGAAAAACTTTCCGCTGCACAATTGCATTCTGCACGTCCTGATCATAAATGGCACCACTATCCAAATACTTCTCAAGCAAGGCATCATCTGTGGCAGCCACATTTTCATAAAATTCATCATCAATCTTCGAAAAATCAACGCAACTCTCACTTAAGTTCTTTTGAATATCAACCAACGCCATCCCTCGATCAGCGCCTATCGCATCAACCTTATTCACAAAAATAAAAACTGGTACCTGATATCGCTTGAGCAAATGCCACAAAGTACGAGTGTAACTAGTTACACCATCTGTAATTGAAATAACCAAGATAGCATAATCAAGTACACTCAGCGTTTCTTCTGTTTGTGCACTGAAATCAACGTGTCCCGGTGTGTCCAACAACGTAATTTCTAAATCATCAGTCGTTAATTTAGCTTCATGAGAAAAAATGGTAATGCCACGTTTTTTCTCCAATTGATCTGTATCTAAAAAAGCATCCCCATTGTCTACTCTTCCTAGCGTCCGCAAATTTCCTGCCTTGTACAGCAGAGCCTCAGAAAGAGTCGTTTTGCCCGCGTCAACGTGAGCTACAATTCCTGTTGTAATTTTCTTCATTGTCTCACCTAATAAAAAAGTATCTTACTTCAAAAATAAGATACTTCTTGTGATAATTCAATTTTCTTTATTCCAAATTAAATTAAAAGTTAACCTCATCCGGATCATTAGCCAGCTTACTTGCACCGCGCAAACCATCTAACTTCTTCATGTCTTCTGGACTAATCTCAAAGTCAAAGACATCACCATTAGCCGCAATATACTTAGGATGAACTGACTTCGGCAATGGTAAAAAGCCATGTTGAAGTGACCAACGAATCAATACTTGAGCTGAAGATTTACCATAGTTTTCGGCTACTTCACCAACCACTTCATTACCTAACAAGCCACCAGTGCCTAAAGGACTGTAAGCCTCATTAAGCAAATCATATTCCTTGCTTGCGGCCGTTACTTCCGGTTGCAAATCACTCGGATTCAAGTAACTTTGGTTAACTACCGGCTTAATTTTTGCAGTTTTCATTAATTCATCTAAGTGATGCTTTCTAAAATTAGAAACACCAATTGCCCTAATCTTGCCGGATTTCACGGCTTCTTCCATTGCTTGCCAGCTTTCAGCATTTAATTCTGCCCAATGGTCACGCATATTGGCAGGATTTGGCCAGTGAATTAAATAAAGATCAAGGTAGTCTAAATCTAATTTTTCTAGACTAGTATCAATTGCCTTTTTAGTCTTGTCATAACCATGATCGGAATTCCACAATTTAGTAGTTACAAATAATTCATGGCGGTTAACGCCGCTACGTTTAATTGCTTCGCCAACACTTTCTTCATTGCCGTAAGCTGCTGCAGTATCAATGTGACGGTATCCCGCCTCAAGTGCGGCTTCAACAGATTCTCTTGCAACTTCTCCACTTGGTGTTTGCCAAGTACCAAAGCCAATTACAGGGATCTCTACACCATTATTTAGGGTATAAGTATCAGTAAGTGAATGTAATTCCATATTCTCACCTTTCTATATTTTTTGTTAAAAAAATATATTTTTAAGTCAACTTAATTCAGTCTAAAAAACATTACATGTTAATCTTAAACTAAAAAAGAAACAGAGGTGAACAAATATGCTTACTAATAGTCAGAATATAATTTTAAAAGATCAATTGACGCAAAACGATATCGATCATTTAATCAAAAAATGGGATCTAGATCCTACAATTTTCACTTACCCTAATTCCTCGATTGAGGTTGCTCGTTTTATCCCTATTGATTCTAATAAACTAAAAAATGGTCACCTACTAGTCAGCTTTGATCTATTAAGCGCTGACTTACCTATTGAACAAAAATTAATTCCAGTTTTCACTATCTTTGACGAAAATCATCTTTTTATTGGTACAACAGCAAGCTGCTCAGAATTAAAGCCACAAGAAAATATTATTGAAACTATTTTCCAAAGCTTGTGTATTCAAATTAAACACATTCGGTCAGAATTAGTAACCATCAAACAAGAAATTGATCGTTTAGATCAAGCTGCTAGAAAGACAACTAAGACCAAAGAATTAAAAAAAGTAACAGATTTGACTCGCCAGCTAGTTTACTTAAAACACACCTTAGATGATCAAACATCTAGCTTAGAAGAATTTTGCGATTATTTAGTAGAAAACAAGCTAGCAAATCCAGCCCGCGTCAAAAGTATCATAACCAGGCAAAAACGAATTACCAAAATGATTCACGTTTACACTGACTTGCTCGATTCCATTAGCGGCCTCTTTACCGCCATGATGGACAGTCACTTGAACCATTTAATGAAATATCTAGATTCAGCTGCCCTGGTAATTGCTCTTCCCGCTTTAATCAGTGGCATTTGGGGCATGAATGTCGGCGGCTTACCAGGTAAAGAAAATGAAAACGGCTTTTGGATTTTAATAATTTTTGCCAGCTTATTAACTATTGGTTGGGGCATCTTCTTGAAGAGCAAAAAGTATAATGATTAGTACTTCTTCTCGAAATCATTCTGCATTAGTTTAACTAGTTCTGGATAAGTTTCTACTACAAACTTAGGATGCAAATTCAAAGTATTTTTTCGATGGCGATGATTGTACCAAATACTATCAAAGCCATATTTTTCTGCACCTAAAATATCAGATTGTAGGCCGTCCCCAAAAAAGACAGTCTCACTCGGACCAATTTCCGTACGACTGAAGAAATAATCAAAAGCATGTGGGTTAGGCTTAGAATAGTGGGCTTCTTCTGACGTAACAATTAGGTCAAAATATTTTTTCACACCAGCAAGCTCCAACCGGTGATTTTGCATGAATTTTTCACCATTGCTCAAAACGGTCAGCTTATAGCCCTGCTTTTTAGCAAAAATCAAGGTATCTTCAACCCCAGGCAATAATTGGTGTGCTTCGCCAAAGTATGAACGATATTCATCCATTGCCTTCTTGCCGTCAATCTCAATACCAAAATGATCCAAAATGAAATCATGGAAAGTCATTTCACTTAACTCTTCATAAGTTAGTTCACCTTGTTCAAGCCGGCGCCAAAGTCCTTGATTATAAGAATGGTACTGCCGCTGCAATTCCGCAGATAAAGGCCAGTGATGAGCGTTAAACAAGCTATGTAAGGCAAAATCTTCGGTTGCCGCAAAATCGATAATTGTGTCATCTACATCAAAAATAATTTGTTTGTAACGCAATCTGGTCCCTTCTTTCTATGATGATTGTTAGAATAATTATTATAGCATGGTTAATAAAAAAATCATTTGACATCTTTCTCATAATTACTTAAAATTTAGCTAACAAATTTGAACGAAAGGAAGATTTTATCATGATTAAATTTACAGCAATCAATCGTTGGCAATTCCAGCACTAGAGTTGTTTCTGTTCGTGAAGTACAGATGCGACTCATTAAGATCGTATCTGTGCTGGTAAAATCTTCAAGAAATATTGCCCGCACGGAAAATAACGTGCGGGTTTTGTTTTAGGCATTTCCCGAAAAAAGGAAGTGCCTTTTTTGTTTGAAGGAGAAAAAGAATGAAAAGGTTAATCGGAACAATTATTGCTCTTTTTGCTTTTCTGGCAGTTGCATTTGTCAGTGAAGTAAATAAGAAAAATGCGGAAAAGAAAACGCCAACTGTCGGTATCTTGCAAACAATGAGCCACCCCGCTCTAGATCAGATTCATCGAGGCATTATTCAAGGACTCAAAGATGAAGGATATATCGAAGGAAAAAATCTTAAAATTGATTTTCAAAATGCCCAAGGTGATCAAAGTAATCTGAAATCAATGAGCGATCGCTTTAGCCAGGAAAACGCAACTGTAACTATTGGAATTGCCACTCCTGCTGTCCAATCTCTAGCTAATACTTCTGGCAACATCCCTGTAGTTATGGGCGCGGTCAGCGATCCCCTTGGAGCTCATTTAGTAAAAAGTCTAACACATCCTGGCGGTAAAATTACCGGTGTCCAGGACCGCCAGCCAATCGCCAGCCAGCTGGCCTTAATGCAAGAAATCTTACCTAAAGCCAAAAACATCGGTGTCATTTACACCTCAAGTGATGATTCATCAGCATCAGAGTACCATGAATTCAGACGACTAGCTGAAGCAAAAGGACTTAAAGTTATCCCTTACACTATCACTTCAACCAATGATATCGAACAAGTTGCCCAAACCATGGTAGGCAAGGTTCAAGCAGTTTATGTCCCAACCGACAATACTGTAGCTAGTGGAATTGCCACCTTATTAAAGGCTACTAACAGTGCCAAGATCCCAGTTTTTCCTGCTGCCGATACTATGGTTAAAAGTGGTGGTCTCGCTACCAGGTGTGTCAGTCAATTCGACATGGGAATCTTAACTGGAAAAATGGCAGGACAAATTTTACATGGTAAAAAACCTGCTACTCTTCCCGTCAAGCGCGTAACCCATTATGAAACAGTAATCAATGAAAAAATAGCTCGTGAATTAAACATCACTATTCCGAATAGTGTAGTTCAAGCGGCACAAAAGAAAGGACGGATTATCAAATGAGCTTAATTACTTCTTCTATTGGCCAAGGTTTGCTCTGGGGCGTTCTAGCCTTAGGCCTCTACCTAACTTTTAGAATTTTAAATTTCCCAGACATGACTGTTGAAGGAACCTTCCCCTTCGGTGCCGCAATTTGTGTTAGTGCGTTAGTTCATGGCGTCAATCCTTTAGCAGCTACCATTCTTTCCTTCTTCGCTGGCATGGTCACTGGCTTAGTAACCGGCTTACTATATACTAAAGGAAAAATTCCTGTTCTTTTAGCTGGTATTTTAACGATGACTGGCGTCTACTCAGTTAATCTTAGAATTCTAGGCAAGGCTAATGTTGGTTTACTTAACAAAAATACTTTACTAAACGGTCAGCTTTTACAAAAATTACCGATCAATTTTCCTACTATTGTTGTTGGTTTGATCATTGCCATTATCGTCATCGTTTTGCTAGCAGTTTTCCTTGATACTGATCTTGGTCAAGCCTTTATTGCCACTGGTGACAACGAAAAAATGGCTCAATCACTTGGCATTAATACCGATAATATGAAAATCTTAGGTCTAATGCTCTCTAATGGCTTGATTGGCTTAGCTGGTGGATTATTAGCCCAAAACGGTGGTTACGCTGACGTTAACATGGGGATCGGTACTATGGTTATCGGACTAGCTGCCATCATTATTGGTGAAGTCGTTTACGGCAATTTAAGTTTAACTGCCCGCTTGGTAGCAGTTGTTATCGGTAGTATTATTTATCGCCTTATCTTACTCCTAGTCCTCCAACTTGGCTTTAGTACCAACGACTTTAAATTGATTTCCGCTATTATTCTTGCTATTTGCATGATGCTTCCATTATTTGAACAAAAATTTCGCACTCGTAAATTATTAAAGAAAGGCGTTGAAAAACCATGAGTACTATTCTTGATTTACAAAATATTACCACTACCGTTAATGCTGGTACCAATGAAGAAAAGCAAATCCTCAAAAATATTAATCTAAAACTTGAAGATGGAGATTTTGTTACTCTTTTAGGAACCAACGGTGCTGGTAAATCAACGCTACTAAATATTATCAATGGCTCTATTTTTCCTACTAGCGGGAAAATTCTGCTCAAAGACCAAGATTTAACCAATCTTTCTGAAGTAAAACGTGCTAAATATATTGCCCAAGTATTCCAAGATCCTAAAATGGGTACAGCTCCTCGAATGACTGTTGCGGAAAACTTATTACTTGCAACCAAACGAGGTGAACACCGCGGTCTGCGTTTAAGAGGACTAGATAAACATATGCAAGAATTTAAACGCCAGGCGGCCCAACTCCCTAATGGGTTAAATGAACGCTTAAATACTTTTGTGGGTAATCTTTCTGGTGGTCAGCGACAAACATTAAGTTTTTTAATGGCGACAATTAAGCGCCCTGATTTGCTCTTACTAGATGAGCATACTGCGGCGTTAGATCCAAATACTAGCCGCGAATTGCTTGAACTAACTGATAAAGTTGTGCAAGAAGAGCATTTAACCTGTGTCATGATCACTCACCAATTAAAAGACGCAATCAAATACGGAAACCGCACTATCATTTTAAACAATGGTAGAATCGTTTTTGATGTCAAAGGCGACGACAAAAAACGCCTAACTGAGGAGGATATTCTGCAATACTTCACAGATTAGAACGTTATTTTAGGATTATAAGTTAAGAGTGAACGACAGCTATAATATGAACACTGTGAATTTGCGGATTTTCTTATTATAATAAGAGCCGAGGTCATCGTTAAGGGACTTATACCAAAAAATCTCCACAGTTATTCAAAATGAATAGCTGTTTTTTTCTGCCCTTTTTACGAAATTCCGTAAAACGTTATTCTAGCAACATTTACCCAGCAAAAATATTTTTCTAAAAAATGTGCTTTTTTCCTTGTATTATATAACGTACGTTATATAATAAGAATTGTAAGGAATGAGGAACGAGAAGTTCCAGTAGATAAGTGATTAGAATTAGAGGTATTCATTATGTTATCAAAGAAAATGGTTAAGGTTGTTTCAGTTGTTGTTGCTTCAATGGGTTTAATGAGCGTTGGTGCTTCAGTTAGTCAAGCTGCTAGTTTTGAAGCTCCTAAGCTTGGAACTGCACAAGTTATGCCAACCGATCCTTCAATCAAGAAGGGTGACAAGATTTTTGTTACTGTTAAAGACACCAAAAATCAAAAAGTTAACGTTTTGAATGCTCAAGGTCACAAAACTACTCAAAAAGTTTCTATGGGTTCAACCTACACTGCCAAAGATGTCAAAAAGGCTGATGGCAAGAAGATCGTTAAGATCAACAAGAGCCAATGGTTGAACATTAAGGATGTTGTAAAAGACTAATTCTTCTAGATCAAAAAATAAACAATTTACTAATGAATATCCAAAAAGAGAACCCTGCTCAACGGAACAGGATTCTCTTTTTTGCTTGGTTTAATATTTTAAGCAATAATGTTTATTTCTTTTGTGCAGCTGCCTCAGTATTTGATGGGGTTAATTCAGGGCCAGCTGTAACCTTAACAGCTTCTGCACTAATATATCCATCTCTAGTCTGCTCCCATGGATCACTAGAAACAATGTGATAAAACAGCTCAGCTTTATTGTCAGTCGAAACCCAAATGTATTTCAGGTTATCTACTTTCCAACTATCTGGCATATATCCCACAGTAACCTTTGATCTAATTGTACCATCTGCTTGTCTAATATAAGTATTCTTAAGTAAATTCACATATGTAGTTTTGTTTTCTTTTGCTTCTTTAGTTAAAAACTGTAAATCTATTCTAGGTTTGTTTACATCTAGAGAATACAAAAACTTATTTTTGGAAACCTGATAAAAACCAGGCATATCGGCTACTTGTGGCTTAAGATTCAAAAGCGCAGTTACTTTAAATTTGCTACCTTTTTTCACTTTATTCTTAGTAGCATTCCCATTAGCATTATAGAAAACAGTATTCTTTTTAGTTACAACATATCCTGAAGTAGCTATCAATTCTGAATTATTGATCTTACCAACATTAGCCACTTTAATAAATTTACCTTTTACCGTAGTGTAATAAGCTTGGCCTTTAATTAAAATATACGGCAGCCAATATCTTTGATAATTGTAAATAGTGTAATATTTTTTATTTTTACTCAGTTTTTGTATCTTTCCTTTAACTGATACACTTTCATCTTTTAATAGTTTTTTCGAATCTTTAACTCTACTCCCTTTTTTATTATAAAGATATGTATTATGATTCAACGTTACTTCAGTGGTGTTTTCTTTAGAATCTGCGTGAACAACAAAATTTGTTAGAGAGAACAATATTCCCCCTAAAGTCATTATTGTTCCCAATTTTAATACTTTCATAGTATGTCCCTTCGTTTTTTTGATTGCTAATATGATTATTATATTACGTAATCATCAAAATAGCGGAGGAAAAAACCTCCGCCATTCAATTCAATATTTACCATTTAACTCGAAAAATCTGATTACCAATAGTTCCTACACCATTTTTATTGTGATATGCAACAGTAAGATATAGGTCATTATTGCCAATTACTTGAATTCCTTCAAGTTCAGTTGGATATCCTGCAAAATTTTGATTAAGACGTGTATCACCTGTTAAATCAAGGGTATTCAATGCTCCTGGTTGCTCCCAACTAAACTTTACAATTTTTCTTTTATTGCTATCAGAATGTGTAGGATCATATTGACTAGAAACATAAACATTCAAGTCATCATCAATATCATATCCTTGAATTGAACCAATCCTACCTACAAAATTATCAATATCAATAACTTCGCCAGCTTGACATTGCTTTAGTTCAGACACAGTGACATTACCACCTGGATTACCATTCAACAACGCATTCACCTTAGGTAATTCATATAAACCAAAGTGTCCGCTATTATCAGTCCATACCGTTGCAATCATCAAATATTTATAGTTAGGCGAAACTGCTGCTTCTACTCTTTTAATATGCTTTCCATGCCAATCACCATTAGTAATTTCAACCAGATTAGAAATTCTAGCCATTTGAGTATTATTAGATACGCGACCAGAATTATATTTAACACGAGCGATCTGAGTAGTCCAACGATCATCATTAGGCTTAGTCCCAATAAACCAGCTCCCATCGCCGGTGGGGCCTGCATACTCCCAGGTTTGGGTATGACCACCAGCTGCATATTTATTTTTGCCAGCTTTGATTTCTGCTCCAGTTCTGCCAACTAGTGTTAGTCCAGGTGTAGGAGAACTAATACTTGCCCCGTTCTTTGCCCGACTAACATAAGTATTATTCTTATACATTTGCAAAACGTAAGTGTAGGTATGTCCAATATTTGCCTTTTGCACTACTCTAGCAAATGGTGCATACAAACGACTCTTTAAACTAATATCAACCATAATAAAACCTCCGAAAAAATTTAAAAATTACTACTTATCCTGAGTTTGCTCATTCATCTGCTTAGCTACTTCCGCAAAGATGTCCTGTACTTCCTGCCTGTTTAGCTTGAAGCCTTTTGCATCAAGACTATTCACTACTGCATTGCCAACACGATTAATCTTTTGCTCGTCAGAAAGATTTTCCTTATCGTATAAGCGTACATAGCTTTTCATCAAGCTATCTGCAGTATCACGGAATCGCTCTAAGCGCTTGTTCTTGAAATGAACCCTGCTCAAGATGCCAATACCTACTACGCTAACTACCCATAAAGCAAGAGTAATCAGCTCAACGTAATCATGAATATCCATGATTAAATAAATCACCTCTCTTTTGATCAAATGATCAGAGGGGGTTAACGAATGTCCATTGGACTTCACCTCTGTTTGATAATGTTCAACAAGCAGGCTTAATTTAAGTATTGACATATTAGTCATTGACCAAAATACGTCAATATACTACAATAAAGGTATAAAAAACAGACTAGTGCCATTGATTCCACTACCACACAGAATTTTTCTGGTCATTAGATTGTTTTTAACTTGTTGACAGTTCATATAATATGCTTATACGAATACTATGTCAAGTAAAAATATGCTTTTTAGCATACTTTTTTTATTTAGAAAGTGAAGAAACCATCGTCATGATTGAGTTTGAGCGTACAAAAGAATTAGCAAAAAAAAGAAAAATGTCTTTACTAGAAGTAAATGACAAAGCTGGACTAGGCAAAAGAAGTATCTACAATTGGAAAACCAGAAAACCTGGTATTATGGCCTTAGGTGCAGTTGCTAAGGTTTTGCATACATCAATAGACTATTTAAGTGGCATTACCGATGACCCTGCTCCACGTTTGCAGGACACTGTGAATTTGGAAGATGAGGTACCCTATTCATACTATGGTCATCCTGTTCCTAAAGAATATCTTGACATGGTTCGAGAGCTCATGAAGAGAGACATCAAAGAGAGAGAAGCTAGAAAACATGGCAGTGGACAATAACTATAGAAAAAATCAACTAATCACGTATTTATTTAATTATGCTTATGAGCATGATATTGGTTACGTCTTTTTTGAATCAGATCCCAATAATCCCTCTCTTTCATTTAAAAATGAGCGAGAAATCTGTATCAACATGAATTGGCACCACCATTCACCGGAAGTACCATTTACAGTTGCTCATGAAATTGGGCATATCATGGATGACAGGCCCAACTTAAAACAATATAATTGTTGTCTTGATTATGGCGGCCTTGATGACGAAGAAAGAGATGCCGATATTTATGGATTGCATCTGATCTATCAATACTCTTGCGGACAAGAAGATAATTTCTATGACCCAATTGCATTCGTCCAATCTTATGCAATCCCTGAAAGAATGATCAAAGAAACCTACAAAATGTTCAAAGACGAAGGCGAATTTTTCTACATAGATAAATCACAAAACACACTACATGCATAATTGCACATTGTAGTGTGTTTTTTAATGAGAAGATATTCTATTTTACGTAAGTTTCCTTAATTGCTAAAACTGATAAAGCGCCTAAGAAGCCTGAAATACCAGTAATCAACATCATTGTTGGCATGGAGTTACCCACCATTGGGAAAATCATGAAGCTGAGCAGTGATGCCACAATTTGAGGTAAGCAGATTGAGCAATTGAACAAACCTAAGTATGTTCCCATGTGTTTACCTGATAAAGCATTAGATACCATCGTCAATGGATAAGTATTCATACCAGCCCAACTGATGCCAATTAAAATGAAGGATAGAATTAAAAGCCCCTGAGAATGAATCAAGAAGATTGAAGTATATCCTACTCCACCTAGTAGCAAACTGATACCGTAACCTAGCTTGTGGTGATTATTTGGAACCTTCGCTAAAACATATGACCAAACTACTGCCGCAATTGATTGTACAGCAGTTAAAACACCAAACCAGTTACCAGCAATCTGGTAGCCTGCAGAGGAGGCATTGGTCGTATTCCAAACATTTTGTGCAATAGCACCAGTAGCGTAAGTTGATAAATATTGGAAAGAAATCCAGCAGAAGAACTGAACTAATGACACTTGCCAGAAGACTTTTGGCGCTTTCTTAAGCAGTTCAATCCAACCACCGCCTTCTTGATTATCAGATTCTTTAATTCCATGATAACGAGCGTAGGTTTCTGGATCATATTCATGTACTCTGAATATCGTGAATAATGATGTAATGACTAAAACGGCAGCACCAACATAAAATGAAATAATTACTGATTGTGGTACCACACCCTTTTTAGCTGTATTAGCAACACCCAAACTAGTTAACAAGAACGGGAAAAATGCGGCAATAACAGCACCAAAGTTGGACAACATGCTTTGAATCCCATAGGCATATGACTTTTGTTCATCATTGACCATGTCACCAATCATCATTTTAAATGGTTGCATTGCCATGTTCGATGCCACGTCTAATATCGCGATTGCAACAGCACCAAATATTAGAGCCTCAATTGAACCATAGCCTAGACCAAAACTACCAACATTTGGTAACAAAATCATAGTAATTACGGCAAAGATCATACCGACTAATAAATATGGCAAACGCCGTCCAATCTTAGGAATCCAAGTTCGATCGGATAATGATCCAATTCCAGGTTGCACTACCAATCCAGCTAACGGCGGTAAAATAAAGAACCAGCCTAATTTTGTCGGATCAGCACCCAATGTTTGGAAGATTCGACTCATCTGTGATGTTTCCAAAGTAAAGGCGATTTGCACACCCAAATACCCCAAACTAATCATCCAAATTGTCGTACTAGCTAGCGTAGGTAACCCAGTTTTTTTCTCCTCCATTTATTTTTCCTCTCGTTTCTTAAATCGCTTTCAATAGTTAAAATATAGCGGTTACAGAAAGAGCTTTCAATATGATTTATCTTGTTACCGGTAACTAAATTTTTCTAAAGCATTAATCTTCCTACTATTCTATTCGTCCAATTTGGTAGTAAAATACTCTCATAGATTTATGGAGGTATTAATATGCTTTCTTTATTATTAACATTACTCTTACTCTGGCTATTCTTTAAATTAGGAATTGGACTCATTAAAATTATCGGCTTTTTACTAGTCGTAGGAATTATGTTTTTCTTTTTTGCCTATTTGCTCATTCCGTTCTTGGCCATTGCGCTAGCTGGAAGCTTGCTTTGGGCAACATTAAAATAGCGAAAAATAAAGGACCGCAAATTGCGGTCCTTTTTACATTTGTTTCAAATTTTCAGCGATTAGTTTTCCTAAAATCTCATAGCCACGATCACCAAAATGAAGTCCATCGTTTTTTACTCCTTGACAAATCTCACTTAAATCGCCAGTATCCCGCATAGCTTGTGCCAGATCTGCATAACGAAAATGATACTCATGTGCTACTTCTTTCACGATCTGAGCATATTCCGCTACTAACGTATTATTCCGTACACGTTGCTTAGCTTCATCAACAGCTGGCGGCGAAACAAGCAGAACATGTGGTGGGTAATATTGACAAATTATTGCCGAGGAAATAATTTCCATATTTTGCTTAAATTGCCTTGCTGGCACTTGTTTGTGCATAGCCAAATCATTGGTTCCAAGCAAGATCACCAAATTATCGCACTGCTTTACGCTTAGTACTAATTCATTTAATTTGGCAAAAAATGCCCCAGAATTAATTCCCGAAACAGCCGTATTTTCTAGTTCAATCTCAGGCAAAAGCTGTTGTAAATTCCAATTAAGGTGCGGTTCATTTTTTCCTTCCTGGCGTGCAATAATGCTATCACCTGTCAAAAGTACTCTCATTATTTACTCGCTTTCTTTTTACTTTTCTTCGCCGATTTAATCCCTAAGACATCAAGCAAGAAAGTGAAGATCGGCACACCGACAATCAGGCCCCAAGTACCCCAGAAGTGTTCAGCTACTAACAAAACTAAAAAAGTATAGAAAATTGGTAATTCAGTTTTGCTAGCCATAAATTTGGGATTCAACACATAGGCCTCAATTGCATGAATAATCATGATCATAATGAAGATATAAATCACATAACGAATGCCACCAACAGAATAGCCGATAATACTTAATGGAATTAAAGAAATGATCACACCAGCTACTGGCACTAAACTTAAAATAAAGACCATTAAGCCTAAGGCAATAATTTGCGGCATATGCATAAATGCCAGACCAATCATCGTCAAGGCCGTATTACAAATGGCAATAAAGAATTGCGCCTCTAAAACGACACCAAAAGTATTGGTAAACTTTTTACCAAAATAGCGAATATCCTCAAAAAGCCATTTAAAGTAACCACTTTTAACAAATAACTTTGAAAATTCAATCATTCTATCTAATTCAATCGTATAGAAGAAACTTAAAATCAAGGACATAAAGGTAGCAATTGTTAAACTACCAAAATTGGTCACCGTATGCAGAGCAAAAGTCCCAACTCGCTTTGCCTGCGTAACAATCTCACCTTTACTGATATAACGCGTTACATGGCTGGCTAAGCGCGATGATTCATTTGATTCATAAAACGCCATCACTGACTTTACCATTTTAGATATTTGGCCAACTAACATGGGCAAATAAATGGTAACCACGAAATAAAGCAGCGCCAAGATAATTAGATATGTTACCGCAACAATTAGACCTGTTGGTATTTTAGGAAAATACCGCTGCACTAGATGAATTAAATGCACGATCACATAAGTAAAAATAAAAGTTAATAATACTGTGTTCATCATTGCTCGTATTTCATAAAGGCAGGCAATAATTAATAGCAGTACCACAAACCGACGTAATGGAATATTATTTTTAAATTTTTCCCAGGCTGTATCCATATTTTCCTCCAACATAAAAAGCTGTTATTTCCTTATTCTATGCCTAATTAGCCAAGAAAGAAAACTAATCTTAGCTTCAAAAATAATTTAAAAATAATATTTTTCACATTTTTATTCATTTTTCTATTGCTTTTTTCATTTTAATATCATAGAATAAAACTCAAATATTTTTAATTTATTTGGAGGTGCTTTTTGAATGAGTAAAGCAAAACGATATTTTGGTGCATTAGCACTTGTTTCTGGGGCAGCTTTAAGTTTGGTTGCCTGTGGTAATAATAAGAATGCCAAGACTAATGATGCGGCAGATACACATCACAAGTTCAGTCAAACTGTTCCTGTGAAAAGTGTTAAAAAAGGTGGGACCTTAAATTACGCTATCGAGTCAGATAGTCCCTTCACTGGTATTTTCTTGCCAGAATTATCTGATACTACCACTGACACTGAAGTTGCAGAACCAGGACAAGAAGGGTTATTCTCAGTCAACGATCAATACAAGATTAACAATAAAGGTGCTGCTACCTTTAAGCTTGACCGTAAAGCCAAGACCGTAACTATCGAGGTTAAGAAGGGTGTTAAGTGGTCAGACGGCAAGCAAGTTAATGCTAAAGACGTGGAATACGCTTATGAAATTATTGCTAATAAAGACTCCAAGTCACAACGTTATACCGATTCTCTTGCCGACATTGTTGGTTTAGCAGAATATCACGAAGGCAAGAGCAAGAAAATTTCTGGTATTGAGATGCCTGATGGCGAAAATGGCCGCAAGGTCGTAATTCACTTTAAACAAATGAAGCCTGGTATGCTTCAATCAGGTAACGGTTACTTCTGGGAATACGCTGAACCTTACCATTACTTAAAGGACGTACCATTCTCCAAGTTGATGTCTAGTGACAAGGTTAGAAAACAACCACTCTTCTACGGCCCATTCCGCGTAAGCAAGCTTGTTCGTGGTCAATCTGTCACTTGGGAACGTAACCCGCATTACTGGCGTGGTACACCAAACTTGGAAAAGGTATCCATGACAGTCATCGGTACCAACTCAGTTACTCAAGCCATCAAGAGTCACAAGTTCGACGTTGCTGGTGTCGTTAATACCCAATGGGAAGATGTTAAGAATGCCACTGACACTAACTTTATCGGCAATGTGCCTCTATCTTATAGCTACTTAGGCTTTAAGGTAGGTAAATGGGACAAAAAGGCTGGCAAAAACGTTGAAAACAAGAATTCTAAGATGAATAATCCATCATTACGTAAAGCTATGGCTTATGCAATGAACGTTGATGCAGTCGCTAAACGTTACTACCACGGCTTGGCCTTCCGCGTTAACACTTTGATCCCTGAACAATTTGGTGATTATACTGACAAGTCAATCAAGGGTTACCCATACAACTTGAAGAAGGCTAACGAATTATTGGATAAAGCCGGCTACAAGAAGAAAGGTGAATACAGAGTTCAACCTAACGGTAAGAAGTTAGTAATTAACTTGGCTGTTAGAAACAACTCAACTACCGCTGAACCTGTTTGGAGAAACTACATCCAACAATGGAAGAAAGTTGGTTTGGATGTTAAATTTGTCGGCGGCCGTCTAATGGAATTCAACAACTGGGTACAAGCTGTCCAATCTGACGATCCAAGAATCGACGTCTTCGAAGGTGGTTGGACACTTTCAAGTGAACCATCCCCTAACGACCTTTACAATGAAGCTGCACCATACAACTTTGCTCGTTTCGTTTCACCTAAGCAAACTAAGCTTTTGGCTGATATCGACTCAGAGAAGGCCTTCAATCCTACTTACCGTGCTAATGCCTTCAAGAAGTGGCAAAAGTGGATGTATGATGAAGCATACGTTGTGCCAACTACCAACCAATACTCAATCACTGCTGTTAACAAGAAGGTCACTGGCTGGTCACTTAAGCCTAGTGCCAACACTTGGTTCACTGCAGGTTTCGTAAAATAATTTCTTGAACAATCCTTTTTCTATATTTTCTATAACAAATAAAATTTACTTTTCAACCCCTATCAATTAATCTCAAAATATTGGCTCTATAATTTTTCCTGTTGATGACTTATCTATATGATAAGCTGTTAACAGGATTTTTTATTGCAAAAAAGAGGACATAGTCCTCTTCAATAAAAATCGTTTCCACACAAATTCTTATAAATAAAGGTGATTTCTATAAATCGATCAAACTGCAAAAGCATAAAATCTATGAAGCTGAATTGCTTCAACCTGCTTGTCCTTTCTGCGGCTCCCTAGATCTCTTACACAATGGCCATTTGATTACCAACATTCACTATCCGATAGCTATTGCAAGTTTACCGGTCATTATCAGATTAGCTAAGCAACGAGTTAAATGTCGCACTTGTGAGCGCTGGTCTATGGCTCAGTCTGAATTGGTAAATAAATACTGTTCTATTTCTAATGCCTCTAAGCTTAAAGTGTTGTCAGCTTTAACTGAAGATCGATCTATGACCAGCATTGCCAGAGAAAACAATATTTCAATTAATACTGTTCAAAGAGTACTGGGCAACTGTTCACACCGGTTTATTGACAGCTACGAATATTTGCCAGCTCATTTAGCTTTTGATGAGTTACCGCCAGCTGCACTTTATCTGCCTGGATGGTGATAATCATCAAGTCGTTCAGATTCTTAGAACTCGCTACAAGAAGACGCTGCTTAAGTATTTTGGTCGTTTCTCGCTCCAAGCTAGAGCTAACGTTAAAACGGTCACGATGGATCTTAATTTTTACTATCAAGATATCGTTAGAGCTTGTTTTCCTAATGCACAGATTGTCATTGATCGTTTTCACATGATTCAAATGCTTACGCGCTCATTCAACTCGCTGAGGGACCAAGTCATGAAGACCTTTGATAAAAGATCGCAGCAATATCAGCTGCTTAAGTCTCCTTGGAAATTATACTTGAAAAAGTTCATCCTCACTATAACTGGCACTACAAAGACTGCTTAACTCAAGCACAAGTAGTTACAGAAGGCATCAATACCAGCACTACCTTAGAGAATTCATATAACCTGATGCAAAGCTTTATTCAAGCCGTTAAAACGGGCAATACTCATGAGCTCAAATTATTAATCAACTGCCAAGATCAAATTGGGACTTTAATGCACAAAACACTATTGACCTTTAAACATAACCTAAAGGCTGTGCTTAATGGAGCAAAACTGCCTTATTCTAACGGCTGCCTTGAAGGGTTCAACCGCAAGCTCAATCTAAGTATAAGAAAAAAGGTAGATAAAAACATCGTCATGTTTCTATCTACCTTTATACTTTAGGGTGTTTGACAAAGAGCCACTATTCTATGCGTCTTTTTGTATGATTTATTCAACTTAGCTAATTAATTTTCTTTTTTACGATTAATAGCTATACCAAAAATACCCAAAGCAGCTGCTAACAACCCGGCAACGGCAAATGCTACCTTACTTTCATTTTCACCAGTCTGTGGCAAAGTTTGAGAATTTTGGCTGTTGTTCTTTGCAATACCGTTTTCCATATTTGCCTTAGCTGAAGTAGCTGGACCAGCAGTAGTATTAGCTAAAGCGCCTGCCTTAGGGCTAATCGTACCAGATTTAGTGGTTCGCTTAGTCATGTTCATAACATTTGCCTTAGGAGATATATCATCAGTTCTGTTGGTGCGAGTTGGCTTCGACGTATCGGTATTATTGTCAGTTGGTGCAGTATTTGAATTATTTGAATTATTTGAATTATTTGAGTTATTGGCACTAGGATTTATTGGCACAATCACGCCCGAATTACCACCATTGTTGTCATTATTACTGTTGTCCTTGCTGTGACCTGGTTGCTCTGAGGTCTCATTAGCTGTATAGCTAATCTCAACAGTTGTATTCTGAGTGTCCTCGTTCACAGTAGTTTCATCAATTTGAGCTTTGTCTGGAGTGTAACCTTTAAATTCTGGAGCTGAGTATGCTTCCCACTTAGCAGTAGACCATTTACCCGCAGATTTGATTTTCCCAGTAGGTGCATCAAGAGTCACTGTCCGTGTCAATGTTGCTTTTTGGATAACTGTTTGGTCAGTTCCGTTTGGCTCGTGGACAATAATTGTTCGAGTAATGTCCTTGGTTTCTTGCTTTGTGATCTCATTAGCTGTATAGCTAATCTCAACAGTTGTATCCTGAGTGTCCTTGTTCACAGCAGTTTCATCAATTTGAGCTGGGGCTGGAGTGTAGCCTTTAAATTCTGGAGCTGAGTATGTTTCCCACTTAGCAGTAGACCATTTACCCGCAGATTTGATTTCCCCAGTAGTTGCATCAAGAATCACTTCCCGTGTCAATGTTGCTGTTTGGATAACTTTTTGGTCACTTTCGTTTGGCGTGTGGACAATAATTGTTCGAGTAATGTCCTTGGTTTCTTGTTTAGCATCATCGACATAAACCTTGCGACTATCCTTAACTACTTGCCCATTAGCATAGGTATGACTGTAAGTGACAGTGTATACCCCCGCCTTAGTCAAGTCGACCTTATCAACCGCAGCGGCCGTAGCAACTCCTGGAGCTTGGTATTCATAACTAATATCCACGTCCGTCTTTGGCAACTTTTCTAGTTGATCGCGCGTCTTCCGCTGCTGTCCTGCGTCATCAGCAGCATAAATCTCATCAACCATTGAAGTGGTGTCCCATGGCTTAGCATTTGGATCTGCCACATAGTGTTGATCCTTATTTAAAATAATAGCAGGCACGGCTTGAACTTGGATTACCCAGATAGATGGGTCATTATTGAAAGGTTTATCATCATCAACACGTTTTGCCAGTGGTATGGTGGAGTATGCATAGAATGGCATTTCCTGAGCTTTACCGTTGTTGTTAGCATACTTGACCGTGTAACCATGGTTAGCAAAAATTTCTTGAATTTTGCTTAGGTCAATAAAGTATTGCGCACTGCCGTAAACAAGCGATGGTAAGTCCCCTTTTGGTAGTGAATCCATATTGAATGGTCCCTTATAGGTTGGGAAGTTGCTAATTTTAAAGGCATCCCACCCATTTGGCATATCTTTTTGGGAAATTTCCTTAACGAGCTTCCAGTCTGATTCACCAGTTTTTTCCCCCATGAACTCAGTCGGAAGCAAGACTACCTGCTTAACCTCACTTAAGTCCTTCTTCACAGTTGTAAAGTAAAGATCTGCCCAGTTTTGAGTGAAACCCTTACCATAGTCGTTAATATGTGGAGAGAAAGTTAAGGATGGGGTTCTGGCAGACAGCTGACCTGTATACTTAACTGGGATATTAAATTCAATCGTATCATCTGGCTTGATAGCAACCCCTGTCATAGAAATCTCAGAAGCTTGGTCCCCTACATTGTTGTGAGCCTTGAGATATTCTGCCCAACTATTATAATAAGTACCTCCGTCACTACCTGTATGAATACCCCATTTATAGGACCAACCTTGTTGGCTCTTTAACTGCGGACCATCGGCACCTAAACGACTAGTATCAATTGCTATCGCTTTATTATCAGCAAAGTTAAACCAAAGTCCGGAGCCAACTTCTTTGTCACCATTGTGATAAATAAGGTGGTATTCTAAGCTATTTAAATCAATTTGGTCGACATTAAAGATTGATTGTGAATTACCATTGGCAGCCACATATCTTGTTACATATGTTTTACCATCTTTGCCTTTAGCAGTGTAGTAACCAATAGCATCACCATGTGTCATTTTAATCCAGTCTGAAGTAGTCCTCTGGGGATTATTGTAGATCCCAGTAGTAACAGTGTCTTTATCAGTTGTTGGCTTAGCTGGTGTTTCAATTTGAGCTGGATCAAGCTTCTCAATTGAAATATTTCTTGTAGCAATTTCCTTATAGGTGGTGTAATCTCTGCCATAATATGGAGATTGAGTTTTTTTAGATCCATCACCAATATACTTCAATGGTATTATATATCTAATTGTATCGTCAGCTTGTATCGTTGCTCTATTTAAATACACTCCGTCTAAATCAGCTAGTTTATATCCTTGATTTTGAGATTCTTGATAACTTGGATAAGACCCACCACTAGTATGATAATGATAGGATATCTTGTAATTGTGCCCCTGCTGACTATCGATTTGAATTTCACCATTTTGCCTATTAGTATCTAAAGCAAAATCGGGACTCCAGAAAGTTATAAGCAGAGGGTTTGCATTTTTATTACCATTTTTTAAAACAGTAACTAATTCAAAGGTATTAGGATGGATCAGATTATAATTAATTACAAGCTGAGATTGTGGATTATTATAAGCTGTTACATATTCTTTGCCATCTTTTCCTGTGACTTTAAGATACTGAGCAAGTTCTCCTGTTCCTGTCTTTAACCATTGATCTTTAGAATCAGCATTATTTTCATAGATCATAGGATTATTATTACCTTGAGTAGATTTTCCCCCATCAGATGGCTTATCAGGTACAATCGAATCTACACCGTCAAGTCCATTAGCACCACTTGAAGCATGGTTATCACCTAAAGCATGGTTATCACCTAAAGCAGGGGTACTACCAGCTGGAGCTTTTGCTAACTCTAACTCATTTCCACTCTTGTTCTTATTGCCAGTTGTGGCTGGTGTTTCAGCGACTGATTTGTCGCTTCTCTCTTGAACAGCTGCGTTAGGATCAGTGTTTTGACCTTGAGTAGCACCAGATTGAGTACTTGGATTACTATTATCTTCAATTTGACTAGAAGCAGTACTAGTGTCATTAGTATCAGCAAGTACCTTTGGAGAGCTCATCAGTATCCCTGATCCAATCATCACTGAGGCCAAGCCGACTGACAGTTTTCTTAATGTATATTTGGGGATTCTTTCTAACATAATCTTTCTCCTCGTATCATAAGGCACTATATTTCAGTGCCTAATAATTTTTACATTATTATAACACTTATAATATAACATAGAGCTATTACCTTTGATAGATAAAATCACTTAGAACTAAATAAAAAATAACACCCATTAAAAAATAAAAATCTCTGAAACAATTTTGTTTAAGAATTTTCCAGTGTAATAAGCTACGACTGCTACGTCGGGTAATGTCATGATTAATGGTTTGAAGCATCTGACCAATGATGGCATCATCAGTACAATAAATTTTTTGATCATAGTCTAAGAACCATACTGGTGACGTGCTGATATTCTTTTTCTCTTCAAGAGAACTGTACAGGTGATAGATGTTCTAGTAGGTCTAACGTAGTACGAGCATCCATTTTAGTTCTCTTAATGACTCTATCTGTATCGGAATCAATGGTATCATAGGCTTTATGCCAAGCCTTGCCTATAGTTTCTAGGCGACTAAAAAACTCTTCCATGGACTTGGGCTGCCCTTCAAAAACAGGAAATTCAAAAAGATCATCCTGAATTGATACAATCTCACTAAAGTGGACGATTGAAATACATAAAGTATTCAATTATTCACGAAGGTGGGATTTTTTAAATTTTGTTACTAAAAAAGATCGAACCCAAAATGATTCGATCTTTAACGAACTTAATTCTTATTCAGTATTAGTGCTTCTTTTTAGGATCAAACAACATCCCTGCAAGCAAAGCCAAGCCTATGCCAGCAAGGGCAAAACCTGCATTCAAAGTAGATTTCTTTTCACCAGTTTGTGGTAATCCTCTTCTTAAAGTTGATGAACCCACATGATCTTTTACTGTCAGATGTTCTTCTTCAGTAGTTTCAGGAGTTGATGATGTTGCTATTATATTGGTCAAATTAAGTTTAAATGAACAGGAATTATCAGATGACGTATTAAAATACATCAATCGATTATCTGATTACCTTTTCACCCTTGGACGCTATGCCAACGTTTTAGATAACTACACCGAAATAAAAAGTAAAAAACGTGAACCAAATAGAATTAATGGATAAGAAAAAGTCGGATGACCTAATATGATCATCCGACTTTTTTCAATCCCACAAAATAAGGTTATGTCAGTTAGCTTTCTTTCTTCAAGACTTCTTTCTTAATTTCCATGAACTTAGGAGCATCAGTAACTTTTAATTTTGGAAAGCTCTTCAAGTAGCGCTTATGATTCCAGCTTAATCGTTGCGGTTGTAATTCATCATAGTGCTGCATCACTGAGTGGTGCCAATCACCAACCCGCAATTTTCCTTTCTCAGGCATATGACTTTCTACTTTAGTTCTAACTCGCTCAATAAAGTGGTCAATATGCACATCCCACATCTTAGTTGTAGTATGGAATCTCTCGACACTGATTACTGTTAATACTAAGTCAATACCCATAACAATGGTAATACCCACAGCTAGCCAGCCATGAGTTATCTTTTCTTCATTATTAATGAGCTTCTGAATGATTGGCTGAATAAATTTTACTAATAAAACTACACCAACGCCCCAAAATAATGAAATCATTGGGGCCACTCGACCTTGAATGTTACCCCATAATTTTGAATAATCCCAAAGCTTCATGTGAAAGATTGTCTCTAATAGCCAACTAGCCACAAATTCGAAAATAGTGGCAACGATAGTCCCTACTATAAATAAAAGGAGCAGGTTATCTCGCACGTCTTTGGTACAAATTAAAATTGTAGTAACGGCGAACCCATACACGGGGCAGTAAGGACCAAACAGAAATCCCCGATAATCATAATGGTGGTCTTTGATCGAACAATAAAAGGTTTCCCAAAGCCAGCCGATAACTGAATAAGTAAAAAATAAAACAATAATTTCTGAAATAGTGTACGGCATGTTTGTTTCTCTTTCATGATACAAGTTTATCTATCTCAATAATACGTGAAAGAGTCTATTTTGGCTATTGAAAATCCGTATTTTAGTACAAATATAGATTATTTTAAGAATTTTGTTCGAACTGTCCACCCTGCAATTATTAAAATTATGCCCAATACGCTGAGCATAACACCGGCAGTTTCACCAGCTTTAGGTAATTTTGCCTTAGTTTCTGATGTGTCACTTTTAGGGAGTGTGACATGAGTATCGTGTTTTTGCGACTTAGGCGAGATAGTACTTGCATTGTCCTTAATCTCGTCTTTATCTAGAGTAGTTTTTACTGAATCAGAATCTATTTTAGCCGTGGATTTTACCTCGTTAGCCTTAGTATCAAAACCAGTCAAGCCTTTGACAGTTGGAGTGCGTGAAAGGTTTGTATTTTCTGGGGAAACTTGCTGCTTTTGATCTTTGACCTGTCCTTGAACTTTTTCACCTCCTTTATCTGAAGTAGTTTCTTTTTTATTAATAATCAGCTCTGCTAGACGTTTAAGCCAATCTTCAGAGCGTTCTTCATTATTTTTAGATTTTTTAATTAACGAAATTTGATTATCATCTCTAAACGTAGATTTATGTGGCGCTTCAATGTTAAAATTCTTATTACTTCGATCGTATTTAATTTCTTGCTCGTATTCTTGAACTCGATCATCGCCCAAAGTAAAGGACTGACTCACCCGAAGATAATTAGGCTCATTAGGCTCTGCTTCCACCTTGGTTCGATACTTAATCAAAATTGTGCTCTCTGAATACTTCTTAGCAGGAAATTCAGCTGTTAATTTGTTTTTCTTCAATTTAACTAAACTAGAATTTTGAATAAAATTATCATTCTTAATTACTTCAATCGTATCTGGATCTAGAACTAAGCCTTCTGGAATTAAATTTTCCAACTTCAAATCACCAGTATATTTTTCTTTCTTGGGATTCAGCCTTATTTCCCAGGTAATAAAATTTGTCTCTTGGTCATAATGACCTGCCAAACTATTATCAGACTGGTCTTTTGGCTTCTCTTTTTTGTCAGTAACTGCAATCTTAGGCATTGTTTCGTTTTGCTCTATTGCCGCATTTACTGCGATATTTTCTTTAATTAATAAGGCAGCTAAGACTGCGCTTCCGATCAATAACTTTTTCATTCATTTTCCCTCACTTCAAACTTGATCAAAGAGAGTATATCTGAATTAAAATATTAAAGATATTGTTTTGACAACGAAAAAAACAAAAAGCCGACTTTTGTACCCAATAAGTGGAACAAAAGTCGACTTTTTGTATCATAAATTACTATTTTTTTCCTAACCAATGCAGGTTGCGTTTATTCTTTTTTCGCCAAGCAAGTTCAACTAAAAAACTAATAATTAACAAAGCAATTACTGAAATCCAAGTTAAAGTTTCGTGGTTGAGAATTGTCTGAATAAACAACGCTAGATTCAATACAACAGAGCAAATCAAAATCCAGCGCTTGGCCCCAGTTTGTCCTGCAATGCGCAAGTGGCCTAAGTTAACCATGGCATACACCAATAAAAAGGCTAGGCTGGCCATCTCACCAACAGCTGATAATGGGAAAATCACAACGAAGATGCAGACAATCAGTGAAGTGATGAACAGACCCCAGTTGCCTAATACTAGCTTACCAGCCGTTGCCAAAACGTGGCCTTGATTAGCTACTGCGCATTGAACGCCTAAGGTCATCATCACGACTACACTAGCTACAATGTAAATCACCATGACGATCCCTAATGAAAAGAACAGCGCTTGTGGCAACTGCTTTTTAGGATTTACCATACTCCCTGCAGCGTTAGTAACTACGCCAAAACCTTCATAAGTTACGTAAAGTAAACCCGCAGCAGATAGGATACCTACAATATTGCCGCTATTTGAACTAGTAATTGTCGGCACATGCAGCTTAGTTAAACCTACCGCTACAAAAGACAGTAAGATTAACAATTCAAACGCAATAATTGCCATTTGCGCACGTGCCACTTGCTTTGAGCCCATAATATTAATTGCCACAACCACGATGACAATTCCGATACTGATTGCCTTACCCAGCCAGCCTGAGCTTGATTTTCCCAATAGTTGGCAGGCATATTCCGCAAATCCGGTCGCATATAACGCCATGGCGATAATCCAGCCGATATACTGGAAGACGTTCATCCCACCAGCTAGCAGGCCATCTCCGAATTCTTCTAGCAAAAACTTAGCGGCACCGCCTCGATCTGGATACTTCATTCCTAACTTTGAATACGAATAAACTGAAAATGCGGCCACAATGCCTCCAATTAGAAATGATACTGCAGCCAAACACCAGCAGAGTTGGCGGCCAAGCCGAGCAATGTATATAGGCCTGCTCCCATCATGCCACCAACACCGATGGTCGTGGCACCCACTACGCCAATTGAGCCAGTCTTATTTTGTTTTTTCATCCTTTTCGCCTTGCTGTAAATTTTGTTGTTACTTTAATTATATAGTTTTTCAATGAAAAAAGCGGATCGACCACTTTCGATTTACTTATTCATCTTCTTTAACTACTTTCAATCGCTGCACTCTTCCCATCGCACTACCAGCACCGCAACATACGCCTAGCCATAGACCTTGCGGCCAAAAATCAAGCACATTTACTAGATCATTTTGCAAACAAGAAGCTCCTAGTGCGCTACCTAATGTACCAAAAACTGCACCAATTATTCCCGCTACTGTAGCCTTTATCCATATTTTACGAATGGCTTTGGGGCGTTCATCTGCTGTAATTTCGACAGAGAATATTTTTAATTTTCGCATTGTCAAATAAGTATAAGCACTCATCAGCAGCATCATAACTGCAATCGCCAATGGTAAAAACCACAAAGCCAGCTCACTTTTAATAGTCAATGCCATAATTAGAGTGATAACCAACAAGATCAGTTCCACTACACCAGAGATTACATAGGCATTATTACCGATTCGTTCAACCTCTGCTAATTGACGCTCGTCTAATTTGCTATCAATGCCATACCAATATCTGACAAACTTAAACCATAAACTTTCTCGTCTCATCTTGCTTCATCCCCATCCCAAAACAAAGTATTCAAATCCGTCCCTAATGCATGCGCCAAGTTCAGGCACAATTCTAGCGATGGATTATACTTATCATTCTCAATCAAATTAATGGTTTGCCTTGCCACCCCTATCCGTCTAGCAAGCTCCATTTGTGATATTTGGTGTTGCTTACGATATTCTCTTACTCGATTCATTGAGAAACTGTCAAATCTTTTGTGTAAATAGTTCTTTCTCGCAAATTGATCTTTTAATTTACGAATTTTTCCCAGACTCATCCTTTAACCCTATTATAAATATCAGCAACTCTATAATAGCTAAACTTACACCCGTGCAAGTCCAATACCATAATGATCGAACAAATATCCATTGATAGACAATACGATTACTTCAATTCCAGCATCTAGATCATTATAAATTGAAACGATGGTTGCTCGCCTTTTTCGGTCTTAATTGCTGCTTGTAATACAATTCCACTAACCATATTTTCTACGCTTCCAAGCATAGTATGTATCATGAATATACATAATGAAACATAATAATATTGCCTTGTTAGTACAACTCCCATATAGTCGCTATTACTAACTTATGATTAACTACACTTGGCGACAACTACCCATGATTCAGACTTTTACTGGACCAGATAAAATATCATGCCCGACACACGAGAAAAAGAACCGAATCCCAAAGATTCGATTCCCAAAGTGCCAATCATGGCAATATCTTAACTTAGTTGTCCTTTGTCTTTTTAGTTATACTTGCATCATCAGAACTTCTAAATGCATAATCAAAAATTGAATCATATTTGACTATAAATACAACAGCCACCACAATTATGATCCACCTAAGAATTACACTGATAACGGATTTTACACCTAAGAGCTTAAGTAAAGCATTGATACACTCAAAATCATATAAAATATATAACCCACTATCAATTATTGAAAAAAGACATAAACAGATAGCCAATACCTTAAAAAACTTTTTTTTCATTTTTAACTACTTCCCAATATATAAAATAATCGCAAATATACTTAAAAAGTCTATTTTCTATCAGACCACGGAGATAAATTTTACTGACTAGTTAGAATAAAGCGAATACTATTGCTCTTGAAGTAACACCAGCCCAATATTTTGAGAATCCTATATTACGAAGAGTCTTATATAATCTATCTTGAACATTGTCTTCTACTCCTGTAAGAATAGCAGTTATGCTCCCCAATGCATGATCACCTAATTTTACGCCTGCCTTTTTAGCAAACTTTTTCAAAATCGGCACAGCTACTTTTACAACAGTTTGAGCCGCAGCTGTTTTCCATTTTGAAGATGCTAATGGATCATTAGGATGATTTTCTAACTCTGGAGAATTGGAATAAACTTTGTAAGAATTAAGTATCCATCCTTAACTTTCATACTAATAGTGTTATCATTAGCTACTATATCTTTTATAGTAGCCAATGTATCAGCAGGCACTTTATTATAATTATAAGTAGCTACAGTTTCAACCGTAGTATCTTCATCAGCCAATACAGTAGTAGTGAAACCTTTTAAAGTAAAAAGGAAAATTACAAATGCTAAAAGAAAAAGACTAATTGAAAATTTAACTTGCCTAATATGCATGATTCATTCCTTCTTTCTGTTTTATGAGAGCATCATAATATATTTATTAAAAAAAGGAGTAGGCTTTATGGTTAAAAAATATGTAATATTTATAATTGCTCTATTTTCTTTATTATTAATAAGTTTTTTCTGTAAAACAGTATACGAGACTGTCAAGAAGTTTGTGTAAATAATCTCTCTCGTTGATTGACTTTTTTAT
>ERZ1090868.115-NODE-115-length-42822-cov-6.426731_pt1 | contig 42822 bp, 46 predicted proteins | sample MGYA00478475_ERZ1090868 | MGnify/ENA primary metagenome ERZ1090868 (study PRJEB33644, sample SAMEA5815747) | chicken gut metagenome | biome: Chicken; feature: Gastrointestinal Tract; material: Caecum | place: Ireland | collected 2019-01-01 | study: A study of the...
TCTTTTGCAAGTTTTTTACAATAAAAGGGACGCTTTTTTTTGTCAACTTGGCAGTTTGATAATAATTTGTAATAAAATTTTGTGTATATTGGACACAAAAAAACTGAATTTACTTTGCAACACTGTAGAAAAGGAACATTGCGCTTTCGAGCGTAAAAGTCTATAATTCTTTTATACTACAGCACAGGGGTGTGCGGCCCGCCATAAGGCAGAATGTGCTGTAAGAATTAGGAGGGTAAGACAACCATGAAAAAAATCGTTAGTTCTGTTCTGGCGGCTTCTATGGTGCTGAGCCTGGCAGCCTGCGGCTCTACGGCAACCACGTCGGAGAGCGGTGCTGCCTCTTCGGAAGCCACTTCTACTGCATCTTCTTCCGCTGCAACCGGCGAATCTGCTGGCTCCGGCAGCTATACCGGTACGCCCATCAAGATTGGCGGTATTGGCCCTGTTACTGGTGCAGCCGCCGTATACGGCAATGCTGTCAAGAACGCCGAGGAGCTGGCTGTCAAGGAGATCAATGCAGCCAACGGTAGCGACGTGTTTGAATGGCAGTTCGAAGACGACGAAAATGATGCCGAGAAGAGTGTCAATGCTTACAACACCCTGAAAGACTGGGGCATGCAGGTCCTGGCAGGCCCTGTTACCACCACGCCTTCCGTGGCGGTTGCTGCGGAGACTGTCAATGACAACATGTTTATGCTGACGCCCTCTGCCTCTTCGCTGTCTGTCATCCTGAATGATGCCAACGATGAATCCACGGCCCGCGGCAATGTCTTCCAGGTTTGCTTCACGGATCCCAACCAGGGCGTTGCTTCTGCTGATTATATTGCCGACAATGGCTTGCCCACCAAGATTGGCGTGATCTATGACTCCTCCGATGCTTATTCTTCCGGTATTTTCGAGAAGTTCAAGGCGGAAGCGGAGACCAAGGGCCTGGAAATTGTGGCTGCAGAAGCTTTCACTGCGGACAACAAAGCGGACCTTTCCACGCAGTTGGCCAAGTGCCAGGAGGCTGGTGCTGAGCTGGTCTTCCTGCCCATCTATTACCAGGAGGCTTCTCAGATCCTGATCGCTGCCGACAAGATTGGCTATGATCCCGAGTTCTTCGGCTGCGACGGTATGGACGGCATTCTTTCCATCGAAGGCTTTGACACTTCTCTGGCCGAAGGTCTGATGCTGCTGACCCCGTTTGCTGCTGATGCGCAGGACGAGAAGACCCAGGCGTTTGTTTCCGCTTACGAGGCTGCCTATGGCGAGATTCCGAACCAGTTCGCTGCGGATGCGTATGACGTGATTTACTCCATCTATCAGGCTGTTCTGGCCGGTGGTGTCAATGGTGACATGGATGCCAGTGAGATTTGCGACGCACTGAAGACCCAGTTCACCAGCATGACCTTCGATGGTCTGACCGGTACGGGTATGACCTGGGATGCCTCGGGTGCCATTTCCAAGAACCCGAAAGCGGTTGTGATCAAGGACGGCGCCTACGCCGCAATGTGATGAAGGCCTGAAGCGTTTGTAAACTGAATTCCGTTGCCAATGGAGCTGCCGGACAGTGGGTTCGGCAGCTCTTTTTGGTGTATGGTGCTTTTTGGAAACTGCGCACAAAACCTTAGTCGAAAAAAGCATTGTTTTGCGGAATGAAGTGTGCTACTATGGTACTATATTTCTGTGCGTGTGCGGTTTGGTAAACGGCAGAACAGAATAGAGTGAGGTGTTCTACGCAATGCAGTTCTTGTCTTACCTGATCAACGGTATCAGCCTGGGCAGTGTATATGCGCTGATTGCTCTGGGTTATACCATGGTCTATGGCATTGCCAAAATGTTGAACTTCGCCCACGGCGATGTCATCATGATCGGCAGTTACGTGGTCTTTTTTACCTTTGGTATGTCGGGGATGAATCCAATCCTCTCCATTTTGCTTTCCATGGTGGTTTGCACGGTTTTGGGCGTGGTGATCGAACGGATTGCTTATCGGCCGCTGCGGGAAGCGCCGTCACTGGCCGTGTTGATCACAGCCATTGGTGTGAGTTACCTGCTGCAGCAGGTGGCTCAGCTCACCTGGACTTCCAGCCCCAAGAGCTTTATCTCGGTGATTTCCGGCATTCCGTTCCTGCAGCCGGTCAGCCTGTTTGACGGACAGCTGACTATTTCCGCCGAGACCATCGTCACCATTGTGGTTTGTCTGGTGATTATGGCAATCCTGATTTGGTTTGTGAACAATACTTCTGCAGGACATGCCATGCTCGCCGTGTCTGAAGACCGCGGTGCTGCCCAGCTGATGGGCGTTAATGTCAATGCCACCATCTCCCTGACCTTTGCCATCGGTTCTGCATTGGCAGCCATTGCCGGTGCATTGCTGTGTTCTTCCTACCCCACGTTGCAGCCCACCACAGGTGCCATGCCCGGCATCAAAGCCTTTGTGGCGGCCGTGTTTGGCGGCATTGGATCCATTCCCGGTGCGTTTGTCGGTGGCATTTTGCTGGGTGTGATCGAAAACCTGAGCAAGGCCTATATTTCTACGCAGCTGTCGGACGCTATCGTTTTCTTGGTTCTGATTGTGGTCCTGATCGTCAAACCTACCGGCCTGCTGGGTAAGAAAGTCAACGTGAAAGTGTGAGGTGGCAGCGATGAACTTGAAAACTATGAAGCGCTCCACAAAGAGCAATCTTATTACGTTTGGCATCGTAATCTGCTTTTACATTCTGGTGCAGATTCTGTCGGCGGCCGGTTTGCTGACGAACTCTTTCTCCGGTCAGCTGGTGCCCATCTGCACCTACGTCATTCTGGCCATTTCGCTGAACCTTACGGTTGGCATTCTGGGCGAGTTGAGCCTGGGCCATGCCGGCTTTATGAGTGTAGGTGCCTTTTCCGGCACACTGCTTTGGGTTACCATTGGCAGCTCTATGCCGAAACCGCTGGCGCTGCTTTTGGCGTTTGTGGTTGGCGGTTTGGTTGCGGGGCTTTTCGGCTTCCTTGTGGGCGTACCTGTTCTGCGTCTTTCCGGTGACTATCTGGCCATCGTGACGCTGGCGTTTGGCGAAATCATTAAAAATGTGATGAATGCCTGCTACCTGGGCGTGGATGCCAATGGCCTGCATTTTTCTCTCAAGGATTCCAGCTCTCTGGGAATGACAGACGGTAAGGTACTGATCAATGGTGCACAGGGAATTACCGGTATTACCAAGGCTTCTAACTTTACCCTGGGAACTGTTCTGGTCATCTTGACCCTGCTGGTGGTTCTCAATCTGGTCAACTCCCGTGCGGGACGTGCGATCACTTCCATCCGCGACAATGAAATTGCGGCGCGCTCGGTGGGTATTCCCATTACCAAGTACAAGCTGATGGCTTTTGTGACGTCTGCTGTATTTGCCGGTATTGCGGGCGTGCTGTATTCCTTGAACTACTCTTCCCTGGTAGCCAAAAAGTTTGATTATAACACCTCTATCCTGATTCTGGTGTTTGTGGTTCTGGGCGGTATTGGCAATCTGCGCGGTTCTGTGATTGCGGCAGCCATTCTGACGGTTCTTCCGGAATTGCTGCGCAGCATGAACGATTACCGTATGCTGATTTACGCCATCGTGCTGATTGTTGTGATGATCTTCAACCAGAGCCCGCAGATGATTGACCTGCGCAACAAGCTGACTGCTCGTTTCCGCAAGGGAAATTCTAGTGCCAAGGGAAATCAAAAGAAAGGGGTGGCGTAAGATGGCATTACTGGAAGTCAGCAACCTGGGCATTGCTTTTGGCGGCTTGCAGGCTGTGGCGCAGTTGGATCTTTCCATCGAAAAAGGTCACCTGTATGGTTTGATCGGTCCCAACGGTGCCGGTAAAACCACGGTTTTCAATATGTTGACCGGTGTCTATAAGCCCACAGAGGGCAACATCGTGCTGGACGGAAAAGATATTACGGGCCAGAACCCGGAACTGATCAGTCGCGCCGGTGTGGCCCGTACGTTCCAGAACATTCGGTTGTTCAACGAGATGACCGTGCTGGATAACGTCAAGGTAGGCCTGCACAATCAGATCAAATACAGCATGTGGACGGGAATTCTGCGGTTGCCCGCTTACAAGGAGAAAGAGCACGAGATGAACCGTGCGGCCCATAAGCTGCTGAAGATCTTTGATCTGGATGCGGAGGCCAACCTGAAAGCCAGTCAGTTGCCGTATGGTAAGCAGCGTAAACTGGAAATTGCCCGTGCTTTGGCGACCAACCCGAAACTGCTTTTGTTGGATGAGCCCGCTGCAGGTATGAACCCCAACGAAACGGAAGAACTGATGCAGACTGTTCGCAGTGTGCGGGACCAGTTTGGAATCGCTATTTTGCTCATTGAACATGATATGAATTTTGTTATGGGCATTTGCGAAGAGATTACGGTGCTGGACTATGGCCGTGTGATCGCCCGTGGTGACGGCAAAGCGATCCGCAACAACCCCAAGGTGATTGCGGCATATCTGGGAGGTGATTGACGATGGGGGAGATGCTTTCGGTCAAGAACATCAATGTTTTTTACGGTTCCATCCACGCCATTCGGGATGTTTCCTTCCATGTCAATGAGGGCGAAATTGTCACGTTAATCGGTGCCAATGGTGCCGGTAAAACGACGACAATGCATGCAATTTCCGGCTTGCTGAAACTGCAAAGCGGTGAAATCGACTATTGCGGGCAGACCATCAGCAAGATGGAAGCTCACAAAATTATCCGCCTGGGTCTGGCACAGGTTCCGGAAGGTCGCCGTGTGTTCAGCGGACTTACGGTACAGCAAAACCTGCAGATGGGTGCCTATGTGCGCCGGGACGGAAAAGAAGCAATCCAGAATGATTTTGATATGGTCTTTGAACTGCTTCCGCGCCTGAAAGAGCGTCGCAATCAGCTGGCCGGTACTCTGTCCGGTGGTGAGCAGCAGATGCTGGCCATGGGACGTGCGCTGATGTGCAAGCCCAAGATGCTGCTGCTGGATGAGCCGTCCATGGGCCTGTCGCCCTTGCTGGTCAAGGAAATCTTCAAGATTATCCGTGAAGTCAACCGCAACGGTGTGACGGTCCTCTTGGTGGAGCAGAACGCGAAGATGGCATTGGAAATCGCCAACCGTGCGTATGTTCTGGAAACCGGTACGATTAAGATGGAAGGCGAAGCCACGGAGCTTGCCAACAACATCGAAGTCCGCAAAGCCTATCTTGGCTGCTGAGCGGATACAGATACAAAAAAACTCCCTGCCCACGGAACCAAATGGTTCTGTGAACAGGGAGTTTGTGTTTTTCTTTAGAGCAGGCCCGCGGGTGGGCGATCGTTTTCGGTGCTGGGCATGGTCAGTATGTCCATGATCTTCGAATAGATTTCGCTTCCATGTGCTGTAAAGCTGTTGCGAATGGATTCGGCGGTCAGTTTATCGGGCATAGCCAACTGCAGCCGGAAAATATCACTGCCCATGTCGCCGATGGCACACCAAACGGTGTAGGTCCCGTCTTCCTCTTCCTCAATATGCGCGCGGTTCATGGCGGCTTTGTGTCGCCAACTTTGGATCTGCATTACAGCGCGAATGGCGCTTTCCCGTACAGTGCGGGGCAGATCCAACGCCAGGGTGTCCGCCACATTGGAACCTTTTTCCGTGATGCAATAGCGGTTCTCGTCGTTTTGTGTGACCAGATGCTGTTTCTCCACTTCCGCCAGGGCATCCACAAATTCAAAATAGTTGACAAGCTGCTCCTGCAAAAGGGCTCCCTGTAAAGTTTCTCGGCTTATGGGGCCGGCAGTCTTGACCATATAACACAGCAGAATGCGAATCTGAGTGTCATCTGTAAGGCCGCCGGGCTTTACACCTGCAGTAAATGCTTCTGCCATCCTATCACGTCCTTGCCAATGAGATGTTTTAATTTATTATACACTTCCCGGCCAAGTGTGGCAAGGGAGCGGCGAAAAAAAGTGCCCTGCGTCGCTTGATGTGGCAAAGTTCAGAAAATGGTTTCGATCTGCTTTCGACTTTGCGGTGTGGAGTAAATCCATTTTTTCAGGCGTCCCCGCGTCACAAAGTAGTGGGGTTCAAAACGCAAGGGCTGCGAAAGATTTTTGTTTACCACTACCAGTTTGATTTTCATTTTGTCCGGCAAAATGTTTTTGATGTACACGCTGACCGCCTGGCCTGGGTGCAGACTGGAGTCGGCTTCTGCAAGGCCGGCGAGATTGGGCGCAATCTCGATGAAAACGCCGTATTCTTCCACGCTGCGCACAATTCCCACCACCGTTTCGCCGGGAGCAAAACAGGCGGCATTTTCACTCCAGGTGCCCAGCAACTCCCGCAGGGTCAAAACAATCCGGCCCTGGACGTCCCGATTCTTGATTGCGCAGAGTAATTGCTGCCCAACCTGTACGCGGTCCTTGGGGGAAGAAATACGAGAAACGGACAGGCAGTCGATGGGCAAAAGGGCAGAAATACCACATCCAATGTCACAAAATGCACCGAAATTTTCAATGTGGGTAACCGTGCAGGGGATGACGCTGCCGGCCTCCAAGGGATCCAGGTATTGCCGATGGCACAAGCGCTGGGCGGCTGCGCGGGAAAGAAGATAGGCATCCTCCCCGTTTTCGTCCTGTGTGGTGCCGGTGATGACAAAGCAGGTGGGGCGTCCTACCCGGGTCAACACGGCAATATCCTTGATGGATTCGCCTTCCGGAACATCCAGACACTCGGTGAACGGCATATAACCCCGTTGCCCGCCCAATTCAAAACGCAGCCGATGTTCTGTGTCATAAGCCAACGCGGTACTCTGTAATATTTCGCCTGTGGCGATGCAACGGTTCAAATCTTCACGGCTCAGATGGTTCGCATTGCGGCAAAGGCCTTCTGCACGGTATTCCAACATTTTTGGTTCCTCATTTCTTGTGGTTTCCGCTTCTGCCATGGCAGAAGTGGTTGGTAAACTTTTATGCGTATGATTTGCAAAACAATACTGGCTGTACTATAATAAGAGAGCAAATTTTGGGAAGGGCGGTGTGCCGTATGGACGTTCGGGTGGGAGATGTGATCCAGACCAAAAAACCGCACCCTTGCGGTGCGAGCCGATTTGACGTATTGCGCGTGGGCATGGATTTCAAGATCCGTTGTCAGGGGTGTGGGCACGAAATTATGTTGCCGCGCGCCAAGATCGAGCGCAACATCAAAAAAATTCTGCGGAATGGGGAGCAGTAGTGATACCCAAAAATCCAAGAGCCTCATTGTATTTGGAAGGGAGTTGCCGATGAACCCATTTGCTGAATTGCATGATGTGGAGCGCCGTTATGAGGAATTGGCCTACTGTATGTCTACGCCCGAGGCGGCTACCCATGCGGATGACTATGCACGAATGATGCGCGACTACAAAGAACTTACCCCCTTGGTTGAAGAATATCGCCGGTATTCGGCTCTGCAGCAGGAACAACAGGAAGCACAGTCTATGCTGGAACAGGAACCGGACCCGGATTTCAACGCTATGGTACAACAGGAACTTTGCGAAATAACCCGGAATCTGGCACAGAGTGAAGAGAATCTGCGGCGACTGCTGGTTCCCAAGGATGCAAATGACGAAAAAAGTGTCATTTTGGAAATTCGGGCTGGCGCAGGCGGAGAGGAGGCCGCGCTGTTTGCCCACAGCCTTTGGCGGATGTACACGATGTATGCCGCAAAAAGAGGATGGGTCTGCGAAACGATCAGTGCCAATGAAACCGAATTGGGTGGTGCTAAAGAGATTGTTTTCTCGGTGGAAGGACTGGATGTGTACAGCCGTTTGAAATTTGAGAGCGGCGTTCACCGGGTGCAGCGTGTGCCGGAGACCGAAACCCAGGGGCGGATTCATACCTCTACCGTCACGGTGGCAGTCATGCCGGAAGTCCAGGAAGTGGAACTGGAGCTGGATCCCAAGGATTTGCGCATTGACACGTTTCGTTCCTCTGGCGCAGGTGGTCAGCACATCAACAAGACTTCCTCTGCCATCCGTGTCACACACTTGCCCACTGGTATGGTGGTGGAGTGTCAGGATCAGCGTAGCCAACGGGAAAATAAAGAGCGCGCGTTGACGGTTTTGCGCAGTCGACTGCTGCAGCAAAAGCAGGATGCGTATGACGAGGCCTATAATGCCAAGCGGCAAAGCCAGGTAGGGACCGGGGATCGCAGCGAAAAAATCCGGACTTATAATTTTCCCCAAGATCGCGTGACCGATCATCGGATCGGACTGACGTTGCGTAATCTGCAGAGTGTACTGGACGGGGATTTGGATCGTGTACTGGATCCCTTGATTCTGGCGGATCGTGAAGAAAAGTTGAAACAGCATAGTGAGGGATGACCCATGAAAACACAGGTGCTGCCTGTAACGGAGGAAAGTATTCAGCTGGCGGCTCGGTTGCTCCGGCAGGGGGAACTGGTAGCGTTGCCAACGGAAACGGTGTATGGAATTGCCGCCGATGCCCGGAATGGGGAGGCGGTACACAAAATTTTTGAGGCAAAGGGGCGTCCGCAGGACAACCCCTTGATTGTGCATATTTTCGGCATGGAAATGCTGGAGGGAGTTGTTGCCGAGGTGCCGGCACGTGCCCGTAAACTGGCGGCGGCCTTTTGGCCGGGGCCTCTTACGATGGTAATGCCCCGAGGCCCGGAAGTCAGCGATGTGACGTGTGCCGGTCTGGATACGGTTGGTGTGCGTATGCCTTCCCATCCCGTGGTCCAGGCGGTCATCCGCACCAGCGGTGTGGCCTTTGCTGCGCCGTCCGCCAATCTTTCCGGCAAACCAAGCCCAACCAATGCCCAGGACACACTGGCGGATATGGATGGACGGCTTCCCCTCATCCTGGATGGCGGAGAAAGCATGGTGGGTGTCGAGTCCACCGTGGTTTCTGTGGTGGGGGAGCACCCGATGCTCTTGCGCCCGGGATATATTACCAAGGAACAGATGGAAGCGGTTCTGGGGGAAGAGGTCCTTGTCAGCCCGGCCATCTTGGAGAAGCTGAAAGACGGCGAAGTAGCCCGGTCTCCGGGAATGAAATATAAACATTATGCCCCCAAGGCACAGGTGACAATTCTGCGTGGTGACTTTGCGGCGTATCGGACCTTTTTGGAGCAACACAAGGAAGAGGGCGTCTGGGCGTTGTGCTTTGACGGAGAAGGTGCCCAGTTGCCGGTTCCTTACATTGAGTATGGCAAAAATCACGACGGTGTGACCCAGGCGCATCACCTGTTCACCGCGCTGCGAGACCTGGATCGTCATGGCGCGCGGATTGTTTATGCGCGCTGCCCTGAACAAGACGGTGTATCCATGGCTGTGTATAACCGCTTGATTCGCGCGGCAGCGTTCCGGGTGGTGACACTATGAAAATTGTGGGAATTACCGGACGGTCGGGATGCGGGAAGTCCAGTGCGACAAATTTTTTGGCGCAGCTGGGGTATCCTTGCATTGATGCCGATCGGGTGGCGCGGGAGATCATGCTGCCGGGCTCTCCCTGCCTGATCCAATTGCAGGAACATTTTGGAATCGATATTCTGGATGAGAAGGGGGATCTTCGCCGCCGGTTGTTGGCGGACCGTGCTTTTGCCACGCCGGAGGGAACCCGTTTGCTGACACAGATCACGCAACCGGAAATATTGCAAAGGATTGACGTTCAATTGGAGCGGGCACAGCAATCCGGCGCGACCATTGCCTTTGTGGATGGTGCAGTCATCGTGGGAACCCCCTTTCAAAATCGCTGCGATGCCGTGATTCTGGTGAGTGCGCCCTACGAAGAAAGCGTCAAACGGATCTGTGCACGGGATGGTATTTCCCCTGAAATGGCCCGACGGCGTTTGGACGCACAGATGCCAATGGAAACGTTGCGAGCAGCGGCGACGATGGAAATCGTCAACGACGGAACGTCCGAACAGTTGGAAAGCAAAGTCAGGATGCTTCTGAATTCCCTGAGAAAGGAGGAACATGGATAAGAAAAAAAGCTTTGCAAAAGTCCTTAGACAGAGCGCTGTGGTACTTCTGGTTCTGTTAGTGATCGGAACTTTTCTGTTCAAGATTTTTCAGGACAAGATCGAACGCTGGGAATATCCCGTTGAATATCCCGAATATGTGACTTACTATGCTGATAAATACGGGATTGATCCATTTATGCTCTATGCCTTTATCCGGACGGAAAGCAACTTTAACCCCATGGCCGAATCGGATGCAGGAGCACGAGGATTGATGCAGATTACAGAGGTGACCTTCGACTGGATCAAGTCCAAGATAGCCCCTACGGAGGATCTTACTTTTGAGGATCTGTATGACCCGGAAACCAACATACGGTTTGGCAGTTACTTTGTGAGTTATTGTCTTCTGCGTTATCAGAACGATCTGGCAACGGCGGCGGCAGCATATCACAGTGGACTGGGAACCGTGGATGGTCTGTTGAGCCAGACCGAGTATTCTGCCAATGGACAGACCTTGGATCACTATCCTTATCCGCAGATGCGGCTTTATGTCAAAAAGATCACCGATAGCTATCAACGTTATCTGGAAATCTATAAATCATCATGATGTATGAAAGGAATGGTACATATTTATGCAAACTACCGAGGAACTGAAAAAACTGCTGTACAAAAATGAAACGGTTGCGGACACTGCTCCCGACGCCCTGTCGGCGGCACAGGAGTTCTGTGAAGGATATAAAGCGTTTCTGGACCACGGTAAGACGGAGCGCGAGGTGACCGCTTACAGTGAGAAGTTACTGTTGAATGCCGGATACAAACCTTTTGTGGCAGGCGAAAAACTGTCTGCCGGTGACAAGGTGTACACCATCAACCGGGAAAAGTGTGTTCTGGCGGCCACCATCGGAACCAAGTCGTTGGAGGAAGGTTTCCACCTGAACATTGCGCACATCGATTCGCCGCGTCTGGACCTGCGCCCGGTGCCCGTTTTTGAGAAGAACGGTCTGGGATATCTGCGGACTCATTACTATGGCGGCGTGCGGAAATACCAGTGGCCTACCATCCCGCTGGCGTTGCATGGCGTCGTTTTCCGGGCAGACGGAAGCAAAGTGGAAATCTGCATCGGTGAGAAGGACGATGATCCGGTCTTCTGCATCACCGATCTGCTGCCTCATTTGGGCGCCAAGCAGAATGCAAAACCGCTCAGCGAGGGGATTTCGGCAGAAGACCTCAATGTGTTGATTGCTTCTCAGCCCATCGCAGACAAGGACGCCGAGCAGCGCGTGAAGCTGAGCGTCTTGGGGATGCTGAACGAAGCCTACGGTATTACCGAGCGGGATTTCACCCGTGCGGAAATTGAAGTGGTGCCCGCCCACAAGGCTCGCGACATCGGTCTGGATCGCGCTATGATTGGTGCATACGGCCACGACGATCGTGTGGATGCTTATCCGGCACTTATGGCGGAAATCGGTGTGCAAAATCCTGCTTATACCACGGTTTGTGTACTTACGGACAAGGAGGAAACCGGTTCGGACGGTGTGACCGGCTTGCAGAGCATGTACACTTTCCATTTCCTGCAGCAGTTGTGTGCGGCGCAGGGAGCTGACTACATCAAGGCTTGCAAAGCCGGCAAGTGCCTCTCTGCCGATGTCACGGCGGCCTTTGATCCGACTTTTGCAGATGCCTTTGAACCTGACAATGGTACCTACGCAGGCTGTGGCGTGGCCATCTATAAATATACCGGTGCACGTGGTAAATCCGGTACCAGTGACGCCTCTGCGGAAATGGTCAGCTATCTGACCAATCTGATGGATAAAAATCAGGTGGTTTGGCAGATTGGCGAGATGGGTAAGCTGGATCTGGGCGGCGGCGGAACCGTAGCCAAATTTGTGGCCAATCAGGACATCGATACCATTGATATTGGTGTTCCGGTTCTTTCGATGCATTCTCCCTTTGAAGTGGTATCCAAAGCGGACGTGTACATGGCATACCTGACCTTTAAGGCTTTCTGTGAAGATGCCGAATAAATAAAAAACAACCCCACGCATGGTATTCCATGCGTGGGGTTGTTTGCTGCCCAAAAATCAAAAAAACCCAAGCCAAACAGCTTGGGTTTTTGGTGGAGATGAGGGGGATCGAACCCCTTACCTCCTGCATGCCATGCAGGCGCTCTCCCAGGTGAGCTACACCCCCATAGGTCTGTCGCGGAGAGTTCTCTCAACGACGATTATTATTATAGCAAGGAGTGCTGAACTTGTCAAGAACTATTTTGAGAAAAAATGCAAAAGATTTTGGCCTGACGGTTAGGCTGGAATAAACCGAAAAAATTGCGCCAGTGGGGATTTTGCAAACAAAAAATCCGAACACGCATCACAAAATGCTGTGTTCGGATTTGCCTTGGTGGAGATGAGGGGGATCGAACCCCTTACCTCCTGCATGCCATGCAGGCGCTCTCCCAGGTGAGCTACACCCCCATAGGTCCGCCGTTTCGGATCTCTCCTGACGACGTTTGCTATTATAGCAAAGGAAATCTGTGTTGTCAACACCTTTTTTCAAAGTTTTTGGAAAGGAACGTCTGTCTGCTTCCAAAACATAGTATGGCAGGAACTGAATGTAAGGGAGGAATACGGGATGCGTCGCGTGCAGGGCAGATGTTGCAGGCGGTGGCCGTTCCGCCTCTGGATCAAGGTATTGCTGGTGCTGGGCGTTGGCTTGGCACTTTTGGCCAATGGCTATATCAATACCAAAATCCGACCGACCTTGATGCAACTGGCGGAATACGAAGCGCGGTATCGAACAACGCAGGCTATCCACAGTGCGGTACAGCGGACTTTACAGGAAAATTCCCAGGCCTGCGTCGGGTTGTATGCGGTGGAACAGGATTGTGTCCAGTTGGACACAGCAAAAATAAATACGGTGCGAAACCTTCTGTTACAAGCGGTGCAACAGGAAATGAGCACCCTGCCACTGCAAACGTATGAGATTCCTTTTGGAAGTCTGACCGGAAACTCTTTGCTAAGCGGACATGGGCCGGGATGGCAAGTGGAATTGCAACCGCAGGGATATGTACAGGCCGAATGGAAGGAATCGAGCGAATCTCTTTCTATCAATGTGACGCGATACAGTGCCTGGTTGGAGATTGGTGTGATACTCAATATGGTGTTGGACGGGCGTACTGAAACATTGACTGTTACGGATCAAATCCCACTGGCCAGTATTCTTCTGCGCGGCGACACTCCTTCCACCTATGCAGCGGTTTCGGATTGATGCATCCCATCCGGATGTGGTATAATACTTCCATCTCAAAAATGGAGTGAAAGAATTATGGAAATGGAACAAGCTCGCAAACGTGCTGAAGAATTGCGGGTCATCATAGAAAAAAATAACCGCCTTTACTACGACCAGGATGCTCCGGAATTGGACGATTTTGCTTACGATGCTTTAATGCGGGAGCTGAAGCAGATCGAAAAGGAGTTTCCGGAACTGGTCACACCGGAGTCTCCCACACAGCACGTGGGCGGAACCGCCAGCAGCAAATTCAGCAAGGTGACGCACAGCGTCAAAATGGAAAGTTTGCAGGATGCATTCTCTCTGGATGAACTGCGTGATTTTGACACCCGTGTGCGGGAAGCGGGCGTGGTTCCCCGGTATGTGGTGGAAGCAAAGATTGATGGGCTTTCAGTCAGTCTGGAATACCGCAAAGGAGTTCTTGTGCGTGGGTCCACCCGCGGAGATGGCGTTGTGGGTGAAGATGTGACGGAAAACCTGGCAACCATTCCTGACATTCCCCATACCTTGCCGGATGCACCGGATTTCCTGGAAGTGCGTGGGGAGGTTTATATGCCGCATTCTGCGTTTTTTCGGCTGAAGGAACAACAGGAACTGGAGGATAAAACACCTTTCAAAAACCCGCGCAATGCTGCGGCGGGTTCCTTGCGGCAGAAAGATGCCAAAATCACGGCATCCCGGGGGCTGTCTATTTTTGTGTTTAATCTGCAGCAATGCCAGGGGCGGGACTTCGCCACGCACCATGAGACACTGGATTATATCAAATCGCTTGGATTCCCGGTCTCGCCACGGTATAGCGTATTTGAAACCATCGAGGACGCCATCCGGGAAATTCAAACCATCGGCGAACTTCGCGGAACGTTGGAGTATGATATCGACGGCGCCGTCATCAAAGTGGATGATTTGGCTTCCCGCCGTACGTTGGGAAGCACAAATAAGTTCCCGCGCTGGGCCATTGCCTTCAAATATCCGCCGGAGGTCAAGGAAAGTGTGGTAAGGGATATCGAGGTGACCGTTGGCCGGACCGGTGTGCTGACGCCTACGGCGGTGTTCGATCCGATTTTCCTGGCGGGAACCAGTGTTTCCCGCGCCAGTCTGCACAACGGGGACATTATCTCCAGCCTCGGTGTGGGGATTGGTGATACCATTCAGGTCCGCAAGGCGGGAGACATCATTCCGGAAGTGATTGCGGTTTCGGCCCATGGCCCGGACAGTCACCCCTTTGTCATGCCCTCGGTTTGTCCCAGCTGCGGAGCCCCGGTCGTTCACCTCCAAGATGAAACGGCTTTGCGTTGTGTTAACCCGGAGTGTCCCGCCCAGAGCTTGCGTAACCTCATTCATTTTGCGTCCCGGGATGCCATGGCCATTGACGGGCTGGGGGAAGCGGTGGCGATCCAGCTGACCGAAAAGGGCTTGGTGCATACGGTGGCAGATTTGTACGATCTCACGGAAGCGCAACTGCTCATGTTGGATAAGTTTAAGGAAAAGAGCGCCCGTAATCTGCTGGCGTCCATCGAGCATTCCAAACAAAATAACCTGGATAAGCTTCTGTTTGGGTTGGGAATTCGCAACATTGGTGATAAGGCTGCGGCACTTTTGGCGGAGCATTTTGGTACGATGGAGGCGTTGCGGCATGCATCCGTAGAAGAACTGTGTGCCATTGACGGTTTTGGCGCGGTTATGGCGCAAAGTGTGCAGGAGTTTTTTGCAAAGGAGGGTACAGCGGATCTGCTGGCGCGGTTGGCACAGGCGGGGGTGAATATGCAATGGACCGGTGCCAAAAAGGGAACGGCCTTGGCAGGAAAGACGCTGGTGGTGACCGGAACGCTTCCGACGTTGTCTCGTCAGGAGGCCGAGGCTCTGATTGTGCAGAATGGCGGCAAGGCAGCAGGTTCGGTTTCCAAAAAGACCAGTTATGTGGTTGCCGGTACCGCGGCTGGTTCTAAATTGACCAAGGCACAGACGTTGGGAATTCCTGTGATCGATGAAGCGGGGCTGTATGCCTTGTTGGCAGCCGCGTCGCCGGAGTCCTGAACCATTTCATGAAATAAGTGAGCATCCTCTTGCGGGAGGATGCTTTTTTCTTTTGGGTTCTAATCCGGAGGGGGCGGACATACAGTGACAGTGTGAGGTGAGAACTTCTATGGACGAGTACTACCAAGTGGTTCGCCAATTGCCGGAATGTTTTTCACGGCAGCTTGTCCGGCTTGCGCCGCAGGAAGCACAAGAAATTCAGGAAATTCGATTTCGAGTGGAACAACCGGTACAATTTACGATTCGCGGCAAGTTGGTGCCTGCGGCCAGTGTTGTACCCGGATGGGCGCGGGATAAAATGGATGCACAAACCTTGCAGGAGTGTTTTCTACAGTTGTGTGACCACTCTGTCTATGCGCACGAGCAGGAGTTGAAGAACGGTTATATTACGCTTTCCGGCGGGCATCGGGTGGGGGTGGCGGGAAGTTGGCGGGATGGCTATTTTTCCTGCGTTACTTCCTTGAATTTGCGCATCGCACGATGGGTGACTTGTTCTGTGCCGGAATCGATAAAGCGCTACTTGGAAAAAGAAAGGGGTGGTCTTCTGGTGGCTGGCGTGCCGGGAAGCGGAAAAACAACATTTTTGCGGACGTTGGCACAGTGGCTCGCTGTGCAGAACAAGATTGTCTGCGTGGTGGACGAGCGTGGTGAGTTGATGGCCGGGGAAAGCGACGGGATTCCCCACGCTGAGAGACTTGCCTGCGATGTATATACGTATTGTCCCAAGTCGGAAGGCGTCTTGATGTCGCTGCGCTGTATGAACCCGCAGTACATCATATGTGATGAACTGGGAACGGCGGCGGAGGCAGCAGCGGTGGAACAGGGGGTGGCTTCCGGGGTTTGCTTTTTGGCCTCGGTACACTGTGCCTGCGCGTCAGAGCTTTTTCACAAGCCACAGACGGCCCGGCTCATACAGACCGGCGCATTTGGTGGCGCTGTGCTTCTGAAAGGGCGCGCGACACCTGGAACAGTGTCGGAGTGGGTGGACTTGTGATGAGCGTCTGCGCAAAGTTGTTCGGCGGGGCGCTTTTGCTGGTTGCAGGCTTGGGACTGGGTACCAGCATTTGCCGGCCTTTGTTTTCTTGCTGGTGGCAGCTGCATACACTTGCAAGATTGTTCACCTACCTGGATGGGCTGCTTACGTATCAACAACTGACGGGAGCGGAACTGCTGCGGCGTGCGGTGCAGGATTCAGACTTTCGACGGTTGGGCATAGAAAACTGTAAGACATTGGCGGAAATTCCAATCCCGCGTGGAGCAGACGAGGCATTGCGCAGTGAGCTGCAGCAGGAGCTTTCCCATATGGCAGGGCAACCGCATGTTGTTGTCTGTGCGGCCTTTCGGCGGATGGCCGGGCTATGCGAAGATGCTGCAGAGCAGAAAAGGAGACAAGCAGAAGCTGCGCGTCGGCTGTGGCCACGGCTGGGAATGTGCGCGGGGGCGCTGGTTGCGATTCTTGTGTGGTAAGGGAGCCCTGGAATGGATATTGATTTGATTTTCAAAATTGCGGCAATAGGAATCATCGTGGCGGTACTGAACCAGTTGCTGATACGTTCGGGAAGGGAGGATCAGGCCATGATGACCACGCTGGCAGGCCTGATTGTGGTACTTAGTATGCTTGTACGCCAAATCAGTGATTTATTTGTGTTGATTAAGGCACTGTTTGAATTGTGATGGAGCGATATGTTGGTGTTCAAATTGGCCGCAATGGCTTTTCTGGCGGCTGTGCTGAGTCTGTCCCTGAAAAAGGAACAACCGGCCTATGCGTTTCTTATTTCTCTTTGCGGAGCGGCCGGGTTACTTTTGATTTTTGCACAACAGGTAACGCCGGTACTGACATGGCTCCGTACGCTGGAAAACCTACTGCCGGGACAGGGGAGCGGATGCCTTCTGCGCGTGTTGGGGATAGCGCTGGTGTCGCAACTGGCGGCAGATCTGTGCAAAGAGAGTGGTATGGCAGCCGGCGCCACTGCGGCCGAACTGTGTGGGCGGATCCTGGCTCTTTTACAGGCGATGCCTCTCGTGCAGGAACTGCTCGGTTATTTTGGATCCTATTTGCAGTGACGCTGTTTCTGGTATTATGTCCCATGCCTGTATTTGCTGAAGATTTCCCGGCGGAAGCAAACCGGATTTTGTCGGAAACGCCCGTCACCCTGGAGAGGATCGGAAGTTGGAGCCTGCAAGCGCTCTTTTCCTGGTTGGCAGAACTTGCCGGGAGTGACTTACGGGAACCGGTCCGGTTTGGCGTGCAGGCAGTGGGGTATCTCTTGCTGTCGGGCACTTTGGGGTTGGTGGCTGGAAACGAAACCTGGCGCCGCTGTATGGATACCCTTTCTGTCCTTGGGTTTGGGACACTGAGCTTGCACGCGATGATGACATTGACCGATCTGGTGGTGGTGGCGGCACAGGATTGTCACGCCTATTTGATCTCCTTTGTTCCGGTATTCAGCGGGGTGGCCGCCGTAGGGGGACAAACCACCGGTGCATTGGTGTATAGCGGCATGTTTTTTGCAATGTCAGGTTTTTTGGCGGGAATAATCAAAACAATACTGTTGCCAATTATGCAGATATATTTCTGCTTTGCGTCCTGTGCTTGTATCTGGGGGAACACGGGCATGGAGGATGCTGCTTCGCTGTTTTCCCAATGTCTGCGCAGTATTTTGAGGCTTTGCGGAACGTTATTTACATTGGTGTTGGGGGTGCAGAATGTGCTGGCCGGAACGGTGGACTCCGCGGCTCTTAAAACAGGTAAGAGTGCTTTGCAAGGGTTTGTTCCGGTGGTGGGTGACGCAGCCGCCGCAGCGCTTTCCGGTGCGGCAGCGGCGGTACAATTGCTCAAGGGGTCTCTGGCTTTGGCTGCACTTCTGGCTTTGGCTGCGGTTTTCATGCCGGTGTTTTTGCAATGCCTTTTTTATACGGTGTCCTTTGCAACGGCGGGCATTGCGGCAAATGGTCTGGGGCAAAAGCAATGTGGCCAGTTGTGCAAACTGTATTTTGAAGGGGCCAAATTGTGTGTTTCGATATTAACTCTGTACTTTTTTATGGTGTTTCTTTCCACGGCGCTTCTTTTGCTATCAGGGAATGGAGGCTGACAATGGAGGCTGTTCGGCATATTGCGCTTGGCTGCTGTGTGTTGTCCACGGTGGCCGGTATGGTGCGCATCTTTTGGCCGGAGAATGGCTTTGCGCCGGTCATAAATGCGGTATTGGTCTTATATATTATATCGGCAGGGCTGCAGATGATACGTGGTACAGACTGGAAGCAGCTGACGAAGGAACTGTATGCGTTTTCCTCTTCCACGACAGCATCCCAAGCGGAGTACGCAGAGTATGGTCGATCTGTGGGGCTTTCCGCTTCCGTGGAAGCGGTGCAGCGAATTCTGTCGGATGCAGGAATTGAGTCGGTTGCCACACTGGAAGGAAACACCTGTTGTGTGCAACTGGTACATGAATCGGATCGGACCAGAGCGGAAGCCATTCTGGAATCCAGCGGCGGCCAACTTCCCTACAAGATTGTGTCGGGAGGTGATGTACCGTGAACAAAATTTGCACTCTCGTGGTATCCATATCTGGCCGGGTAAAAAATATGTGGGCAGATGAAAGGCAGCGAGTAAACCTGATGGTTGGATTGGGGATGGCAGGACTGCTTTTGCTGGCCGGTTCCACCTGGTTCCCTGCTGAGGAGGCTTCCCCCAAAAACGAAACTGCCGGGACGGTGGAGATCCAACAGGACTATGCAGGACAATTGGAACAACGTTTGGAGGACATTCTTACCCAAATAGACGGGGTTGGTGCAACCAGGGTGATGGTGACTCTGGAAACCGGGGAAGAAAATGTGTATGCCACGGATCAGGAAACCGGTGGAGATGGATCTTCTGCGGTCAATCATGTTTTGCTGGCCGGAGAAGGACTGCTGGAAACCGTGCACATGCCGCGCGTGCTGGGAGTGGCAGTGGTCTGTGAAGGTGGTGCAGATGCGACAATACAGAACCGCGTGAACACACTGGTGACAGCACTTACCGGTGTGGGAGCCAACCACATTACGGTTACGAAAATGGCGTCAACACAATAAAGGGGGAACAACCATGAAACAAAATGCAAACAAAACAAACAAGACCCGGCAGGCTACGGCGGCTGTTATGGTGTTGGCGCTTGGGGCGGCCGTCTATCTGAACTGGTCTTTTGCGCAACAGGCGCCACAGGAACTGACTGCGGTGCAGGAAACCGCAGTTTCCGAAGAGGATGCAGTGGAAACATCCGCTGTCATGGATCCGCTGGAGGCGGTGGAAGCTTCCGACCCGGCGGAAACGGTTCAGGAACAGCAGACCAATAAGAATTACGGCGAGGCACAGATGGTCAGTGTAAGCCAAGACTCGGGAACAGAATTTTTTGAACAGGCGCGGTTATCCCGCAGTCAGGCACGAGATGAGGCGCTGGAGGCATTAAACGAGGCTTTGAAAGATACCTCGGTCAGTGAGGACGAGAAGAAGGCGCTGACCGATAAACTCGGCACACAGGTAAACAATATTACGCTGGAGACGAAACTGGAGACATTGATCAAATCCAAAGGTTTTGCGGATTGCGTGGTGAATCTGGAAGGTGAGCAGGCCAATGTGACGGTCATGACAGAGAACGACGCCCTAACTGCCGAAGAAGTGGCCCGAATCCGGGATGCTTTGATGGGACAGTGTGTTGGCCTGGATGCGCAGGACATCACCATAGTGGAGGTAAAATAACAAGCCCAATCAGTTGCAAACGGTATGGTTTTGTGGTAAACTAAACTATACTATAAGAAATAGTGGTCTCGTATGGGGCCTATGCAACGGGAGGGTACACAACATGGATGTGCAGAATACCATCGGGGGCAGCTTGCAGATTTCGACCGATGTGCTGGCAAAGATTGCCCGGTTGGCCGCGCTGGAAGTGGGCGGTGTTGCGGAAGTGACGACGGGCAATCACCAGAATGTCCGCGGCCTTTTGGGGCGTACCGGTCTGCAGAAGCCGGTCAGCGTGGCTCTGGATGACGGTATTGCAACGGTGACCGTGCACCTGACTGCAAACTATGGACAAAAAATCATGCCGTTGTGTGAAAAAGTACAGGAGAACGTCAAGCAGACCATTCAGAACATGACAGGGATCACAGTGTCCCGTGTGGATGTGCTGGTGGTGGGGTTGGCACAACCTGAGGCAGAGGATTGAAAGAAGAGAAGGACAGGAAACCAAGTATGGGAAAAAAGCTGACCCGCCGCGAATCCCGCGAGGCGGCCTTTTTGACGGCGTTTGCCGCAACGTTTGAACCCGAGATGCCCAGCCTGCCGGCTGACGAAGCACAGCCCGAAGTGGATGCTTTTGCAAAACAGCTGCTGGCAGCTATGCAAAATCATGCTGAGGAATTGGATGCGATTATCACTTCGCACCTGAAGGGCTGGACACTCAATCGAGTGCCCCGCGTCAGTCTGGTGGCGTTGCGTTTGGCGCTGGCGGAAATGAAATATGGCGAAGAACAAAAAGCTGGTGTGGCCATCAACGAAGCAGTGGAACTTGTAAAAAAGTACGGCGCCGATACCGATTACCAATTCGTCAATGGACTGTTGGGTGCGGTGGCCCGCGAACAGGAAGAAAGCGTTGAACCGCAATGCTGACGCTGGGAATTGATACCAGCAATTATGCAACCTCTCTGGCTGTGTTTGACACAAATGCCGGAGAGGTTGTTTGTGATTGCAAAAAGTTTTTGCCGGTGAAACAGGGGCAGCTGGGGCTGCGCCAAAGCGATGCACTGTTTCATCACACGGTCGCGTTGCCCGCCATGTTGGAGACGCTGACACAGAAAGTGGATCTGTCGGAGGTGGAAGCCGTTGGAGTCTCTGCCCGGCCCCGCCCGGTGGAGGGGTCCTATATGCCCTGCTTTCTGGCCGGGGTCAGTGCGGCAACTGCTTTTTCTTTAGCCCGGAATATTCCTTTGGTTCAGTCTACGCATCAGCAGGGACATATTGCAGCCGCGCTGTATGCCACAGGGGACCGGACTCTGCTTGAAAGTTCGGCATTGGTTTTTCATGTATCTGGCGGGACAACGGACTTGCTTCTCTGCCATGGTGCCCAGGACATCCGGATGCTGGGAACCAGCAACGATTTGTATGCCGGGCAGGCGGTGGACCGTCTTGGTGTCAAATTGGGATTTCCGTTTCCGGCCGGGCAGGCTGTCAGCGCGTGCGCGGCGCTTTGCCAAGAAAAAATTCGTCCGAAAGTCAGTGTTCAGGGGTTGCAATGCAGCTTGTCCGGGCTGGAAAACCAGTGCGGGAAACTGCTGGCAGAAGGCAGGGAACCTGCTTATGTGTGTAAGTATTGCTTGCTGTGTGTGGCAGAAACGCTGGTGCGGATGGCCAATGGTGCGCGGGAACAATACCCGGGACTGCCGGTCGTGTTTGCTGGTGGGGTAATGAGCAGCGATCTGATTCGAGTGTACGTTACCCATCGTGTGACAGATGCGCATTTTGTGCCCGGGAAGTTTGCCAGCGACAATGCTATCGGTGTTTCGATCCTGGCAGCCAAGGAGAGTCATGCATGGCCGAATTCATCAATGTAACCACATTAAACCGTCTGGCGCGGAATGTGCTGGAACAGTGTGAGCCGTTAAACAATCTGATCGTTTGTGGTGAAATATCCGGTTTTACGCGGCACTATAAGAGCGGGCATTTGTATTTCGCTCTCAAGGATGAAAGCGCCAGCGTGAAGTCTGTGATGTTTCGCAGTCAGGCCAGGCTATTAAATTTTGAACCGGAAAACGGTATGCTGGTACTGGCATACGGGCATGCAACTATTTATGAGCGTGATGGCGCGTTTCAGCTTTATGTGGACTACATGCGTCCGTTTGGGGCAGGCGCGGCTCAAATGGCGTTTGATGCACTTTATAAAAAATTGGAAGCAGAGGGGCTTTTTGCTCCGGAACGCAAACGTCCGTTGCCGAAGATGCCCCGATGCATTGGTGTGGTGACCAGCAAAACCGGGGCCGCATGGCAGGATGTACAAAATGTGGTTGGCCGGCGCTGGCCATTGGTCCGTCTGCTGCTGGCACCGGTGGTGGTGCAAGGGCTCGAAGCGGAGCGCAGTATTGTGGCGGGCATCCGGGCTTTGGACCGGGATACGAGGCCGGATTTGATTCTGGTCACACGGGGTGGCGGCAGCAAGGAAGATTTGTGGATCTTCAACAGCGAGCGCATTGCACGTGCAGCGGAGGCCTGCCATAAACCGGTTGTTTCGGCGGTAGGGCATGAAATCGACACAACGATCCTGGACTATGTGGCGGATATGCGCGCCCCGACGCCGTCTGCCGCAGCCGAACTCTGCGTGCCGGATCGTGTGCAGTTGCGACAGAAACTGGACGTGCTGCAGGAGCATATGCAAAAAAATATGCAGAATTATATGCAAGTATGCTATAATAAATATACGATGATGGCGGCACGCCAAAATATGCAGCGACAACACCAGGCCATGGAACAAAGAGCACAGAATCTGCGTCGCCTGCAACAGGATTTGATTTTGGCGCAACACCGGAACTATCGTACAGCACAAACTGCGTTACAGTCGGTGGCTGCGGTTGCTGCATCCTTAAATCCCTACAGTGTGTTGGCACGTGGTTATGCCATGGTCCTGGACGGAAAGGAAGTCCGTTCGGTAGATTCGTTGCAGCAAGGCCAGCAAATTACACTGCGTGGTGCCACGGCAGAGGCGGAATGTACTGTGCAGGAAGTGCGCAAAGCCACAAAGGAGTGAGCCAATATTGAAGCAGCCAAAATCGTTTGAGGAAGGAATGCAGCGCTTGCAGGAACTGCTGGCTGTTATGCAGGAAGATACCACGCCGTTGGCACAGTCTGTAAAGCTGTATGCCGAAGCGGCTTCATTGATCAACTACTGTAAAAAGACGCTGGATGACGCAAAGCTCAAAGTTGATGAAATTGATGCAGAATTAATCGGGAAGACGGGGGACGGCGTATGACAAAGGAAGAATACCGTGCCTGTTTTGCTTTTTGGGCACAAAGTACAGAGGCACGCTTGAAAGAATTGTGTGATCTGTACCTTCCGGAAAAATCGCAGATTGGCCAGGCGGCCCGCTATAGCCTGTTGGGCGGTGGGAAGCGTGTGCGGGCGGTTCTTACGTTGGCGGCCTGCACGTTGGACGGAGCGCCGGCAACACAGGCCTTGGACTATGCCTGCGCGCTGGAAATGCTGCACTGCTATTCGTTGATACACGATGATCTTCCCTGTATGGACAATGATGATTTCCGCCGGGGGCGTCCAAGTTGCCATAAGCAATATGGTGAATCCACAGCGCTGCTGGCAGCAGATGCATTGGTGACGGCAGCTTTCGAGGTCATTGCCAATGTGGCGTTGCCGGCGGAAAGCCGGGTTCAGGCCGCCGCAATTCTGGCAAAGGCCGGGGGAGCCCGTGGAATGCTGTACGGTCAGGAACTGGACAAGCGGTACGAAACCGTTGCGGCTACGGAATCGCAGTTACTGGAACTGCATGCCCATAAAACGGGGGCTTTGATTGTGGCTGCCACGGAACTTGGCTGTGCGGCGGCTGGTACACCGCTGGCCATTCGGAAGGCTTTGGCCACGTATGCGGCAGAGGTTGGGCTGGTTTTCCAGATTGTGGATGACATCTTGGATGTGACTTCCACAACGGAAGAACTGGGAAAGCCGGTGGGCAGTGACGTCGATAATGATAAGACGACGTTTGTTTCGCTGTATGGTCTGGAAGGTGCGCGTGAACTGGCTCAAAGTCACAATGAAAGGGCTTTACACGCGCTGGAATCCGTTGGCTCGTCTGCAGACTTTTTGCGTATGCTGGCGGCGGATTTGCTGCAACGAAAAAAATGAGGATATAACGTATGGCATTGCTGCGTATAGCACTAAGCTGGAATTTTGTTTTAGTGACAGCACTCTGCGCATCCCTGTTGGCGCAAATCATCAAGGTGCTGCTGAACTTGTTTACCTTTCATCGATTCATCGCGGAGCGAATGTGGGGAGCCGGTGGCATGCCTAGCTCTCATTCGGCCACCGTGTGTGCCATGGTGGTGGCGACAGGACGCTATTGCGGTGTGAATTCGTCCCAGTTTGCCATTGCGGCGGTTTTGTCGATCATAGTGATGTACGATGCCATGGGTGTGCGGTATGAAACCGGTGAACAGGCTAAGGTTCTCAACCGGATGTTCACAGAATGGATGGACCAGGGAGTGGCATCCTTCCCATTCCTGGGAGGAAAAAAGTTGAAGGAAATGGTGGGACATACCCCCATTGAGGTATTGACCGGTGCGATTCTGGGTATTGTGCTGGGCTTTGTAATGCCTATGGTATGAATGTAAAAAACTATTGCGAGGTGCTGGAAATATGAAATATCCGCTGTTAGAGCGTATTCAGGCGCCGGGTGATGTGAAACTTCTGCAGGAATCCGATTTGCCGCAGCTGTGCGAGGAAATCCGCCAGTTTTTGATTCAAAGCGTTACATCGACGGGCGGACATCTTTCCTCCAACTTGGGGGTTGTGGAGCTGACGGTTGCGTTGCATCGCACATTGGATCTGCCACAGGATAAAATACTGTTTGATGTGGGGCATCAATGCTACACACATAAACTTTTGACTGGCCGTCGTGCCGGGTTTGCCGCTTTACGGCAGAAGGAGGGGATCTCCGGTTTCCCCAATCCCAAAGAAAGTAACTGCGATACCTTTGTGGCGGGCCACGGCAGTGCCGCACTTTCTACCGCCATTGGTATAGCACGTGCAAAAAAAATCAAGAACGAACCTGGCAAGGTGGTTGTCATTGTGGGTGACGGAGCCTTTACCGGGGGCATGGTTTATGAGGGAATGAACAATGTCAGCAAGCTGAACAATCTTATTGTCATTCTCAATGACAATAAGATGTCCATTTCCAAAAATGTGGGGCAGATGGCCAACTACCTGACCAAACTTCGAACGGACCCCAAATATTTCCATGCCAAAGCCCATATGGAAACGGTTCTGGAGCAGATACCTGTGGTGGGCAGTGCTATGATCAAATGTTTGCAGGATGGCAAACAGTTTGTTCGGCGCGGCATCTATCATTCCACGATGTTTGAAGAAATGGGCTTTCAGTATATCGGCCCCGTGGACGGTCATGATGTCATTGCCTTGGATCATATGATCAACAATCTGCAAGAGCAGTTTGCACCGATTTTTCTGCATGTGGTGACGCAAAAGGGAAAGGGTTTGAAGCCGGCAGAGGAAAATCCTGGCGAGTTCCATGCGGTTTCGTCTATTGATCTGAATCACTTGACGAACCCGGAACTTTCTCCAAAGGATTCCTTCTCCACAACCTTCGGATCCACACTGGCGGAACTTGGCAACGAGGAACCCCGGCTGTGTGCCATTACCGCAGCCATGAAGTACGGCACGGGTTTGAATTTCTTCAAACATGCCCATGTGGATCGTTTCTTTGATGTGGGAATGGCGGAAGAGCATGCTGTCAGCTTTGCGGCAGGATTGGCCAGCCAGGGGTTGTTGCCGGTGGTGGCGATCTATTCCACATTCTTCCAGCGGGCATACGACCAGATCATTCATGATGTGAATTTAATGAAACTGGATGTTCTGTTTGCCGTGGATCGGGCAGGCTTGGTGCCGGGGGATGGGGAAACCCACCAGGGCATTTATGATACGGCCTTCTTCAGCCAGATCGGCATCCCGGTCTATGCACCGGCGAACTATGAAGAACTGCGGTACTGGTTGCGCTATCTGGTTCGTGAGGCTCGTGGCCCCCGTGCCATTCGCTATGCACGCGGAGAAGAAAAGCCCTCTTTGGCAGCTTTGGGATGCAGTGGCAAGACCTTTGACTGTGTCGAAACACGGGAAGGGGCACGGATTGCGCTGGTGAGCTACGGTGCGGAAAGCGAAGAAATTATTGCGGCCTGTGATTTGTTGACACAAAAGGGGATCGCAGCCGATTGCTATAAGTTGGTGCGCTTGTACCCGCTGCCGGAAGGCATCTGTGAAGCGCTACAGAAGTATGATTTGATCTTGTTTGCGGAGGATTCCGTCCGTACCGGCAGCATAGGCGAACAGCTTTGTTTTGCTATGCAGCAGGCCGGCTGGAGGGGGCAATATGTACTGCGGGCGGTGGATAATACCCACCTGCTGCACGCCAATGTGCCACAGCTACGCCGGGATCAGGGTCTGGACGCTGCGGCACTGGCTGAAGCAGTGTTGGCCCGGATAAAGGAGAAAGAGGAATGAACAAAATCCGTTTGGATCAATACTTGTGCCAGAACGGTCTTGTGCAGAGCCGGGAACGAGCCAAGGCGCTGATTATGTCCGGTATAGTCTTTGTCAATGAGCAGAAGGTCGATAAAGCCGGCGAGATGATTTCCCCAGACGCCAAGGTGGAAGTGCGTGGTCATGATATTGGGTATGTCAGTCGCGGAGGCCTAAAGCTGGAGAAGGCCATGCAGGTTTTTCCCATGCGGCCGGAAGGCAAGGTTTGCATGGATATTGGTGCTTCTACCGGGGGCTTTACCGATTGCATGCTGCAAAACGGAGCCACCAAAGTGTATGCGGTGGACGTAGGGTATGGCCAGTTGGCTTGGAGCTTGCGCACCGATACCCGCGTCATTAACATGGAACGCACCAACATCCGCAATGTAAAGCAGGAAGACCTTACAGAGCCCATCGCTTTTTTCAGCGTGGATGTTTCTTTCATCTCGCTGAAGCATATCTTCCCGGTGGCGGATCAAATTTGCACGCCGGATGCCGTTGGGGTTTGCCTGGTGAAACCGCAATTTGAAGCAGGACGGGAAAAGGTGGGCAAAAAGGGCGTTGTAAGGGATCCCGCCACCCATCGTGAGGTATTGGAAATGGCGCAGGGCTATGCGCTGGCAAACCATTTTACCACCGCCGGACTGGACTTCTCACCCATCAAGGGACCGGAAGGCAACATTGAATTTTTGTTGTATGTGAAACATGAAGCAATGCCGAAGCCTTTGCCGCAAGGAGTCATTGATCAAGTGGTACAGGCCGCCCATGATGCGCTGGACAAAGCGCCGAACTTGCATTGACAGAAAGGAAGAGGCACATGGCTGTCTTGTTGATTCCCAATACAACCAAAGATTTGGGTCTGACGGTTACAAGACGCATTGCCGCTTTATTGCAACAATGGAACATAATGGCCCTTTTGCCGGATACATACCCGGATGCAGAAATTCCCGGTGTAAAGATTTTGCCGGAAGAAGATGCTTATCGCGCAGCAGATCAAGTGCTTACCATTGGGGGAGACGGGACTTTGCTGCGGTGCGGCCATTTTTGTGTCCGCTATAATAAACCGGTTCTTGGAGTCAATTTGGGCCGTACGGGGTTTCTGGCCACCTGTGAAGTGGAAGAATTGCCGGAAAAGCTGCGTCGCCTGGCGGCCGGAGAGTACCGGCTTATGGGGCGCGGGATGCTTTCTGCCTGGGCTACAGACGATGCGTGGCATACCGAAGCTATCAATGATGTAGTTGTGTTTGGGGAAACCCGGATGCATCCTATGGATTTCAGCGTCTATTGCGATGGGGCTTTTGTCAGCAGCTACCGCAGTGATGGACTGATTGTGGCAACCCCCACCGGGTCTACGGCCTATTCCTTTTCTGCGGGGGGGCCTGTATTGGACGGCGCCGCGGATGTGATGGTGTTGACGCCAGTGTGTGCGCATAATGTACATACGGCACCGCTTGTGTTTGCGGCAAATCGAACACTGGAAATTGTGGCGGATTCTGAAAACCGCGACACCTGCTATGCCAGTGCGGACAGCGGGACACAGTACTCTTTGATGCCCGGACAACGGATGCACGTAAGTGCCGCACCGCATAAGTTGCAACTGATAACCTTTCAAGAATCTGAACAGTTTTTTGCCATAGAAAATAAACTCATGAGGAGATGATTCCAATGAAAAGTGCGCGACATCAGGCCATTTTGGACCTGATTGAAAAGCATCCCATCGACCGGCAGGAAGATTTGCTGGCGCACCTGCGCGAAGCAGGATTTGATGTGACGCAAGCAACGGTTTCCCGCGATATTCGAGATCTGCAACTGGTTAAGGTGGCAGATTCGGAAGGTCGGTACCGGTATATGCCGGCGGCTGCCTCGGGAAAGGTAACGCACTCTCCCAGCCGTTTTGAAATGATCTTTCGCGAGTCTGTGATCAAGGTGGATTATGCAGGCCATATGGTGCTGGTGAAATGCTTCTCAGGTATGGCCAATGCGGCGTGTGAGGTTTTTGATGCCAAACAGTGGAACAATGTGGTGGGGACGCTATCAGGTGATGATACGTTCTTTATTCTGATGCGTACCGAAGAAGATGCGGCAGAGATTTGCAAGGCGCTGCAGCAATATGCGCGCCGTGGATGACGCAAGGCTTACCATGACAGGGGAGGGGCTGGCCGATGCTGGCAAACCTGAAAATTGAAAATGTTGCTGTGATTGAGAAAGCCGAGGTGACATTTGCCCCCGGCTTTACTGTGTTGACCGGCGAGACAGGTGCAGGCAAATCCATCCTGATCGATTCCATCAATGCAATTCTCGGAAACCGTACATCCCGGGACCTGGTACGCAGCGGCGCGCAGAAAGCCTGTATCTGGGCTACTTTTTCTTCGATTCCAGAAACGGTAAAGGCTCAGTTGGAACGGTGCGGATATGAGGCATCGGATGATCTTCTGCTGTATCGGGAAATCAACGCGGAAGGAAAAGGAAGCTGCCGGGTAAACGGTATGCCGGCGACAGCCAGTGTGGTCAGAGATATTTCCGCAGGACTTCTCTCCATTCACGGGCAACATGACAGTCAAAGTTTGACAAACCCCGCCCTGCATCTGGGACTGTTGGACCAGTATGCACAAAATCAAACGCTATTTGCAACCTATTATCAAAGCTACCGGGCGTTGGTGGCAGTCAAACGAAAGCTGGATGCACTACAGGCCAGCGAGGCGGACAAGCGCCGCCGTGTAGAGATGTTGACAGCCGAGATCGATTCCATTGACGCAGCGGCTTTACAGCCTGGAGAAGAAAAGACCCTGCAGGAACGAAAAAATGTTATTACCCATGCACAAAGTATTTTGCAGGGAATTACACAGGCCCATTTGGCGCTGGCCGGAGACGAAGAAGGGGAGCAGGCTGGCGCAGCAGATCTCTTGGGTGGAGCTGTAGAAGGTCTGCAAAGTGCTGCCCGGCAGGACGATTCGGTGGCAGCTCTGGCGGAACGGTTACAGGAGCTGTATTATGGAGCCCGGGAGCTGGCCACCGATCTGGCAGACCGCCTGGATGCCTATGACTTTGATGCGGGAGAACTGGATCAGATCGAAAGTCGTCTAGACACGATCTATCGCATCAAGCAGAAATTTGGCATGGAAGTGGAAGAGCTGCTGGCACATCGTGAAGAAGCGGCAGCCGAACTGGAAACGCTTCAGTCCTCAGATCAAACAATTGCTGAGCTGAAGGCGCAGATGCAGACACTCTATAGCAGGGCAAAGGCGGATGCCGAAGCGTTAACCCAGAGTCGTTTGAAAGGGTTTACTGCGATGAATAAGCAGATGAAAGCGGCACTGGAGTTCCTGAACATGCCGGGAATTCGTTTCGCGCTCAAACATACCCGGGGGCCGCTTTCTTCCCACGGACAGGATGTGGTGGAATTTCTGATCTCCACCAACCCGGGCGAAGAACCAAAGCCGCTGGCAAAAATTGCCTCCGGTGGTGAACTCTCCCGCATTATGCTGGCCTTTAAGAGTGCCTTGGCCGACCGGGACGCGTTGCCTACCGTGATTTATGATGAAATTGATACAGGCGTCTCTGGTCTGGCGGCGGGGCGTATTGGTCAGCTGCTGCACCAAACTGCACAGGGGCGTCAGGTCCTTTGCATTACACATACGCCACAGGTGGCGGCCTTTGCCGACAATCAGCTTTTGATCCAGAAAAATGTACGTGGGGACCGCACATACACGGAGATTCATGCACTGGATATGGATGGACGGGTAGAGGTTCTGGCAAGAATGATTTCCGGCGATAAGGTTACCGAACTGAGTCTGGCCAATGCCCGTGAACTGATTGAGAAGTCTCATTAAGAGTAAGGCTGGAAAATAGGGAAATGCCGGTAACGGTTTGCCTTGACTTTGTGGCAAGAGTGTGGTACAGTTGTATCCATAAAATGCATAGATGGGCACAAGTACCCGTCGGATTTCTGCCGCAGAGAGGTTTCGGTTGGTGCAAGAAACTGACAGAATTTGGCAAGGGGGAATACAGCCCGGAGCAGCAGGCTGAACGCCAGGGGGCAAGTAGGCTGTGCCGTGTGCGCACGTTACAGCGCGTGGGTGTTGTGGTTCCCTTTGTCCGCCGCACCCGTGAAGGCCTGCTGCTGTGAGGCGTGGGCAAACAGAGGTGGTACCGCGAATTTTCGCCCTCTGCCAAATTTTCATTTGGCAGGGGCTTTTTCTTTGCCCTTGCCGCATAAAACAGGAGGAAGAGCTCTATGACAATTTACGACGAACTTAAAGCAAGAGGCCTGATTGCGCAGGTGACTGATGAGGAGGAAATCAAAGAACTCATCAACAATGGAAAGGCAACCTTTTATATTGGCTTTGACTGCACGGCGGACAGTCTGACGGCGGGGCATTTTATGGCGCTGACGCTGATGAAGCGTTTGCAGATGGCCGGTAACCGGCCCATTGCCTTGATTGGCGGTGGCACGACTATGATTGGCGATCCTTCCGGTCGTACCGATATGCGCAAGATGCTGACGAAAGAAGATATTGCTCACAATGCCGAATGCTTCAAGCGCCAGATGGAGCGCTTTATTGAATTTGGCGAGGGCAAAGCGTTGATGCTCAACAATGCAGATTGGCTGCTCAATCTGAATTACGTGGAATTGCTGCGGGAAGTTGGGGCCTGCTTCAGCGTCAACAATATGCTGCGGGCTGAGTGCTATAAGCAACGCATGGAGAAGGGACTTTCCTTTCTGGAATTCAACTACATGATCATGCAGAGCTACGACTTTTATCACATGTTCCAGCACTACGGCTGCAACATGCAGTTCGGTGGCGATGACCAGTGGAGCAACATGCTGGGCGGCACAGAGTTGATCCGCCGCAAATTGGGCAAAGATGCCTACGCAATGACCATCACCCTGCTGACCGACTCCCAGGGTAAAAAGATGGGCAAGACAGCGGGCAATGCTGTCTGGCTGGATCCTAACAAAACGTCTCCCTTTGAATTTTATCAGTACTGGCGTAATGTGGGGGATGCGGATGTTCTCAAATGCATTCGCATGCTGACTTTCTTGCCGCTGGAACAGATCGACGAGATGGACCACTGGCAGGGAGAGCAGCTGAACCGCGCCAAGGAGATTCTGGCATATGAGCTGACCAAGATGGTACACGGTCAGGAAGAAGCTGACAAAGCGCAGGAGACGGCACGTAGTTTGTTCAGTGGTTCGGCTGACCATGAGAATATGCCGACCACGGTGTTGGATGCCTCCCTGGTGAAGGACGGCAGTGTTGGATTGTTGACGGCTATGGTGGCGGCGGGGCTGTGTGCCTCCAACCGGGAGGCACGGCAGCTGGTCCAGCAGGGCAGTGTGCTGTTGGACGGCGAGAAAGTCACGGATCCCAAAACCTCTCTTGACGAAGCGGCACTTCGTGAAGGTGTTGTTATCAAAAAAGGGAAAAAAGTATATCATAAAGTTATGCTCTAATCAGAAGTGGGGGTCATCTTTTGGGGTGGCCCCGCTTTTTTACGGATTTTTATAACTTGTTGGAGGGATTTCCTTGCCCGCTGCGGGGTTTTAGGATATAATAAGTAGAGTCTATGAGTGGGGAGGAAACCATGCCCAAGGAGAAGCTGAAAACCGTTTATGTGTGTACCCAGTGTGGCGAAACCAGTCCCCGCTGGTTGGGACGTTGCCCTTCCTGTGGGGCGTGGAATACGATGACAGAGGATGTGGTGGCGGAGCCTTCCAAAACCGCTTCAGCGCGCACTACAAGTGCCACGCGGATTCCCGGGCAAACCACCCTGACGCCACAAAAACTGAAAAATATCAGTACAACCGAAGAAAAAAGCCGGATTGTCACGGGAATCAGTGAACTGGACCGTGTGCTTGGCGGAGGAATAGTGATCGGAAGTGTGACTTTGATCGGCGGTGAGCCGGGCATCGGAAAGTCTACCATCCTGTTACAGCTCTGCGGTGAGGTCAGCAAAACCAAAAACGTATTGTACGTTACGGGCGAGGAATCGGTACGGCAGATCAAACTGCGTGCTGTTCGTTTGGATGTGCCGCAGGAGAATATTTCACTGGTTGCAGAGAGCGATGTGGATGAGATCTGTGGGTTAATTGAAGCAATGAAACCCGACCTTGTGGTGATTGATTCCATTCAGACGATGCGGTGTACTGATATTGCCTCTTCTTCGGGGACAGTCAGCCAAGTCAAGGAGAGTACGGCTCGTTTTTTGAATGTGGCAAAAACACTCGAGATCCCTACGTTTATCGTGGGCCATGTCAATAAGGACGGAGCCATTGCAGGTCCCAAGGTAATGGAACACATCGTGGATACGGTGCTGTATTTTGAGGGGGACAAAACACTCCCTTATCGTGTGCTGCGTGCTGTCAAAAATCGATATGGGTCCACCAATGAAATTGGCATGTTCGATATGACGGGGCGGGGATTGGCTCAGATTGAGAACCCCTCCCAGGTCATGCTGGAAGGGCGACCGCTGGGAATCAGCGGTACCTGTGTGGCCTGTGTGATGGAAGGAACACGGCCTGTCCTGAGCGAAATCCAGGCATTGGCAACCAAGACGAGTTTTCCCAGTCCACGCCGCACGGCCAGCGGATTTGATTACAACCGTATGTATCTGCTGTTGGCGGTGCTAGAAAAAAGGGCAGGATATTTCTTTGCCAATCAGGATGTGTATATTAATATTGTGGGCGGTTTGAAACTGGAAGAGACGGCCTGTGATTTGCCGGTTTGTATTGCCATGGCCTCCAGTTTGCTGGATCTGCCGGTGGGAGAAAAAACCTTTGCCGTGGGGGAAGTGGGATTGGGCGGAGAAATCCGCAGCGTTCCTCACCTGGAAACACGGTTGCGGGAAGCTCAGCGCGTGGGGTTTGATACGGCCATTGTCCCTAAACACAATTTAAAAATGATTGATGCGGCACAGTTTCCTGGCTTGAAGCTGGTGGGAGTCTCCTACCTGCGGGAAGCTGTCAATGCTATCAAATTAAAGTGAGGAGTCCCGATCATGCCAGAAAATAAGCAACAAAATGTGCCGACTTTTCGTCCGGAACTGAAAAAAACGATTTCGGCTTTCAGAGCCGAGAATACGCCGCAGAATTTGAATGCTGTGATCAATGAATTGGTAAAAGCGCCGTTGCTGACGCCGGCTGTCTTTGATCTGAACGGCGCGCCGGCCCCGAAACCGGGTCCGGACGGACGAATCCAACTGCCCAAAAATACCAAGATCAGCTTGGTGATGGTGAACAGCAAAGAGGGCAAACATTATTACATGGCCTTCAGTGACTGGGGAGCCGTCCGTGATTGGCAGGCGAAGGCCGGTCAGCAGAAGGGCCAGCAAATTATGGTGCTTCGCTTTGATGACTTTGCCAATATGATGCAGAAAAGCGACGAGGCCTCCGGCATGGTGATTAACCCGGGGGATAATAGCATCCGCCTGGAAGCACCGCTGATTCAGTCTGTCAAAAAGCAGAAAGATACTCTGCAGCAGATGAGAAAAGCCCAGGAGGCTGCGCAAATTCATCCTGGTGACAAGGTGACCATCGTGGAGCCTACGGTCCTGGCGGACGCGTTGCTGGATCCGATCTGTAAAGTGTTGGCCGATGCACCGGGCGTCGGTTCTGCTTATCTGCAGATTATGATCATCAACGAGACCCGGAAGTGCTATCTTCTGGTTCTGGACGGCCCCAAGGATACAAGTTTGTTCCAGGCGGTGGCAAAGGCTGCACAGCCCTACCTGAACGGAAGAGAACAGAAGATGGACCTGACCATAACTACATCCGTCACGCCACTGGGACAGCAGGGAATGCGGGGAAGTGAGCCTTTCTACCGCAAGGGCGTGGGACGCATTCGGGAGGAAGACGACGAATGAAGGTAAAACGGCTGCTGGACTGTTCTCCCAGTGAACTCACAGGCTACGGCAAACAAGAACTTCTGGCATCCATTGCCGGAAGCGAGGGTCGTGTGTTAGCGTGTGAGACCATTGGCATTACGCCGCCACTTTTGGTAGACGTGACCAATGCAGAATACGCGGCTTCCCTGAGTGCAGACATCCTTTTGCTGAATATGTTTGATGTGCGGCAGCCTGTCGTTCAGGCACTGCCGCCGGTCCCGGCGTCGGAAACCGTCCGGGAAATCAAGCGCCTTACAGGTCGTTTGGTGGGGATCAATCTGGAGCCCACCAATGCGGAACTGGCAAAGGAAAACGATGGTACTCTGTGGCAGATGAAAGAAGGACGTCTGGCCAATGCGGAAAACGCTCGCCTGGCAGCTGACATGGGGGTGGATCTGATTGTTCTGACCGGTAATCCAGGTAATGGTGTCAGCAATGAAGCCATCGCCAAGACGTTGCGGGAAATTTCTGCTGAAGTAGGTGACCGCGTGATGCTGGCAGCTGGAAAGATGCATGCCTCGGGCGTGGCAGGGGAATGCGGTGAGCATATCATGACCGAGTCGGATGTGGAATGCTTTCTGGACGCGGGAGCGGATATTATTTTATTGCCGGCTCCCGGAACAGTACCTGGAATTACAGTGGCATATCTGCATGGGCTGATTGCGAAAATTCATGGGCGTGGCAAACTGGCGTTGACTTCCATTGGAACCTCACAGGAGGGTGCTGATACAGCTACAATCCGTCAGATTGCCCTGTGGTGCAAGATGGCGGGCGCGGATATCCATCACATTGGGGATACCGGAGTGCCAGGGATGGCTTTGCCGCAAAATATTTTGGCATACTCTATCGCCATACGTGGAGAGCGACACACGTATCACAGAATGGCGCAATCTGTCAATCGATAAGTATATGAGAAAAGGCGGCCTGTTCCTGGTGACAGGCCGCCTTTTATTTTTAGAAAATCCATCATAAGAAACAATCCCCGCCGCAGAACACCTGCGGCGGGGATTATTCTGTTTGTCTTAAAGAGAGAGGAAATTACTTCTTCTGAACGTACTTCAAGCAGTCGAGCATAACGGCGACAAGAATGATGATGCCGGAGAAGACGAACTGCAGGTTGGTGTCGATGCCGAGGGTGGTCAGAGAGTAAGTAAGTGCCGTGAAGATGAAGACGCCCACAACCACGCCGGAAATCTTACCGATACCACCAGTGAAGGAGATGCCACCGACAACACAGGCGGCGATGGCGTCCATCTCCCAGCCCTGGCCATAGGCAGCGGAGCCGGAACCGACCATGCGGATACATTCAAGCCAGGAACCGAAACCATACAGAATGCCAGCCAGGATAAACGCACCTACGGTCACACGGAAAACGGAAATACCAGAAACAGAGGCGGCTTCCGGGTTGCCACCGACGGCGAAGAGGTTTTTGCCGAAAGTGGTTTTGTTCCAGATGAACCAAACGATCACGACAGCTGCTACCGCCCACAGGATGATGGTGGGGAAGCCGTTGATCTTGGGGATGATCATGCTCGGGATGGTGGACTCGATCGCACCAAAGGACACACCCTTGGTGGAATAGGTGACCAAACCGAAGATGACCAGCATATTCGCCATGGTGGAGATGAAGGGGTGCATTTTGAATTTGGCTGTAAAGAAGCCGGCAATTGTGGTGAATACTGTGCAGAGTACGATGCAGACGATCAGAGCCAAGAAGACGCGAGCCACAACGGGCAGCCCGGTGAAGTCAAAGATATGACCGAACACGGAGCCGGTGTTGATGCCCTGATGCATAACGATCGTGGCAGCAGTCATGCCCATACCAACCATACGGCCGATGGAAAGGTCGGTACCGGCCAACAGAATCAGGCCCGCAACACCAAGCGCCAGGAACATTCTGGGCGATGCCTGCTGCAGGATGTTCAGGATGTTGTTTACCGTGAGCAACTGCACATTCTTGACGATAGGAGTGATGATGCACAGAACGATGAAGATAACGATGATTGCAATATACAAACCGTTGCGAAGCAAGAAATCGCGGCGGTTAAAGGTGTACTTGTAGTTTTCCCAACGCTGTGCCATCGATTCCCCGAAGGTGAACTTGGACATGCGCAACATGTCGATCAAGTGGTACTTGTAATCAAAGGCGGCATGCTGGCGATCCTTGATGGATTGAAGATCCTTGTCCAGCTGCATCTTGGCGTCAAAAAGACGGTTCTTGTGAACGTATTTTTCGTCTTTGATTTCGTGCTGATCACTGAGTTTGGAAAGCGTGGCCTGATGTTCCTTTTCCAGTTTTGCCACAGCGGCACGATATTTATCCTGTGCCACAACACGCTCTGCTTTGCAGCTTTCCACAACCGCTCTATAGTAGTCGCTGTCGTAATGGGCTTTCAGGTACCCCTCTGCCTCAGCAATGTGCTTGGAAACGGCATCCTTGTTTTTGAATTCCACGGCTTTGGCCTTTTCCAGTTCCGCTTTCAGCTGGGTAATTTTGGCATCTTTTTCCTGTTGCGTGTAGATATGATCACGCTTCAGATTGTCCATTTCGCCCTGGATTTCGATCACGCGGTCAGTGCCATCTTCACGCAGGGCGTTGATCTTTTCCTGAATATTACCGACATATTCGTCGATTGGCTGAAGAAGTTTGGCTTCTTGCTCAGCCGTTAAAATTTTTGCGTTTGCCATAAATCATTTCCCCCATTATAGGTATTTCGCGCTGAGTCTCAAAAGCTCTTCCTGATTGGTTTCTTTGGTGTTTACAATGCCGGAAAGGTGACCGTTGGACATGACGCCGATCCGGTTGGTAATACCGAGAATCTCAGGCATTTCGGAGGAGACAACGATAATCGTCTTTCCTTGCTTAGCCATCTGGATGATCAGTTCGTAAATTTCGTATTTCGCACCGACATCGATACCGCGCGTGGGTTCGTCCATCATAAAGACTTGCGGTTCGCGCTCCAGCCATTTGCCAAAGATAACCTTTTGCTGGTTGCCGCCGGAAAGACTGGAAATCATGTCGTCGGGTCCCATGCACTTGGTATGCATGATTTTGATTTCCTTGTTGGTTGCCTTGACCATCTTGGGGTTGGAGAGTGCTACGCCACTCTTGTACTGATCCAGGTTTGCGATCGTTGTATTGAATGTGAGGTCGCACTTCAAGAATAGACCGTTGGCTTTCCGCTCTTCGGTGATCATGGCAAAGCCGTGTTCGATGGCCTCCTTGGCGTTGTTGAAGTTCATTAACCGGTTTTTGAAATACACCCGGCCGGCTGCACGGGTGCGTACACCGAAAATAGTTTCCAGCAATTCGGTACGTCCGGCGCCTACCAGTCCGTACAGACCGAAAATCTCTCCTTCACGGACGTCAAAGGTGATGTCCTGCAGGTGCGGGGCATATTTGGTAGAAAGGTGCTGTACCGAAAGGATCGGCTCACCGGGGGTGTTATCCACCGGCGGGAATCGGCTTTCCAGAGAACGACCAACCATAGCGGAAATCAATTCGTTCATGTCGGTGTCTTTGGTGTCCTTTGTCATAACCAGATTGCCGTCACGCAAGACAGAAATCTGATCGCAAATTTCAAAAATTTCATCCATTTTATGAGAAATGTAAATCAGCGAGATTCCCTGCGCCTTTAACATTCTCATCATTTCAAAAAGTTTATCAACCTCTTGCACTGTCAGGGAAGAAGTCGGTTCATCCAAAACAATTACCTGAGAATTGTAAGAAATCGCCTTGGCGATCTCGCACATCTGCCGTTGCGAAACAGACATGTTGCGCATAGGCTGGGTCAGGTTTACAGTCATTCCGAGTTTGCGGAACAACTCAGAGGCCTTCTTTTTCATTCGGCCTTCGTCAACTACGCCCATGGAGTTAACCGGGTAACGACCGAGGAACAGGTTGTCGATGACGTTTCTTTCCAGACACTGGTTCAACTCTTGGTGCACCATCGCGATGCCGTTTTCCAGGGCATCCTTCGGACCGGAGAAGCTGATTTCTTTGCCGTTGAGGTAAATCTTACCTTCGTCTTTCTGGTAGGTGCCGAACAGGCACTTCATCATCGTCGACTTACCGGCGCCGTTTTCGCCCATAAGTCCCATGACAGTTCCGCGCTTTACGTCCAGGTTAATATGATCAAGTACTCGGTTGCGACCGAAAGACTTGCTCATGCCGCGTATTGACAAGACGATATCATCTTTCGCATCTGTCATTCTAGTTACTCCCGTTTATGCATTTTTGCTTTTGTGAAAACACCTGGTTAGCACAGAAAATTTTCACTAAAAATTGCTATTAGGGAGAATTCCTTCTCCGATACGTACGGAGAATTCCTTCTCCCTAATAGCAAGCTGTTATTACTTGTTAGTGAATTGGAATTTGCCGATTAATAATGATGGCCGAATCACTGGCTCAGCAGGGCAGTGTAGGAAGCAGCGTTGTCGGTCTTCACCATGTTGATGGCAAAGGCATCGTACTGGCTGGGGTTGCTCAGGCGGTTGGTGATGTTCGCCTCTGTCTGGCCGTCACCGCCGATGTACTCAACCTTCAGGTTCAGCAGATCGTCGTAGTTCTGCAGCAGGGGCTGGTAGGTTGCGCTCAGGAAGTTATCGGCAGCGTTGTAGATGTTGAGCCAAACGCTCTTGGTGGGATGAGCGGTGGCATCAAGCTGCGTGGAAACAGGAGCGTAAACCTTGGTGGAGTCGGTGAAGTCCTGATAGTTGTCGGCGGTGACCGCGACGTTCAGGGCATAGTAGGAACGCTCATCGGCGTTGTAGACGTAAACGTCGTCGCTCAGGACGTTGCCCACGTCATCGGGGGTGCCGATACCGGTATCGATGTCAACTCCGTCAAGGGCGTTACGGATGACACGCAGGGTCAGGTAAGCCTGAACGTCAGCGTGCTGGCTGATGGTGCCGCCGTAACCTTCCGCGATGGCAGCAACAGCGTCGGCGTTGGCGTCATAACCGAAGGTGGGAACCTGGTTCTCTTTGGACCAGGCATTGAACATCGACATGCCCATGCCGTCGTTGTTGGAGACGACAACATCGATCTGGTCACCGAAGGAAGATGCCCAGGTGCCAATGGCGTTGCCGGCGGTGGCGGCATCCCAGGTGGCGCCAGCGGAGTTCTTCATCTCCTGAGAAGCCAGCTCACGGATGGTGTAGGTCTTGCCGTTCACTTCCAGCGTGCCGTCCTGAACAGCGGTCGCAGTGCCATCGGCGTTGGTACCGACGGGATCGCTGTTGATGGCGCCGTTGGCGTCAACAGCAGTGCCGAGCGCAGCGCGAACACCACGCGTACGGGCAATGGAGTCATTGTGGCCGATATCGCCAATCGCCAAAACATAACCGATGACGCCGTCACCGTTACGGTCGATGGTATCAATGTGAGCCTTGATGTAATCCAGAACCATCGTGCCCTGCAGTTCAGCACCCTGGTTGGCGTCGAAGCCGACGTAGTAGGTGTTGTCGTTGAAGCTCAGAGCAGCCATGTCCAGCTCACCGGTGGAGCTGTTGGAGGGCTGACGGTTGAACCAAACCAGCGGTTTATCCTTGTTGGCAACAGTGCCGCCCTCAGTAGAGGCTTCGGAAGCGGCTTCGGAAGTGCCGGCAGCGGCGCTGTCAGTGGAAGCGGTGGAGCTGGAAGTGGAGCCACCGCAGGCAGCCAGGCTCAAGGCCATTGCAGCAGCCATGCTCAATGCAAGTGCTTTTTTCATACGTTTTTCTCCTTTGATTTGATTTTGGGGAACCGGCGTTTCTGGTTCCTCCTGACACTATTTATGGTAAAAGAAAACGAGAATAAAAACAAGGTGAAATTTCACCGAAAGAAGTGTGAAAAAATTATCCAAACAAAACAACATGTAAAAAGAATGGAAAGAAAAATTGTGCAGAGTGCATAATTTTGATGTCAAAAAGGTACAGAAGGGTACTTTTGTAGTGCTACAAATGGGCTTTCTTTTCATTGAGGAAAGGAGCAACGAAAAATACTTTACCTCATGCCGCCAAGGGAAAGGGCAAAGAGCGAATAGCTTGTTTTATACGTGAGAAAGATGAAGTGCGAAGGGTGTGCAAAGCGTTTTTGAATTAGAAACAATTTCGGGATTAACAAACAGCAGAAATAAAAACGAATGCAGGTTTGTTGTGGGCAGTCCCATGGAAAGAAAAAATCCGCGGGAGGAAAGTGAAGGATTCGGCTCTAGTTAATCCAGAATCCAAAAGAAAGGATGGGAAAAATGGAAAGGGCAGACCTAAACAGGCATAAATAGTATTTCGCTAAATGTCCGTAATTTGGCGAAATTTAACATTTTGCTAAATTCGCATTTGGCGAAATGCGGTCATATTGGCCCCGACGAAATACAAGTCGGGGCTTTTTTCGTGCCCCGGGAAAGAGGTTTGCTATGAACGTTAACACCAAAGCCAATGTGCAGCACAGGCCCGCAAGGCAGGTAAACCAGCGCGACAAAGTGGGGGAAGCAATGTTGATGGTGTCGCTTGCTATGGACTGCGTGACCGATTGCATGGCGTGCGGCTCCGACGTGCTGGCGGATTGGTTGAGCCCGGCCCAGATCAGGCTTGCCAAAGCGCGGGCCTTGCTGAGTGAGGCTTTGCGGGAAGGGGGCAGCTTGTGATGGGGGAAGACTTCGTTCCGGTGATGGAGTGCAAGGTGCTGAGTGTGGCCGAGGACGTTTTCCGCGCCAAAAAGCCCGGAGAGACCGACCGCACCATGTACCGCCTGTACATGGCCGATGCTCACGGCCGGGTCGGCTACCTGTACAGCAGCAAGCCCCACGCGGCGGGCGACGTGGTACGCCTTGGCCTGGCCGAGCGGGACGGCAAACTGCGGCTTGCCGTTGTGGGCTGATTCGCCCTATATCTAATAGGGCGAATCTTGCGTACAAATGTACAGCGGCAAGATAAGCTACAGGGACGAAACGAGGGCGGCAGACGGGGGAATCTACAGCTGCGACAAGGTGCAACTGGTGTTCCGGCTCCGCATGGGCACGGCCCAGGGGTTGCTGGACGAACTGGGGGCTGCCCAATGGCTGAACTTCGACCACTGGACGAGCTACAAGTACGGGACGTACCGCAACCAGTTCCGCATACTCTGCGGCGAAGATGGGGAGCGCTCTTTCTGGCTGGGCGTGGGCATGGTTGCCTACGGCAAAAGCCGCCCCAGTGACACGGCAAAGGCCGAGTTCAACCCCAACAAGGTGGGGGACGATCGGCCATTGCGCTGGCTGCTGCGCTGCCTGTGGAAGCGCGCCCGGCTGGTGGAACCCTGCACCGTCAAGCAGTGGGATTTGGCCTGTGACTGGCCGCACCCCCGGGAGTGGTACAGCCTGCGCAAGGACGCGCGCATTTACGAGGAAACCACCCGAAGCGCTGCCGACCGTACCCAGTACGTCGGGGCGCGAAACGCCCCCGGGCGCTGCAAGCTCTACAACAAGCAGCTGGAAAGCCACCTGGACACCCCCACGACCCGGCTTGAAATCACGGTACCGGGCTTGGCTGGGCCCCGTGAGGTGGCGGCCCTGTGGCCCACCGTGTACCGGCTCCAGGACGTGCAGGGCACCGCCGAAGTGGCCGCCCTGAACGACACAGACCGCTTCATTTTTGCCACGCTGCTGGATGCCCCTGACAGGGTGAACGAGCTGGGGCGGCGCAAGCGCCAGAAGATGGCCGAACTGTTGGACAGGTGCCGGTACAGGGTGGCTTTCGACGCGGCGGCCTATGACCGCGTTCTGCGCGCCGTGACGCGCTGGGGAGAGCGCCCGCCCGATGACCCGGACGGCGGCGACCGGCCCCGCTGGGACTGGCCGGGAGTGGATCCGGAATACCGGCCCGAGGTGTGGTGGCCGTCTGACAGTTGACAAAAACCGGAATGTAAAGGGGGGACAAAATGGCGCGTAGTTCCTACGTGGAGCCGTCCGCGCTGGGCCTTGTACTCGCGGCGCTGCAACCCGCAAACCGGCTCGTTTTTGAGGTAATGCTGGCTACCGGGCTGCGCGTGGGCGACGTGCTGCGCCTTACCACGGCGCAGATTGAGCGCCAGCGGTTCACCGTTCGGGAACAGAAAACCGGCAAAACTCGCCGGGTGTGGATTCCGGGCAAATTGCAGTTGCGGATTCTGCAACAGGCTGGGCGGCTGTACGCCTTTGAAGGCCGCCACGACTGGCGCAAGCATCGTACCCGGCAAGCGGTGTGGAAGGACTGCGCCCGCTGTGCCCGGTTCTTCCAACACAGCGGGGCGGTGCCAAAAGGGACAGTATCGCCGCACAGCGCCCGCAAGGTCTACGCGGTGGACGAGCTGCGCCGGACGGGAAACGTTGACGCCGTGCGCCAAAAGCTGAACCATGACCCGGCCCATGTAGCGACGACTCTGCTCTATGCACTGTCCGATAAACTGGATGACAAGGCGCTGCGGG
>ERZ1090868.118-NODE-118-length-42597-cov-6.314113_pt1 | contig 42597 bp, 48 predicted proteins | sample MGYA00478475_ERZ1090868 | MGnify/ENA primary metagenome ERZ1090868 (study PRJEB33644, sample SAMEA5815747) | chicken gut metagenome | biome: Chicken; feature: Gastrointestinal Tract; material: Caecum | place: Ireland | collected 2019-01-01 | study: A study of the...
GTGCCCACTCGGGATTATCACTCTGAACGGTAATCTGCATCACCTGCGTGTCATCCACAGCGGATACTGTAACGCGATCCTTCAGCTCACCATAGGTAAGTGTCAACCCAAGATTATTAATAACCTGCTGCAAAACCGTATCGCTTTTAATAATGATACTATAAGTGGAAACCAATTTTGTGGCGGAATTAATCTGGTCACTGGTGACGTTGGCGGTCGTATCCTGCCGGGTATTGACAATCATCAGGGCAGAAGCTTGATACTGCGGGACCATTACAAAACGGGAGACACCAAAGCCAGCGACAGCCGCAATGACTGTAACTAAAATAATTACCAGAATGTGCTGGCGGACTACCTGTAATACCTCCAAAAGGTCAATGGTATCATAATCATCATCCGTCATGGCGGCATTTTGCATCGTTTGATTCGTCGTCATACTTCTTTTCCTTCCATTTTACTCATACGGTGTTTAGCCTTCCGGCGCGCCGCAATTTCAAGAGCAATCAACGCGGCAGAGATAACAACGTAGATGCCCAAGAAAATGCCGAACGAGGTAAACATCCCATGGATGTAGTTACAAACCAGCAATTTTAAAGAGGTAGGGGAGATGTTCAGATTCCCCAGGTTCAGCATCGGATACACGGCAAAGGTAAGTACCGCGCATACAATCGCCGATGTAAGCAGGCTGAAAGTCAACAGTCGAACCTTAAAAGGAGCAGAACCGCGGGGCTTGGTGATAAAGAAAACAGACGCCAGTGCCAGCAGCAGGCATACAATCAAAGCGGCGAGGGCATATCCTTCCATCTTGTCGATAAAACCAGCCATCTGGCTGACCAACGGTACACAGACATAATTGTCATAATCCGTCTGGCAGGCATCCGCCACCAGCTCCAAAGCACTCTCTACATCCGTGGTTACCTCGTAACCACGAGATGCTGCGTCTTCCTTCATGGTGGTCATAGCGGCTTCATGGATTTCCGGGTGTTCCTGCATGGAAATGTCCCCGTCATACATAGCGTCCACGGCTTTACCCAAATCTGCCTCAATCTGTTCGGGAGAAATGAAACTGGTAATCACATCCGGGGAGAAGCCTGCCGCAGCACCGTAGCTTTCGTAGTTCTCACACAGAGATTCATACACGGCCGTGGCATAGGAACTCTGCTGCAGCGCACTCTTATAGTACCCGGCGCGGCCCAAGGTGGTCATTAAAACCACAGCCAGTGCAATACCTACCAAAAACAGGGAAAGCAGATACGAAAGAATCATCTGGGAGACATTGGATGCTCCCTTTGTATTTCTTTTACTCATTGGAATCAGCCCTCCCCGTCAACCAGGACCGGCCCGGAAACATATTTGGCGTAGACAAAGTAACGATCCGAGGTGAAGCCCAGCGCATCAAACGGATAGCAGGTGTACATAATCAGGTTTTCATCCGTCCGGGTAAAATCGTAGGCAGTTGCATCCTGATAGTCCTTCACGCCCATATCCGTCACTTCATAGGTATAAGTACCGTAGTGCGTTTCAATGGTCACGATATCGCCCACCTCGACCTGCTGGAGACCGTTGAAGAAGGTATTGTTATGACCCGCCAGGAGGATTGTCTTACCCTCGCCGGGAATGCCGACCCCCACATCATCTTTGAAAGTGCCAACGCCCTTATTCAGCGTAGCGGTATCGTCACCGTAGTAAAGAGGCGCGCTAACCGTAGTACCCGCAATGGAAATTTCACCATAACGGTCGCCAGGATAGGGGTAGGTGATGGTTTGTTTGTCGATGGTCTGCGCCGTGTTATCCTGTGTCGTGGTTCCGTTCTGTGCATCTGCAATGGCCTGTGAATAAAGGTCACGGTTGGTCTCGATTTCTTCTGACTTGGAAAAGAACCAACCAACCATTTCCTTATAAGGACTGAGCAAAGCGTTGCTCAACAGAAACAAAGCACCGATGGAGATCACCGCAAAAAGAATGGGCACAGCAATATATGCGGCCCAGCTCTTGCGGAGGAACGAGCGATTGCTCGACGAATGGGTCATAAGTTCAATTCCTCCTGCATCCTATAATTTTCGCTTGGAGTAGACAACCGTTTTCGACGCATAGGACGCGAAAACGGTTGAATCAGTCTATTTTAAAACGGCAAAAACCGTGGTAATACGCAAAATCGAAAGGAAGCCGAAGCCCCCTTTCGATCTAGGCTCGGGGATTACTCCTCGCGCTTACGGACGGCCAGAGCCATGACGCCAACGACAGTCATCAGGGAGACGACCATCAGAACGGCGCTGTTGTCGCCGGTGGCCTTGATAACGCTGCTGGAAGCAGTGCTACCGGTGCCAACGACCACGTCGCCGACAGCATACATGTTGCCAGAAGTGGCGGTCACGCGGACCAGGTTGCTGCCAACAGCGCTGACGGTAACCTTCAGGTCCTCAAAGCCCTTCATGCCACGGATGATGCTAGCAGCAGTATCCGCATTGGCCTGAACGGTGGCCAGGCTGGAACCCTGAGAGGAAACGAACAGAGCGTCCGCATTGCTCTTCAGAGAACCAACGTTGGACATGAGAGAGTTGGCCTGCTCCTGGGTCAGGGTACCGGTAACGGTAACACCTTTCGCCAGCATGTAAGCCTTAACCTGAGAGGTAGCATCAGCAAAAGCGCAGGTTGCGAAAACGCAAGCCATCACAACGCTGACGACGACCGCGAAGAGTTTCTTCATCTTGTTCATGGGAAGTGTCCTCCTTTCCTCGAATATTTATATAAAATGCGGCCGAAGCCACACTTTATATACGAGTGGAAGTTCGGCGGAGAGATTGCATGGAATAGAACTTCTCCGATCCAGAACTTGTTGCCTCATGAATTTTCTGAATCAGGCTGCACTGAACTTGCAGACATAAAAAATTCATGATTGTTGTTATTATACCTTATTTCCCTTATAAATTCAACCTGGAATTTTTGGGAAGTGTATCAATCCGCAAACATTTTGTCGTTTTACACAAATTCGACTTGAATGCTCTTCCTACATAAAACATTTTTCTCGGATGTAACCGTCTATAGAGCCAAGCTGTATTCTATTTAAAAAGTCCGTTGTCGCAATTGGTACCCATGCACTTATAATGGTATAAAACCAGTTGTCGCGAAAAAGGGCGAAAAAGAGGATTTGGAGGAAATTTTTCTACAAAAAACAAGAAGACCCGACGGAACAACAGAACAAACGTCGCTCCAGCGGGTCCTTTATCATTTTTGTATTTTCGGTAAGGCCAGGGTAAAAGTGGCACCGCCTCCCGGCGTATCCGTGACAACAAGAGAGGCGCCGTGCAACCGGGCCAGTTCCTTCGCCACCGAAAGCCCCAAGCCGAAGTTACGTTTGCTGGTACGGCTTGCATCCGCCCGGTAAAAGCGGTCAAAGAGATGTGGTTTTGCCTCATCGGGAATGCCTGGGCCGTGGTCCACCACCGAAATTGTCACAGCACTACTTTTCCCGTCTGCTCGCAGTACCAGTTCGATGGGTGTTTCGGCCGGAGTATGCTCGATGGCATTGTTCAGCAGAATGGCCAACAACTGCCGTAAGCGCCCTTCGTCAGCTCGGATTGTTGGCACCGCTTCCTCCGGTAAAACCAGAGCTAACGCATGTCCTTGGTCCCGCGCCACCAGATAGAACTGGTCATAGACTTCGATACAGAGGTTGTCGGGAGCCAAGGGTTCCAGGTGGGCCGGTAGATTCCCCAAATCTCCGTTGGCCAACAGCAACAAATCATCGATGAGGCGGCTCATCCGGTCCGCTTCCTTTTGGGAATTATGCAAAAGCACCGTTTGCCGTTCCGGGGATAAGTCCCCGTCCACAGCCTGCAAACTGGTTTTGATGACCGCCAAGGGGCTGCGCAGTTCATGGCTGGCCGCCGCGATGAACTCCTTCTGCCGGCGCATGGCCAGGGCTGTGGGGGCCAGGGCTTTTCCGGTCAACCAGAAGGAGATGAGTGCCAACAGGGCACTGCCCACAACCCAAAGTCCCGCATATTGCAGGGCGGACAGCACCTCATGCCGAGCCAAAAAGTTCTTGTCCTGCAAGGAGGCCACCATCAGGTATGCACCCGTTTCTCCGCGGGGGAGCAGCGCCAGAGCCATAAAGTAGGAGTCAGAGGCATTACCGGCCATGGTGCCGTGAGCTTCCTGACGAAAGACGGCCCCCGCACTGTCCCGCCGGGACGTGTCCAACAACTGTCCCACCGCTTCCAGTACCAAGGCTTCCAGTTCCGACCGTGGTGTCCGGCTGGCAAGACTTCCCTCATAATGAAGCGAAGCCCCATTATCCTTTAAAAATAACAGACACTCCGTGCTTTGTTCCTGTTCTGCCAACCAGACATCGGACACCGAATCCGCATCGGCCAGGCGGTCGCAGAGAGAGGAGAAGTTATTTTCAAAGAGCTGTTCCGCACTGCGCCGATACTGCTCTTCCGAGAGCCGCCAGGTCACAAGCAAAGCACCAGCCAACACCAGCGCCGTCATAGCGGTCATCAGAAGGGTCAGGCGGCGTCGCAATCTGGAAATCATCTTTACACCTCAAACTTATAGCCGCTTCCGCGCACCGTCACAACCCGGGAAGTACTGCCCACCGATTGTAACCGGCGGCGTACAAAGTCGATGTAGCAGTCCAGATTGGCGTCTTCCACCTCGGCCATAGGCCCCCAGACCTGGGCCAGCAGACCTGACCGCGATTGCAGATGGCCGGGGCTCCGCAGCAGGGCTTCCAGCAAATCACATTCCCGTTTGGTCAGACTGACCGTTCCCTTGGGGCCGGTCAGCGTCAACTCGGTGGGGGAGAGGGCCAAGTCGCCGCTTCGCATCGTAGAGTCCACCGCCGTTCCGGGGCGGCGGGTCAGCGCCCGCAGCCGGGCCAGCAGTTCCCTTGTGTCAAAGGGTTTGGCCAGATAATCGTCGGCCCCTGCATCCAGACCGTCCACCCGTTCTCCGATCCCCGAAAGAGCGGTCAACATCAAAACCGGGGTTACCACACCGCCGGTGCGCGCAGCACGCAGCAGACTGAGACCATCCAGTCCCGGCAGCATCCGATCCAGGATACACACATCATAGGCGCCGCTGGTGAGCAGTGCCAATCCGTCAGGGCCGTTGTGTGCAAAATCCACCCGAAAAGCTGCGGCCTCCAGGGCAGGCCGCAGCGCTTCGCAGAGGGCTGCATCATCTTCTATCATCAAAATCCGCATTCCATACTCCTGCATTTTCAAAAACTTTCCTTTATTATACACGATTTACCTTGAAGAAACCTTGAAAAACTTCGGTTTCTTTTTAAGGACATTTCAAGGAGAAGACGTTATACTGGATGCATACCACAAAGGAGGGGACACAGGATGAAACGATACAGAAGGACCGCTTTGTGCATGGCACTGGCTCTGGGATTAACGGCCTGCGGCAGCAAAACGGCAGAAGTTCCCAGCAGCAGCGCCACGGCGACCGCCGCCGGCGAAACCCAGATGGGGCGCTGGGTGGAGAGCCAGCTGGATCTGGGGGGACGGGAAATTGCCGGAGGCCCCACCTTGCTGGACGACGGATCCCTGGTTCTGTATGCCTATGAGGAGGATCCAAACACCCAGGAGGTCGGCGCATTGACAAAAATGACCTCCACCGATAACGGAGAAACCTGGAGTGAGGAAGATACCGGCTGGAACGACCAGGTGGAAGGCTTTGTCATCCACGTCTGGAATGGAAGCGACGGTACCGCCTGTCTTTCCAGCGTGGTGCTGGGGGAGGACGGCCGTGCCAGCAACGGCTACCAGTTTTACCTGCAAAAACCAGGCGGCGCGCTGGAGCCGCTGACCATTGATGAACTGGATTCCGTTTACGAAGCGGTGTTTTATAACGGAAACCTCTGTCTGTTCCACCAGTCGTACAGCGAAAGCGGTGGGCACAGTTTGCTCACCAACTACAACCTGGAAACAGGGGAATCCCAGAATATCACCCTGGACGAAGCGGTCAGTTCCAGCGGCGGCATACAGCCCACCGTGGCAGGGGATAAACTGCTCTTTCTCTATTATGCAGAAAGCTCCATGCCTTTGATGGAACTTCATCCGCAGGACGGCAGCTGCACCCAGGTTCTGGACAGCCTGAGTGAAGCCATTTCGCCCAGTGCCTTGGTGGGGGACAGCGATGGGGCGCTCTATTATCCCGCCCAGGATGGCATCTACCGGTTGGCACCGGGCGGCACACTGCCCGAACAGGTGGTGCCGGGGGAAGGCACGGCGCTGAGCGTTATCAGCAACTATCCCACAGCCATCTGCCGTGCGGCCAACGGAGATTTTCTGGTAACTCAGTTCGGGGATAATTCTGACCACAAAATCTACCGCTACCATTACGATGAAACGCTACCCACCCATGCGGAGACCACACTGGCAGTCTGGTCTTTACAGGACTCTGCCACCGCACGGGCAGCCATCAACCTGTACAAGCAGGAGCATCCCGATGTGGATGTGACCTTCACGGTGGCCGTATCCGAGGATGTTCAGGACAAAACTGCCGCCCGCAACGATGCGCTGACCCAACTGAACACCCAGCTGCTGGCCGGGGAAGGACCCGATTTGCTGATCCTGGACGGAGTGAGCTATGAAACATATGCGGACAAAGGGCTTCTTGCAGACCTCAGCGATACGCTGCCCTTGGCAGACCTGGAAAAAAATCTGACCGATCCCTTTGTGGAGGACGGAAAAGTCTACGCCATGCCGGCCCGGTTCAGTGTGCCGATACTCTTCGGAGACGAAGGAACGCTGGATGGTCTGACCGACCTGGCCGCGGTGCAACAGGCGGTGCTGGAGGCCCCGACGCGCCCCACCACAGACGATTACAATCCGCTTTCCGAAGAAGAACGCTATGCCATGCGCTTCACCTGCGCCGAGGACTTTGCCGAATTTTTGCTGCCGGTCACCGCAAACGCCATCCTGCAGGGCAACACTCTCAACGAGGACGCATTGCGCCAGGTGATGACCTTCGTGGAATCGGTATCTTCCTATTATGATGTAAAGGACAGCGTTTCGGACAACACCTGGTCTTCCGCACAGAGCTGGACGGGGACCGACGTGATTACCGTCGACTCCCAGCAGGCGGAATATTCCCAGATGGGCCGTGCTCGTTACGGCTGGTTCTCTTTGGATACCCCGTACTCGCTGCTGACCATGGCCCGTTCGGAATCTCCGCAGGACCCATCGGCGGAAGACGTCCCCTGCAATGTCATACTGCGGCCCGGACTTACTTCCGGTGCCTATACACCGAAGGTTCTGGTGAGCGTCAATGCCGGCAGTGTTCATCTGGATCAGGCCAAGGAACTGGCCGCCACCTTCTTTGCCACCGGCGTACAGGGTTCCTACTACAGCGACGGGATGACCGTGCGCACCGATTGCCTGGACCAGAAGGTGCAGGATGTGCTGAACGATGAACATGCTTCCGCCGATGCCGTAAGAACCGATATCCGGGAACTGCTGAACAGCTGCACCACCCCGGTTCTGGTGCCGGCACTTTTGCAGGACAGCTTTCTGGAGCACACGCAGGCCATCATCCAGGGGCAGGAGACCGCCGAGGACGCCGTACAGGGCATCCGGGGGGATATCAGCCTCTATCTGGCGGAACAGTCATGAAGCGGAAACTCCGCCTGGCCGCCCCGCGCATGGGGACTGTAAAACGAACCCCGTCGGCCCTGGCAGCCTACTTCTTTCTGGCGCCCAGCCTTGCGGGCGTGACGGTTTTCCTGCTGGCCCCCTTTGTGGAAACCGTGCGGCGCAGCTTCTGCGATACTCTGGGCAAGAACTTCGTGGGGCTGGCCAACTACCGGTCCGTTCTGAGCAACACAGCCTTCCGGTTGGCCGTCACCAACACGCTGCGTTTCACAGGCGTATGTGTGCCGCTGCTCTTGCTTTTGAGCCTTGTCCTGGCCCTGGCGCTGCGTACCCGGGCGCTGAAAGGCACCCGCTGGGCCGAGTGGTACCGCACGACCTTTCTGTTGCCCATGGCCATCCCGGTGGCCAGCATCGCCCTTCTATGGAAGGTACTCTTTGCGCGCACCGGCCTGATCAACAGTGTGCTGGGAACCGAGGTGGATTTCATGGGCACCGAGGGCGCGTTCTGGGTATTGATTGCCACCTATCTCTGGAAAAACATCGGCTACGACAGCATCCTCTGGTCCAGCGGGCTGGACGCCATCTCCACCGAACTGTATGAGGCAGCCGCCGTGGACGGCGCCGGGCCCTGGCGGCAGTTCACCGCCATCACGCTGCCCAACCTGCTCCCCACCTTACTGGTCACCGGGATTCTCAGCCTGCTCAACACCTACAAGGTCTTCCGGGAAGCCTATCTGGTGGCGGGGGCCTACCCACAGGACAGCATCTACCTGTTACAGCACCTCTTCAACAACTGGTTTTTGGCGTTAGATTTACCGCGACTCTGTGCAGCGGCGGTACTGGTGGCGCTGGTCTTGCTGGCAGGCATCCTTTGGCTGCTTCGCAGGATGTAAAGGAAAACTACTGTACAATGAAAAAATGGCTTTTGTTGCCGTTCGCGCTGCTGGTCTGGGGCCCGATATGGCTGCTTTTTGCCGGGGCCATCACCGGAGAGGCTGAACTGCAGGCCACGCTGGGCCCGGCACTGACAAACAGTGGACAGGCCCGGCTGGTCCTTTTACCCAGCTGGCCCACCCTGCAAACGATGCTGGAACTCCTACTGGATACCCCGGAATACTTTGTTACTTATTGGAACACCTGTGCCCAGGTGCTGCCCCAGGTAGCCGGACAGTGCCTGGTGGGGGCGCCTGCCGCCTGGGCACTGTCACGGCTGGTGTTTCCCGGCCGGCGTGCGGTGCGCAGTCTATACATCGTATTGATGCTGTTGCCCTTTCAGGTCACGATGGTGCCCAGCTATCTGACACTTCATGCGCTGGGGCTGCTGGACACCGTCTGGGCCGTCATTCTGCCCGGAGTCTTCAGTACCTTCCCGGTCTTTCTGATGCAGCGCGGATTCGATGCCGTGCCGAAATCGTTGCTGGAAGCCGCCGCCATCGACGGTGCCGGACTCTGGCAACAGTTTTTCCGCATCGGGTTGCCGGTGGGGCTGCCCGGTGTGCTGGCCGCCATGACCATCGGCTTTCTGGACGCCTGGAACGCCCTGGAACAACCCATGACTTTTTTGAAAACACCCTCCCTCTGGCCGCTCTCCCTTTACCTGACCAACACCAACGGCAGCAATCTGGCACTGACTATGGCGGCCAGCCTGGTGATGTTGTTGCCGGCCGTCCTGCTGTTTTCCTTCGGCCAGAAATACCTGGAACAAGGGATTCTGGCCGGAGCCGTGAAAGGATAACTCATGAAACGTCTGTTTATACTCTTTGCTCTGGCCGCCGCTCTGTGTGCCGGCATGGCCACACTGTGCACAGCTTGCGCTGGCCGGACCGATGTTTCCCCCGCACCGGAAAGTTCCGACGCCGCATCGTCTTTCTCTTCGCAAGAAGCTCCCGCAACGCCGCTTCCCACCGCCACACCGGCGCCCCAGGAGGATACAGTCTCCTTGGAAGAGCCCGACCTGCAGGGCGTGATCCGGACAGTGGGCCCGGACAGTTTTACCATTTCACCCATTCATCTGCAGTCGGAAGGCGAAGTTGCCGTGGCGGCTGCGGGTGCCTCCGACCAGGAAGAGACCGTTACCTTGGCAGGGGCCACCATTGAGACCATGTCGGTCTATAACGGCGGCCACGGAACGCCCCAACCTGCGGATCCAGATGCCCTGGAAGTAGGCAAGCAGGTCTATCTCTACGGCCAGGCCACCGAGACGGGTTTTGCCGCCGACAGGATTCTTGTGCTGGAAATCGAGGCGGACACCCCATGAGGCTGGCGCTGAACCTTCCGGACTGGATCCGGCAAAGTGATCCCCGCCAGCTGCGGCGGCTTGGAAACCTCGGCAAGTTTTTCGGAGCGCTGCTGCTTATTACGCTTATCGCCCGGGGCACTTCGGGCGCCACCATGCCGGTGGTCACGCTGCAAGCGCCCACCTCCGGTTCGGTGGAACGCAGCCTGCAACTGGACGGGACCGTCTCGTACGCCGGTGGAGAACCCTTCACTGTTCCCAGCGGTTTGCCGGTCACCGGGGTACCGGTACAGGTGGGGCAGCAGGTAAAGGCCGGGGATGTACTGGCCACCTTTGACGCTGCCGAACTGGACCGGGCGGTGGCCGCCAAGCGGGCGGAGCTGCAGCAGATGGAGGTCCAGGCCGCCCAACAGGCCCAAGGGGATACCGCCGACCCCTACAATGCCCAATTGGCCCAGGACCAGCTGGAACGGGCATACGAAAACACCCAAAAGACCTACGCCGACGGGCAGGAGAGCGTGGACCGGATGCGCCAGAAGCGCAACGAGGCCGCCCAGGACCTGGAAAATGCCCGCAACGCCCCGCTGGACGAAAGTCTTTCCCAGGCGGAAGCCGAAGCGCAAAAGCAGGCCAATATCCAGGCAGCCACGCAGGCACTGGAGGCAGCCGAAGAGGCGCTTTATCAGGCGGAAAAGGCCGCCAAGAGCGCCAACGATGCGGCTCTGTCGGCGGCACAGAGCGTGGAAGATACCCGCAACAGTGCCCTGCACGCCCTGGAAAAGGAAGAGGAAACGGTGGCCAAGCAGAACGAACTGAATCAGGCCGCGGCGGCAGTCAGCGAGGCCAGTGCCGCCACCTTGCAGGCTCAACTGGATGCCTTGCTGGCACTACAACAGGCGGGAGCTTGTTACACTGCACCCAAGGGCGGGACTCTCGTTCAGCTGGCCCTCAAAGTGGGGGAGGCAAGTCCCGCCGTGGGGGGCCTGCTGGCCGGTGAGGATGCCGACTTCACCCTCTCGGCCGTGCTGAACAAAAACCAGGCGGCCGAGATCACGGTGGGCACGGTACTCCATGTGAACCAGAACAAGAGCAGCGGAGATGCCGCGGTACAGCACCTTTCGGAAGCCGATGCAAACGGCCAGGTGACGGCCACCGCCACCCTGCCGGAAGGCGCCTGGGCGGCCGGTTCGGCCCGCGTTTCGGCCACCGCGCAAAGCGGCCGGCAGGACCTGGTTTTGCCGGTGCAGGCGGTGCGTCATGATGCGGAAGGCACCTTTGTGCTGGCGGCGGAAGCGCAGAATACGGTTCTGGGATTACAGAACGTGTTGGTCCGCTTGCCGGTCACGGTTCTGGAAGAAGGGGATACCACCGTATCGGTATCGGGGCCGTTGGACACCACCACCCAGGTGGTGGTCACCAGCGACAAATCGGTACAGGCAGGGGACCGGGTGAGGATTCGGGATGACAATGCTTAACGATCCGGCGTTGCTACCTGCGCCCCGGCGCTGGCCCTGGGTGGTATCGCTGGTACTGCTGGCGCTGCTGCAGGTCCTGCTCTGGGGATGGCGGCAGGAACAATACCGTCTGTATGCCACCACCGGGCTGCGTTTTTCCGAAGTTCTTTCCGAAGAAACGGTGCAAGGAATCCTCGAGCCGGAGGAAGAGGAAACTCTCCTCTCCGGAATCAGCGCCAGCTTCTGGGGACAGCAGCTTGATTCTGTACAGGGCGCAGGCGGCCGCAAGGCCGAGGAGGTTGTCTGCATCGGCTACTGGGGCGATGCCAGGGACTGTCTGCCCGTTCGCTACCAGGAAGGAGGTACGCCGGGACTTCTGGGCAAGGAATGTGCCCTTTCAGCGGCCCTGGACGAAGCGCTGTTCGGCAGCGCCGATGTAGTGGGGCTTTCGGTTACCTGGCAGGAACAGCACTATACCGTCTATGGCGTGTTTGCCGCAACCGACTGTGTGCTGCTGGCCCCGTCCCGGGACCATCTCACCGCCGCAGAACTGCGCGGGGTATCCGCCGATGCCCCCAAGGAGGATGCCGAACAATGGTGCCAGGCGGTGGGGTTGCCGACACCCCAGGCCATCGTCTACGGGCCGCAGCGCCTCTGGCTGGCCGACTGTCTGTGCTGGGCGCCCTTGTGGATCCTGGGCCTTGGCTGGTTGGGATGCCTTTTTCACCTGAGCCTTGCCTGGCCCGGCCTTTTGCGTTGGCTGTTCTGGTTTGCCCTGGCACTGGTGTTTGCCCTGCTGTTGCCCCTGCTGTTGCAGGCATTGCCCGGTTGGCTGGTCCCGGCCCGGTGGAGTGATATTTCCTTCTGGGAACAACTCTGGCAGAAGGTCGGGGAGGGACGCCGGGCTTTGGCCGAAACACCGCAGCTCTGGCGGGATTACGGACGCCTGTAAAGTGAAAACGCTTGCTTCGCGGTCTGTGCGAAACAAGCGTTTTTATTTTTTAAATCATCTTCTGGCCATTGATTTCCAAGGCGAAGGTCTGGCCCAGCACTTTGGCCGCTTCCCGGCAAAGCCGCATCCGGTCCAGGAAAATCTCAAAATAATCCATCAGGGCACAGGAACTGGTGTCGATGTGCAGCCGCAGCAGGATGGTGCCATCCTGTACGAGGACCTGGCTTTCCTTTACGGCAAAGTTTACCCGGTCGTGGATATCGAAGGTACTGGGGTCCTGGTTGCGCACCCGGTTGGTGCGCACATCGGTTTTGTCCGCGAGAATCAGCGCCGCCGCCACGGCGTTGACGGGGTAGGCGGTTCCTTCGTCATGGTTGCCGATGGCCGTGATTACGGTGGCCACCTCGTCGGGGGCCGCCCCCATCTTATCGAGAATCCGGAACGCCATGATGGCGCCGCTCTGGGCGTGGTCGTGCCGGTTCACAATGTTGCCGATGTCGTGCATCCATCCGGCAATGGCGGCCAGTTCCGCGGTGCGCGCATCGTACCCCAGCGTGCGCAGAATTTCGCTGGCCAGGGCGGAAACCCGCCCTGCGTGGGCGTAGCTGTGCTCGGTGTAGCCCAGGGCCGAAAGGCTCTCGTCGGCTTTGCGGATATAGCTGTTGATTTCCTCGCTTTTCTTGATTTGCTCCAGATTCAGCGGCATACAGGACCGTCCTCTCCTATGAGTGATAGTTGTATCATACCGCAACCGCCTGCCGGACACAAGCAAAAATCCGGCGTTTTACGGAAGTTTTACACTTTTGCGGTAGACGGCGACCGAGATACCCGCCGCGATGACTTCGGTGATCCAGAAGGCATGCCACACACCGGTGGGGCCCATCAGGCGGCAGAGTATCCATGCCAGCGGCATGATGGCCAGCGTATAGCGGAACAGCGAGATGACCAGCGAGGCAAAGCCCTTGCCCAGCCCTTCCAGAGCACCGGAGGTGGCCACCGAAACGGCCGAGATGATGAACCCGCAGCTGATGATGCGCAGGGCCGTTTGGCCAATGGCGATGGTCTCGGGATTCGAGGTGAAAAGGCCCATGAGGCGGTCCGAGAGCACCAGGCAGAGCACCGTGCCGAGGGCCATGATCCCACCGCATAGCCAGAGGGTCAGACGGTAGATTTTGCGCACCCGGTCGGATTCTCCGGCACCGTAGTTGTAGCCAATCAAAGGGCGCATGCCCTGCACAATGCCGCTGCCCGGCAGATACAGAAAGGTCTGCAGCTTATAGTAGATGCCCAGCACCACCACATAGCTCTGGGAGAAGGTGGCCAGAATGGCGTTGAGGAAGGAGATGAGCACCGAGGGAAGCGCCAGGTTGAGAATTGCCGGAATACCGATGGCGTAGAGCTGGCCGTCCATCCGGGCGTTGGGGCGAAGACAGCTCCGGCGCAGATGGACCGGCAGCTGCTGGGTCTTATAATAGATAAGATAGATGCAAAGGGTCAGCATCTGCCCGATGCCGGTGGCCAGTGCAGCACCGGCAATGCCCATCTCGGGAAACGGACCCAGACCGAAAATCAGCACCGGGTCCAGCACAATGTTGCAAAGGGTACCGGCCATCAGGGCGCCCATGGTGATTTTCATCCGGCCGATGGCCTGGTAGATTTTCTCAAAGGCCAGGGCCGCCATAACAACCACCGAGAAGGAAAAGGCGATGGTGGCGTAGGTGGTACCCATTCCGATTACAGCGGTGTCCCGGGTAAAGGCAGATAAAAATCGGGGCGCTACCGCGATGCTCACTGTCGTGATGAGTACGCCGTGAAGCAGGGAATACATCATACCGTGGGTGGCGGCCGTGTCGGCCCGACACTGGGATCCGGCGCCCAGATGCAGGGCAATCTGGGCGTTGATCCCCACACCGAACCCAATGGCAATGGCGTTGACCAGGTTCTGCATGGGGAAAATCAGCGAGAGGGCAGTCATGGCGTTCTCGCTGATTCGGGCCACAAAAAAGCTGTCCACAATGTTGTATAGCGCATTGACCAGCATGGAAAATACCATGGGTAGCGCCATGGAAGTGAGAAGAGGAAAAATCGGTTTTTCCTTCATGAAGGTTTCGTTCATAGGACCAGCCTTTCGTAAAAATACACACAAAAAAGCCACACAACGGTTTCTAGTGGAAACCGTTGTGTGGCGAAAAGTAGCATGACACTGTAAAAGTCCACACGGATGTTTTATTGTATTCAGCATACCATACCCCGGTGGCTGCTGTCAAGGTGGTGGCAATGTCTGGCAGGGAAATCCCCTTGCGCAAAAACAACGGGATTTTATTCACCCCTCTGTCGGGGTCAAAGGGCGGTCCGGCGTTTTTCCGAAAGGAAGCGTCCGGTGGCTGGAAGGGGAAGCACTTTCTTAACGCAAAAGCAACGGAATTCTGGGGAAAGCTCTGGTTTCAAAAGAGGGATAGCAGCAGTGTTTCCCGGCCATCTGGCGACACCAAACCGTATCCGGGAATTGTCTTGTGGATTCCGGTGACAACCATACGGAAAACTCTGTTGTTTTTGCGTGGCGGTGACACCCGGCGCAAAAAGATGTTGGGCGACACCACGGGGATACTCCAGAACTGAGAAAAAGCCTCTGCCCGAAAGGGCAGAGGCTTCAGGGAAAAAATCCGTTGTTTTTGCGAGAGCAGGGAGCCGGGAAAATGGAAGTTCTGCTTACCGTCTTCGCACCGTGAAGCCGAAGGCCGTACCGCAGATACCGCCCACAATATGCATGAAGTTGGCCACCTGGTCCTGTACAAAGAGCATGCCGTAGACCTGCTGGCCCAGATAAAGGGCCGCCACCAGAATCAGTGTCAGAGGAATGGTGCCGCTGCGCATACCGGCCAGGCTGGAGAGCATAATGAGCATAAAGACAATGCCGGAAGCCCCCAGCAGCGCACTGCCCGGGAAGAACAGGCATTGCAGCACCCCGGAGATGGCCGCTGTCATCAGGATACCGCCAAGCAGGGTACGGCTGCCGTATTTTTCTTCCAGCGGCGGACCGATAACCAGGAAGAGCAACATATTGTTGAGGAAATGTTCCCAACCGGCATGGCCCAGCACATGGCCGAAGAGCCGGACATAGAAAAGCGGATCCGCCAGGGAGGAGCGGTACACGCAGAACAGGTGGGTGGTGGTCCACCCGCCGGTAAGGGCGTCCAGCACCAGCGCGGCCAGCGAGAGAAAAAACAGGCTTAGCGTCACGGGGGCATTATACTGCAGGCGCAGCGTTCGACGTTTCATAGGTGACCTCCTTCGGTTCACCACTGGCGGCGGAATTCGCCGGGGGTGATGCCTTCCACTTTTTTGAAGAGACGGGAAAAATAGTTGGCGTCGCTGAACCCGCAGTCCTGGGCCACCGCCTCGATGGTGTGGTCTGTGAAGCGGAGCATCCGCTTGGCCTGGGTGATGCGCAGCTGGACAAGGTAGCTGGTCACCGGCTGACCAAACTGTTCCTTGAATACCCGGGTCAGATAAAACTTATTGATATAAAACCGCTCGGACAACCCGTCCAGCGTGATTTTTTCGGTATAATGGGTGTCCAGGTATTCCTTGATTTCCTGTAGGTTTTGCTTTTTGCTCTCCGGCACCCGGGTGACGCCGGGATGCCAGCTTTCCTTCATCAGCAGGGTGAGCAGTTCCACCAGGCCACCGTAAATCTGCATATCCCGCACATAGTCATCGGAATCCGCCAGAGTGTACAGCGTCTCCAGGACTTCCCGAAAAGCATCGGGACGCCGGGCGTGGAAGGCCGGTAACCCGCCTCGTTCCTGATACTTTTTATAGATGGCGCCCATATTGGGCCCGTAAAAGTGTACCCAGCGCAGCCGCCAGAGATCCTGTCCGGTATGATGACGATAGGGTTTGCGGCAATCCAGGAACACACAGTCTCCGGCCTGGAGCGGACGGGAAATTCCTTCGTAATCGAGCTTTCCGGAACCGCTCTCCACCAGAAAGAACAGGTAGGACGCCAGGCCTTGGCGGCTGCTGGCATGGGGCTGCCGCGCCTGCAGGCTGCCCACCTCTTGCAAATGCAGAAGGCTTGCGCGGGCAAACGGGGAGGGCGTATAGAGAATGCGGCTGGAATGCACCAGCTCGCCATCGAACAGGGGGGTATTCAAGAAGGGCACCTCCTTTGTGCAACTGTCTTTAGTATAGCAAAAAAGTCAATATAATGCTAGTCTTTCACAAGATTCCCCCTACCCAACAAGGGGAAATCCCATTAGAATAACAAACAATAGGGCATTTGCGCACAGACCAATTCTGTGCGATACTACACAAAGAAAGGCAACTCAATTCTATGAAAAAAGCATTGATTACCGGCGTCACCGGCCAGGACGGCAGCTATCTGGCAGAACTGCTTCTGGAAAAAGGCTATGATGTCCATGGCATGATTCGCCGTTCCTCGGTGGATTACCGGGAGCGTATCGCCCATCTGGAGGGGCACAAGAATTTCCATCTCCACTATGGGGATCTGGGAGATTCCATGAGCCTGATGGCCGTCATCGGCAAGGTTCGCCCCGATGAAATCTACAATCTGGCCGCCCAGAGCCACGTGCAGGTGAGCTTCGATGTGCCGGAATACACGGCCGACGTGGTGGCCACCGGTGTGCTGCGGGTACTGGAAGCGGTGCGCCTGTGCGGCCTGGCCGATACCTGCCGCATCTACCAGGCTTCCACCAGCGAACTGTATGGCAAGGTGGAAGAAGTTCCCCAGAACGAAAAGACCCCCTTCCATCCCTACAGCCCCTATGCGGTGGCCAAGCAGTACGGGTATTGGATCGTCAAGGAATACCGGGAAGCTTACCATATGTTCTGCTGCTCGGGCATTCTTTTCAACCACGAATCGGAGCGCCGCGGTGAGACCTTCGTCACCCGCAAAATCACCCTGGCAGCCGCACGCATCGCCCAGGGCAAGCAGGACAAGCTGTATCTGGGTAACCTGTCCAGCCTGCGGGACTGGGGCTATGCCAAGGACTATGTGGAATGCATGTGGCTGATCCTGCAGCATGACAAACCGGAAGATTTCGTCATCGCCACCGGTGTCCAGCACTCGGTGCGCGAGTTCTGCCAGCTGGCCTTCCGCCATGTGGGCATTGAACTGGAATTTGTGGGAGAGGGCATGGACGAGAAGGGCATCGACAAGGCCACCGGCAAAGTCCTCGTGGAAGTGAGCCCCGATTTCTACCGTCCCACCGATGTTGTCAACCTTTGGGGGGATCCCACCAAGGCTAAGACCGAACTGGGCTGGAATCCCACCAAGACCAGCTTTGAGGAGTTGGTCAAGATCATGGTCGAACATGACATGAAGAAAGTCGCCGTGGAGCGCGCCGAAGAACACATTCAGACCAACCTGGCCGAGTACCTGGAAAAGGGCGTTATCAAATAAACCATTCTGTTTCATAAAGAAAGAAGTAAGTCTTATGATGGAAAAAAAAGCGAAAATCTATGTGGCCGGTCATCGCGGCATGGTGGGCAGCGCCATCGTCCGGGAACTGCAGCGTCAGGGCTACACGAACATCATCACCCGCACCCACAAGGAACTGGATCTCTGCCGTCAGACCGATGTGGAAGCGTTCTTTGCCAAGGAAAAGCCGGAGTACGTCTTTCTGGCAGCCGCCAAAGTGGGCGGCATCGTGGCCAACGAGGAGGCCCTGGCGGATTTCATGTACTTTAATATGACGCTGGAGATGAACGTCATCCATTCCGCTTGGCAAAACGGCTGCAAGAAGTTGGAATTCTTGGGCTCCAGCTGCATCTATCCCCGCATGGCGCCTCAACCCATGAAGGAGGACTGTCTGCTGACCAGCGCGCTGGAAAAGACCAATGAGGCCTACGCACTGGCCAAAATCAGCGGCCTGAAATACTGTGAGTATCTCAACCGCCAGTACGGCACCGACTATATCAGCGTCATGCCCACCAACCTGTACGGTCCCAACGACAACTATCACCCCACCCACAGCCATGTGGTGCCGGCTTTGATCCGTCGGTTCCACGAGGCCAAGGAGCAGAACCTGCCCAGTGTTACCTGCTGGGGCGATGGCAGCCCGCTGCGGGAGTTCCTGTACGTGGATGACCTGGCCAACCTCTGCGTGTTCCTCATGAACAACTATTCCGGCAACGAGACCGTCAACGCCGGCACCGGCAAGGAACTGACCATCAAGGAACTGACCGAATTGGTGGCCAAGGTAGTGGGCTACACCGGCGAGATCCTCTGGGATCCCACCAAGCCCAACGGCACGCCCCGCAAACTGCTGGACGTGAGCAAAGCAACCAAGCTGGGCTGGACCTACAAGACCGAGCTGGAAGACGGTCTGCGACTGGCTTACGAAGACTTCCTGAACAACCCCATGCGGGCAGAACGATAACTTCCCAGGGGGCCGTTGATCTCTTTTGGGGAAGACGGCCTCTTTTTTTATCCCCCAAGTCAAGGAGGAAACCGACTATGACTATTGTATTGCTCTCCGGCGGGTCGGGCAAACGGCTCTGGCCTTTGTCCAATGACATCCGTTCCAAACAGTTCATCAAAATTTTCAAAAAAGAAGACGGCACGCTGGAATCTATGGTCCAGCGGGTGTATGGTCAGATCCGCAAGGTGGATCCCCAGGCTACTGTGACCATTGCCACCTCCAAGAGCCAGGTTTCTGCCATCCATAACCAGCTGGGACAAGATGTGGGCATCTGTGTGGAGCCCTGCCGTCGGGACACCTTCCCGGCCATTGCACTGGCGACTGCTTACCTTCACGACGTAAAGGGAATCCCGTTGGAAGAATCCGTGGTGGTCTGCCCGGTGGACCCCTATGTGGAGGAAGATTATTTCCGTGTCGTGGAACAACTGGGCCAGCAGGCTCTGAAAGGACAAGCCAATCTGGTCCTCATGGGCATTCAGCCCACCTATCCCAGCGAGAAGTACGGGTATATCATTCCCCGCACGCAGGATGCGGTGAGTGAAGTGGAGACCTTCAAGGAGAAGCCGGATGCCGAAACAGCCCAGAAATATATCGACCAAGGCGCTCTCTGGAACGGCGGCGTTTTTGCCTATAAGGTGGGCTATCTGTTGGATAAAGCCCATCAGCTCATCGATTTCACCGATTATCAGGATCTTTTTGACAAATACGAAACTCTGGAAAAAATCAGCTTTGACTACGCTGTAGTGGAAAAAGAAACCAAAATCCAGGTCATGCGGTTTGCCGGCCAGTGGAAGGATCTGGGAACCTGGAACACCCTCACCGAGGCGATGGAAGACCCTTGCATCGGAGAGGGGATGCTGGATGAGACCTGTCAGAACGTCCATGTAATCAACGAGTTGAGCGTTCCCGTCCTCTGCATGGGTCTGAAGAACGTCATCGTGTCCGCCAGCGCAGAAGGCATTCTGGTGTCTGACAAGGAACAGTCCAGCTATATTAAGCCCTTTGTGGACAAGATCGACCAGCAGATTATGTTTGCTGAAAAGTCCTGGGGCAGCTTCCGGGTTCTGGACGTGGAAGATGAAAGTCTTACCATCAAGGTGACTCTCCATACAGGACATGGCATGAATTATCACAGTCACCAGTACCGGGATGAGGTCTGGACTGTCATTGCCGGAGAAGGCCGGACTGTGGTGGACGGAGTGGAGAAGAAGGTCAAGACAGGTGACGTGATTACCATGCCGGCAGGCTGCCGTCATACTGTTTTTGCGGATACGGAACTGCAGCTTATCGAGGTTCAGTTGGGCAAAGAAATCAGCGTCCAGGACAAACAGAAGTACGAATTGGAACAGTAAGTCTTTTCTTTTTCAAATCTGCGGAAAAGGATGGTATTTTTGTTCCGCTCAGGGCAGTAGTACCGCCTTTGATCAGGCCGGTCCGGGTTCTGCAGATGCGAAGCTGAAAAGAAGGAGTAAAAATGGATTACAAAAAGGAATATGAGCGCTGGTGCCGGCTGGCCGTGGCCGATGCCGACGTTGCCGCCGAATTGAAGGCCATGGATGATGCCAAAATGGAAGATGCCTTCTACCGGGATCTGGCTTTCGGCACCGGAGGACTCCGCGGCGTCATCGGGGCAGGTACCAACCGGATGAATATATATACCGTCGCAAAGGCATCCCAGGGCCTGGCAAACTATCTGAACCAGACGGCAGAAACGCCCTCGGTAGCCATCGGATATGACAGCCGGATCAAATCTCAGCTGTTTGCCCGGGTAGCGACCCAGGTATTTGCGGCCAACGGGGTCAAGGTGCACATCTGGCCCCGGCTGCTGCCGGTGCCCACCGTTTCCTATGCCACCCGTTATCTGGGAACCAGCGCAGGCGTGATGGTCACGGCTTCTCACAACCCCAGCAAGTATAACGGATACAAGGTCTATGGCGCAGATGGTTGCCAGATTACCACTGAGGCGGCAGCGAAAATCCTCGGTGAAATTGAAAAGCTGGATATTTTCGGGGATGTGAAGCAAGCAGACTTTGAGGAAAGCCTGGCCGAAGGAAAAATTTCCTATATTCCCGACGAAGTGCTCACCGTTTTCGTAGAAGAGGTCAAGAAACAGTCGGTCCTCTTTGGGGAAACTGTGAATAAAGACGTGGCCATCGTCTACTCTCCGCTCAATGGCACCGGTCTGGAGCCTGTGACCCGCACACTGCGGGAGATGGGATATGGCAACATCACGGTGGTCAAAGAACAGGAACAGCCGGACGGCAATTTCCCCACCTGTCCTTATCCCAACCCGGAAATCAAGGAAGCTATGGCACTGGGTATGGAATACGCCAAGAAGTGCAATGCGGATCTTCTTTTGGCTACCGATCCGGACTGTGACCGGGTTGGCATCGCGGTCAAGGACAAGAATGGGGACTACCAGCTCCTGTCCGGCAACGAGACCGGCCTGCTGCTGTTGGATTATATCTGCGCCCAGCGGCAAAAGCACGGAAAAATGCCCGCTGACCCGGTGATGATCAAAACCATTGTCACCACCGATATGGGAGAGCAGATCGCTGCCCATTACGGAGTGCGGACCATCAACGTGCTCACCGGCTTCAAGTTCATCGGAGAACAAATCGGGCTGCTGGAAAAGCAGGGGAAAGCGGACAGCTATATTTTCGGTTTTGAGGAAAGCTACGGTTATCTGTCCGGCGGCTACGTCCGGGATAAGGATGGCGTCAACGGCGCTTACCTGATCTGTGAGATGTTCAGCTACTATGCCACCCAGGGTATCAGCCTGCTGGACAAGCTGAACGAATTGTATCAGAACTATGGTTATGCCCTGAACACCCTGCACAGCTACGAGTTTGATGGCAGTGCCGGTTTTGCCAAAATGCAGAAGATCATGGAAAAGTTCCACCAGGAAGTGGGTGCCGGCAAGGCGATTCACGCCTTCGGCGGCAAGGAAATCCAGACCGTGCTGGATTACAGCAAGGGGCTGGATGGCCTGCCCAAGTCGGATGTACTGAAATATTTGCTGGCAGACCACTGTTCTGTGGTGGTACGTCCCTCCGGCACCGAACCGAAATTGAAGACCTATATTTCGGTAAGCGCTCCGGATCACGCGTCCGCGGCTGCACTGGAAGAGAGAATCACCGGGGAATTGGGAGAGTTCTTCCGGTAAGGAAAAATACAACTCATCGGTACAATAACCACCGAAGGGCACACAAAAAGACTTTTTTGTTGGCAGGGGTTGACTTGCAGGCAGAAATCTGTATAATATTAGTGTTGCCCTTTGTGCTAGTATGGCTCAGTTGGTAGAGCAGCTGATTCGTAATCAGCAGGTCGTCGGTTCAAGTCCGACTACTAGCTCCAGAAACCGCCTAGAATCGTTGGATTCTGGGCGGTTTTTGTTTTTGCTTTCTTGAAAAACGCCCAAAACAGCCGCAAATTTCAAAGTGAATGGCACAACGAATGGCACAAAAAATCCCCCAACCTGTAAGGAATCCTTACAAGCTGGGGGATTGCTGTTACTGATTAAAGGTATCGTCCGGCCGGTCGAGTTGCTGCTCGGCCAGCTGCTTGCTGGCGGCCAGGAGCTTTGTGAGCCAAGTGGGTACGGGGGCGCCCATATCAGTGGCATTTTCGGCAATGGAGCCTAATTCGGTAAAGATGTACCACACCAGAATCACAGGCAAAACCAGCACTGTATAATCGATACCAAGGGCAGGGAAGTGGGCTACGGCCATGCCCAGCACACAGTCGGCTACGGCGGCTACAATTACCACAACCACCATGCCACCTTTATGCCATATGCCTGCGCGGGCCACGGCGCTGGACCAGTTGCCTTTTGCCGCAGCTGCCGCGCTGCCGCTGATCCAGTCCAGGACCATGCAGCCCACCCAGGCGAGAATCAGCCAGCCCAGCCAGCCGAAGGCGGCCCCGAAGGCACCGGCCGCGGCCACAATCGCGGCTTTGATCCAGAGAAAGAAATTGGTGTTGTTGTCCATAGATTTGCCTTTCCTCAAACATAATCGCTGTGGTAGAGCCCCTGCGCGCACAGCTGCAGTTGGTCACACTTGCGCATGATGTACCAGGCATCGCCCGAGCTCACCGGCCCGATGGTCTGCGTCTGGAGGAGCTTGTCCGCGCCCACCCAGTCGCTTACATAGAGCCCCTGGCCGGTCAGGCCCAGGTCGGAGCAGAGTTGCTGGATGGCAAGGGCATCCTCCATGGTGAGCGGGCCGATGGTGAGCAGCTGTTTGCGGGTGCTGGCGTCCGGAGCCGGGGAGAGATCCGGTGCGGGGAAGCCGTTGAGCCCGGCTTTCTGCAGGATGGCTGGGTAGTCCTTGTACACCCGGTTGCAGTCCAGGCTCTGGCCGTAGCCCGGGATGCCCAGGGCGTTCCGGCTGCTGTACTGCCAGATGCCGTAAGGCAAAGGACAGGTGCAGGCGGCGCCGTACTGGGCACACCAGACATCGTAGCAGGAGAGCTCCTGCCAGTTGAGCTTCGTCTGGATGAAGTTGGTGCTGGCGTAGAGAATGCCGTAGTATCCGGCCGCTTCCACTTCCTCCAGGAAGGCCTTGACCATCGCCGTGCGGGTGGCGTTGTCCAGCGCCAGGATGCAGGGCTCATACTCGATGTCATAGGCCACCGGCATACCGGGGCGCAGCCCCTGGATAATCTGCAGGCAGCAGCGGGCCTCCTGCCGGGCCTGCTCGGGGCTGGTGGCATAGCTGTACCAGTAGCAGCCCCAGGCCACGCCGTGCAGCTCGCAGTTGGCCACGTTGCGCTTGAATTGCGGGTCAAGCTGGGCAACCGAGTTCCCGTATCCGGCCCGCAGCATGGCGTGGGAAATCCCGGCCTTTTTGACATCTGCCCAGTTGACCGCGCCCTGCCATTTACTTACGTCGATTGCATACAACATAACGATTCCTCTCTAAAAGATACAGTGGCTCAACCGATCCGCGCGGCCACGGACTTTTCCAATGTTTCCAGGAAAGTATCTACCACGGGATCCAGGTTAATGTAGCTGCCCCGCTGGTTGGCGGCCGTCACGTTGCCCTGTTCGTCAATCTCGCTGTAAGCGTAGGCTACACGCAGCCCTTCGGCCGTGCGCACAAAGCTGATGCCGGTTATTTTTTTCATAAAAACCTCCTGCCGAGTATTCCTTTCAGTTCTTGTCAACACTCCTGAATTTTCAGGCTCATGTTGCGCCACACCCCGTGTTGGAGCCGTTGCAGGGCGGCGCCGCAGTTGGAACAGTAACAGGTGCGGGTGATGGTATGGCTTACATCCGTGTCGTCACTGGACACCGGACAGGTAAACTGAAAGGTAGTTTTGTTCTGCAAAAGTCTCATCAGATAGGCGCAATCGGCGTTGTCCAGATAGTCGTAGGTCAGCGTGCAGGAAAGTACCCCGAAGCGCAGGATGATCCGATGATAAACGCCGCTCTCATCGGTGCCGCTGTCTTTGCTTTCCTGATCTGTGAAGTTGATTTCTGCTGGGGAGGTCGGCTCCGGAAGCGGTTGTCCGTCAATCTGCAAAAGCGCTGTGCGTCTGAGCATCAATATCTACCTCCTGTAATGATGGCTCGATTCATCCGATATCGATCATTGGCACGGCCGATGACATCGTCCCCGATGTACAAATCACCGCCGTTTTCCCGAATGGCTTCCACGATCTGCATGGCCGCCTCCTGGATGGCCTCCAACAGGGAGGCGTCGGGAGATGTGCGGGCGGTGGTGGGCCGGGGTGTGCCTGCGGCGATGGCACTGCGCAGGGGAGACAGCTGCCCGGAAAAGCCGGATTGCAGCGTGTCGGAGACGGTGGAGATGGCGGAGCGCAGCGGGTTCAGATAGCTGACCATGCCGGTAGCAATGCCGGCCGGGATAAAGCGCCCTACCTGGTCTGCCATCACTTGGGACGGGGAATGGATGGAAAAATTCGCCTTGAAACCATCGACCACGCCGCTTACAAAACCACTGATCTGATTTTTGAGCCAGCCGCCCGCGCCGGTGATGCCGCTCCAAAGTCCTTCCACGATGCGCTGCCCCACCGAAACGACGCGATCCGGCAGGGAAGCCAACCCGTCCAGCAATAGCCTGCCGAATTCCGAAGCGGCCTCGGCGGCTTTTTGCCCCATGGAAGTGACCCAGGCGGCAACGGCAGTCAGAACCGAGGTCAGAAAACGGGCAACATTGCCGGGCAACTGGGAGAAAAAGGTCCCCACACTGGCCAGGAACTGTGCTCCCATCTGGGAGGCGGACTGGACCATCTGAGGAACCCAAGCGGAGACATGGGCCCAGGCGGCAGACACAAAGGCCTGGATGTTGGTCGGCAACTGCGCAAAGAAGGTGACCACGGCAGTGAGGAAGGAGCTGCCCATCTGCTGGGCTGCACCAAGCATTTGGGACGACCAGTTCATCACGGTAGCCAGGGCGGTGCCAACCAGGACTCCCAGATTATAGGGCAGCTGGGAAAAGAAGGTGACAATGGCGTTGACAAATCCGGCACCTACCTGGGAGGCCGTGGCCAGCATGCTGGTGGCCCAGGCGGTGACGGTGGCGATGGCGCCGGTGAAGGCGGTGGGGAGCGTCACGGTGAAAAAGTTGGCCAGTGTCTGTCCGGCGGTGGAAACAAAGTTCAGGATGCCGGTACCCAGATCCACCCAGAAGTGCCGGAAAGGCTCGCAGGTATTCCACAGGTAGAGAAAGCCGGCGGCCAGGCCGGCCACAGCCGCCACAACCAGCCCGACGGGGTTGAGAAAGGCAGTCAGAACGCCAGGCGCCAAGGCCAGCAAACTGCCTGTGCTGCGAAGTGCGGAAACAAAGGTTACCAGTGAACTGCCCAATGTAGTGGCCAGATTGAGCGCTTTGAGCGCGGTGAAGGCCGACGCAATGCTGACCAGGGCCGCTGCGATGGCATTGCCGTTTTGCGCCAGGAAGCCGAAGGCGGATTCCAGGGCAGCGCCCAGTTCCGGCGAAAAGGCGCGAACCCCCTCCAGCAGGGCGTCTTTCAGCTGTGGCACCAGGGCTTGTGCAAAGGTGGCCAGAGCGCCGGGCAGGGCCGAAAGAATGTTCCACACCGCCGGCAGCAGGTTGTCCACCAGGAAGGTGGTCACCGTTTCGGCCAGGGCGTTCAGGCTGGGTTGGATATCCCGTCCCAGGGCCAGGTTGGCCAGCACATTGCTGGCGGCTGCCTGCATGGAGGCGAAGGAGCCGGACAGGGTGGTGGCAGCCTCCAAAGCGGTGGTGCCGGTGATGCCCAGCCGGTCCTGAATGACGCCGATGGCCTCGATGATTTTATCGAAGGGAACATCCCGCACCGTCTGGTCGGTCACCTGGATGGCATCCCCCAGTACTCCGGATTCATTGACCAGCCGGGCCATCTCGGCCTGGGTGCCGCCGTACCCCAGCTTCAGGTTATCCAGCATGGTGTAGTTGTCCTTGGCAAAACCCTGGTAGGCGTACTGGATGGAACCGATGCTGGTGCCCATTTTGTTGGCGTTGTCGGACATCTGGATGATGGCTTGATCTGCCACTTTGGCGGCGGCCTCGGTGTCGCCGCCCAGGCCCTGCAGCAGCGTGGCCGAAAAGCTGGTGACCTGCTCCATATAGCTGTTGGCCGATACGCCGGCGGTGGCGTAGGCCTTCTCTGCATTGGCAATGACCTTGCCGGCACTGTCTTTGAAAAGCGTTTCCACGCCGCCCAGGCTCTGCTCCAGAGCTGCGCCTTCGGTCAGTGCCTTGCCCAGGGCTGCGCCGATGCCCGCGGTTGCGATGATGCCCTTGATGGTGCCCACCAACTGGCCGCCGAGGCTTTTTCCCGCACTGGCAGCGGCGGAATCGCCGCCCAATGCCTGGGCAATGCCGTTTCCGATCCCCTGGGCTGAGGGAATGATCTGCACATAGGCGGTGGCTACCTGCGACGGCATGACGTTTCCCTCCCATTTCCGGTAATGCTGACCCAGGCGCTGTCAAACTCCGCCGGGGTGGCGAAAGCGACAGGGCGGGCCGCGGTTTGTTCGTTTTTGAAGGTTCCCTTGCCGCCCAGTGCTTCCACCACCGAGGGAGGGCGCTTGCGCCCGTGGGCACCGTCGGTGGACTGCATCCAGCAAAGGGTCGTCAACCTGTCCAGGATGGCGGCCTGCAGCATGGTGTTGCTGTCCACCGGTTCCTGCTCCATCCGCATCCGAACACGAGAATTGCCCCGCAGGCCCGCCGCCAGTGTGGCCAGCAGCGGGACCGGCAGGGCGGTCATATCCAGAACATGATAGGTTTCGGCCAGATCACACACCAGGGCGTCCCGGTCGGTGGCCAGCATGGCGGCAAGGGCGGTCAGTTTTTTGCGGGCTGCCCCAGTGCATTCATGATCTCGGTCAGCTCCCGGTCCACGTCCGCAGGCGGTACACGGCCCGCTTCATTGCGCAGATGGTTGTACAGGCGGGTGCGGGTCTCCTTGCCGAGGATCAGCAGACAGACCGTGGGATAGGCCAGGCTGTTGCCGTTTTGCACCTCGGCCAGGGCGTCCACCAGCTCCATGTTATTGAGCACTTCGGGGTCGATCTCGCAGCAAAAGCCGGACTTCGTGGTGATGTTCATAGCGTTCCTCCTCAACCGGCCGTACCGCCTATGTATTCGTAGTGGGTGTTGCCCTCCGCGTCAGGCAGGGCGGCCAGCGTCATGCCCAGGCCGGCAGCCTCGTTGTCCACATAGGTGATATCCTCCAGTTCGCTGGGCTTGGCGTTGGGGATGACAATGCGGTGGGGAATGTTGCCGGTGGCAATCATCTCGATGACCCAGGCGGCGGCTTCCAGCTCCTTGGCGTTGCACTTCACCGTGATGCCGGTCTGCAGGCCGGTGCCGGTTACATTGTCGTCACCGAAATAGGCCTTCAGGGCTTCCACGTTCAGACTCTCGATCATCGTCATCTGGAAGGTATCGGTCTTGCCGGTCTGGGGCTGGGCTACGGTATCGCCGCCCCAGGCCTTGATTTCCTCGCTCTCGATGGAGGTGGCGTTGGTTACCCCGTCCTCCGAGATATACCCCAGGTTCTGGAAGGTGGCATCCAGAGCACTGGTGGCGTCCTTGGGAAGCGTGCTGCCCGCCGGGGCACGGAAGACCGAACCACCGATCTTGGGCTTGCCGGTGGTCACATTGGACACCGAATTTTTGGTAGCAGACATAGGGTCTCCTTTCAGGATTCATAGTAGGTCACGTCAAACACGGCCTGGTAGCGATAGCGTTTGGAGGCTGTGTCGGTGAAATTGTAATCGCTGTTCAGGTGCACCGCGGCAACACCGGGCAGCACAGCGGCCCCGTCCATGGCGGTTTTCACCCGCTCGTTCAGGCAGGCAGCCTCGTACAGGGTGGAGGCGTAGGACTGCACCGCCAGAATGGCCGTGCCGATCCGGTTCTTGCGGCTGGTGCCGGTTTTTTCCAGCACGACGAAAGAGGCCGGCGCATTGGCCGGCACCTCCATGCCGCAGGCTACCTCCAGCGAGGCCGATAGGTGGTCCAGGATGGTTTTCTCAATCATTTTCTCACCTTCAGGCCGGTGCCAAATACCTTCAGCAGCGTGTTGTTGCGGTAGTTGTCCTGCCGGGCGGCCGCCGAGGACGGAAACACCCGGGCAGATACGCGGGTCTGGCCCACATGCCCCTGGTCCGCTTCATAGCCGGTACCGGCCCGGGCGGCAGCATCCTGCGCCAGCTCCACGCAGGTGTCCAGCAGTTCCCGGCTTTGGAGCAGCTGGCGCACCCCCTTGCGGTTTAACTTGATGCGCATCGGTTTAGCCATAGCGTTCCACCTTCACTTTCTTGTTCCAGCACAGCGGGACCATCTTTTCGATGCCCTGCGTCACATCGCCGTAGGTGCGGAATCTCTGGCCGAAAAACTCTACCGTCGCATCCTGCCAGTTGTGGGAGTCTCCCTTGGGTATGCCCAGCGTGTAGGCCAGGCGTTTACCGGAGAGCTGCAGCTCGTTGACCAGATCCTCGGTGGAGGGTTCCCCGATGAGAACGTTTGGGACCGTCACGGGTGTTTCTTCCAGGATGGGGGCACCGAAGGCATCCTTTCCCGTTTCCATCGGCTCGTACAGGGTTACCGAAATGCCGTGGATCATTGGCGCAGCACCTCCAAAGGATTGCAGCATCCAATCCGGTTGCCCACGCCCAGCAGCCGCTTTTCCAGTTTGGAAAGGTACAATTCACCCACCGAACCGCCGGACACCGTCCAGCTCTGGGAGTACCCAAAAGCGGAAGCGGACCCCTGTGTGGCGCCGGTGGGGTAGGAGATGGCTTCCGAATTGTTGGCATCCAACTGGCGCCGCACCATACGCAGGGTGACCAGCTTTTTACGGTCGGGGTCCGCCTGGGGATTGTAAGCGTCGATGAGGAGGGCGGCTTCCTCCAAGTAGGCTGAGCATGGAAACCACTCCTCCTGCCTCAGTTTCCGATAGGTCAGCTCCACATCTTCAATTTCGGCATATTTCATGGAAAGACCTCATGCTTTTACGGTGCTTTTCGGTTTCTGTGCGGTGGCGGACTTCCTGGCGGGCGGCTTCTGGGTTTGCAACACCTTGGGATTCCCATGGCTCTCCGATGCGGATTGTGCGGTTTCTTCCGGCTTGGTCTCGTCGGAGCGGGTGGCGTTGTCCCGGTTTTCTTTGTCGGGGATGATGGGGCGGTGTCCGGCAGCCCGGTATTCCTCTACACGGTCATCGGCCACAAACATCCGGGTGCCGGTCAGGCTGTGGATAAATTCCTGCATACTCAGCCTCCCGTCTTGGCCGTGCCGGTGAGCTTGTTGAAGACGGTGGTATCACAGCGGAAACCAATCTCGATCTCGGCGCGAATCGCAAACATATTCTGCTGGAACAGATTGATGGTGCTTTCACCGTCTTTCAGGGTTGCCTGGTCGGCAATGGCAATCTGCACATCCTCCACCGTACCGTACACAGCCTGGGTCCAGTCGCCGGCAAAGCCCACGACGGCATCGGCGGAGGCGGTTTCTGCGGTGTAGGCGCCCTTGCTCTGGCGGACCGGTGCGCCCAGAATCATAGGCACGGCCCCTTCGGCCACGTTGTTGATGAAAAGCGGTCGGCCGTTCTTGTCGGTGGCGTTCAGCAGCAGGGCTTTGCCCTTGGGCGCCAGCACAAAGCCGTTGAGGATGCCGTCATGGTCCGCAATGTCGGCGTCTGCTGCCACCAGGCCGCCATAGGCGTTGGTCAGGATGCTCTGGGCGGTGCAATCCTTCAGGGTATCGAAGTTGGAACCGGGGGCGTCCACAACGCCAAACACCGTCTGGTCAAACTTCTTGGCCAGCGCGCCGGGAAGACGTTCCTTCATCTGGTCATACAGGGCGGGCACATCACGCCGGAACTGGTTGGAAAAGGGAACGATGACCGACAGGGTGTAGGGGGTCATCTGCTTGGTGGCCAGGGTGCCGCGCTTGACGGGTTTGAGTTCGGTTTCTCCGACCCAGCCGGCTTCGGGGTCACCGGTGATGATCGGGATGGTGGTGCCAAGGCCGGGCAGCGGAATCTTCTTGGCCAGTGCCATAACGGCGGAGGCCTCCTGGGTTTTCTGCAGAATTTCGCTGGAAACTGCACCAGGCAGCGAAACGGTAGTCGTGCGGTTGATATCGATGGATGCCATAATGTTTCTCCTTTACTTCATCACTTCATGAAACCATGCCGCAAACTGGTCGCGGGTGGCTCCATGCGGGGTTCTGAGGGGATCTCCGCCGTCCTTTACCTTGGGGTAGCCTTCGACAACAAAGGTGCCGGGGTCGGTCTTTTTATAGGAAGCCACATAGTCGTCAAAGCCCAGCAGCGTGCCATCCTCCTGCACCGGCAGCCTTTTTTCCGCCAGGTCTGCCAGGAAGGCCTTGCGGGCGCCCGTGCTGGTGAACTGGATCCCGGCCGCCGCGTTGGCCTCGGCATAGCGGGATTTCAGATCCTGGATCTGCCGGTCTGCCTGCTGCTGGGCCTGCTGCGCTTTCTGTTTCCATTCGGGGTCGAACCCTTCCAGTTTGGTGTTGGCATCCTCCAACTGGGTGCGGGCGGTGTCCCGCTCGGCGGTCAGGGTGGTGATGGTCTGTTTCTGGCGCTCGATGTCCACACCGTGCAGATCCATGACCTGCTGCAGCTGTTCGTCGGTAATGCCGGGGATAATGCCTTTTACCTCTTCACGTTTCATCTTCGGTCCTTTCCGCCCTGCGCTTTTTGCGGGGTCGCTCCCACGGGCTGTACAGTTTTACGCCGTGCCGGGCAAATTTTGGTACAAAAAGTGCCCGCCGGGCCTTCTTGCGGGCTCGGTGGGCATAAAAAGGTGCCTTTGCATTCGAGTGCAAAAGCGCAAAAAAACGCACGATATGGTTTGTTTCGGGCGTTCAAGGGGCTGTTGTGTCGTTATCCGTCTGGGTGCGTAGTTTCCGCGCTGCGTAGGCGTTCCGCTTCTGGGCGTTGATCTCGTCCTTATCCTGGGCGTACTGTGCCCGGCGCATGGTGTTGATGTCGCCGCCGGCAGCGGTATATTGTGCCAGATAGGCATCCGGGTCATATCCGGCCACCGTGGTGCGGCTGTCGAACCGGACAGCGTAGGCGCAATCGCAGTGGGCGTGGATATGCTGAGCGTGGTCTCCTGCCAGGGCCTTTTTGCTGGCCTTCTGCCATCCCCGGCTGGCCAGCGCGATGCAGAACGGGCAGGTATCCCCATGGGGCACCCAAGCCCACTGGGCCCCGTCCCGGATAGCGTTTTTCAGCGTGGTGTCCGCGCCGGCCCGCTTTACCAGACGGCTGACACCCCCCTGCAGCAGCGGCGGACTTTGCTTTGTCCCGTTCACCATCTTGGCGGTCTCGTTGTAGTCGGCAGGAAAAGCGGGTTCCGCCGGGGGAAGATTGACCCCGGAAAGTGCGGCCAGTGCATCGTACATCTGGCAGGAAAGCTCGGCGCAGCCTTCCCCGTATTGCTGCACCAGTGCGGCGGCATAGGCGATCAGGGCGTCTGAGTCCTGTGTGCCGTACCGGGCCAGGTAGACAGCCATCTTGCGCCCTGCTTCCTCATGCAGGCGGGCCAGGCGGGTGATGTACTCAACCCAGGTCTTCTCTGAGATCTTCATCTTCCACCTCAACCAGTAGCCGCTGGCCGCGGACTCGCTGCTCCTGCTCCTTGATGCGGCGGATATCCGCCTGATCGAAGCCAATCATTTCCAGAAAGGTATCGGTGCTGGCGAATTCCTGCCGGGCGGAGGCAATTTTGATGGCGGCGTCCGCTGTTACCGCCACGCTGGGCATGGCCGGGTTCTTGAAGTGGGCCATGATATCGAGCTCTTCCTGGCTCAGATCCGCAAGGGAAACGTTGCGCACAATGGCCTGCGCCATCTGAATGATGGTTCGCAGCGCTGCGCCGTTGCCGGTGTTCAGCTGCTGGGCCATGAGCACCAGCGTCTGACTCTGGGCCAGGATGGCATCGCTGCTGGTAGGATTGGCATCGTTGACGATGCCAACGTCGGTGATGGTTAGCCCGGTAGCTGCCGAAAACTGGGTGGCCGTCATCCGCATCTTGTCCACATGGGGCTGCATGCTTCCCTGGGCCAGCTGTCCGAACACCGGATTCTCTCCGGTATCGGGGTTGCTGGTGGCGGCAAGGATGTTGCCGATGTACTGCTTGAATTTGTTCGAGACCACGGCGTCGTACTGCTCATCGGTCACGCCGAGAAGGTATTTCTGGGGCGTGGTGTCGAACTCCAGCGCAATGGTGGCGTTGGCCACAATCCGGATATAGTCATCGATGAGGGACCGGATCGCCCGCTTCAGGCGGGAACGCCCGAAGGGCTTTCCGTTGGTGGCGTTCCAGATCAGCGGTTCCATCAGGGGACGTCCCATCTTGTGGGGGTGTCGCGCTGCCATCCAGACGCCATCCTGCAAGGTCAAAACAATCACGGCATCCTCTGTATACAGGTTGATGATGTGGGGGCGCCAGCTGTCCGCCTGTTTTTCATCCGGCACGGTGTCAATGATGGCCAGACCGCAATCGATGTGGCCTTTCTCGCCGCTCCACAAAGCGGCTGCAGCGGCAGGGGAGTGAAAACGAATCCGGCAGCCCAGTGCATCGTCCGCGGAAAGGGTGGCGAATACACAGCCGTATTTCAGCTCATCACGGCAGGCCTTGCCGTATTCAGCCAGCAGCCGGTTACCTTCTACCAGGCGGCTCACGGTGTCCGCAGCCTGTCCTTGCCCTACAAAACCGTCAAACATACTGCGGCAGGCCAACGCGTCCACCGCCTTTTGTCCCCAGTTGCACCCGACTTCGATCTGCCTCAGACCGTTCGGAAGGGCAATGCCCAGATTGACGTCCTGCAGGGTCACATGGCCTTCATAGTACTTATCTTTTACTGCATTTCGGCTCTGATGGTATTCATACACGGCGGCCAGCTCGTGCAACATGCGCAGCTCTTCTTCGTGCAGCCCCTGGACGATGCCAAAATTCAGATGATTCATGGGTTTGCTCCTTTATCCAATGCGCATTCTACGGGTCGGGTCACGCCGGCTTGTCTTGGCGCCCCATAAGGCCAGGGAACAGGCCTCGATGGGAAGGCTGTTGTCCCCGCCAAACCCGGTGCCGCCGCCGATGGGACGGTGGACGGCCTTCACGGCACTTTCCCGCAGCGCTTCCTGCGGCCGGTACCAGGTGAGGCTGCCCTCACTGACACAGGTGGTGAGCATTGCGGCTGCGACCACCACATCCCGGGCGGAGGGCCGTATCACAGAGTTTTTGGCTCTCCAGGTATCCTGGATTCTGTCCACCAGTACGTCTGCGCCGCCTCGCCCGTCGATCACAACACAGCTGGCACGTCCGTACCGGGTATTCAGCCAGTCCGCCAGCCAGGCGATGCCGCGCCCGCCGGGCTGCAGCTCAATCAGGGAAATCCGGGCCGGGCCCACCTTGGGAATAACCGCCCCGCACAGGCAGACGGCGCTGCCATCGGAGGCAAACTTGACTCCGTAGGCGGTTTTGCCCTCTGGCTTGGGGGCATCGCTGGCGCAGCGGTCCCAGACGGCCTTGTCCAGGGCGTAGTCCACCGTTTCGGTGGGCAGGGGACGCCACCAGCCCAGCCGCTCCCGGGCAAAGGTGTCGGCGTCCATCTGCTCGGCTTCCCCCGCAATGGTGGAAAGCTGGATGCGCCGCCCCAAGGCCGGGTTGGCGGCGGCCCATCGCTTTGGGTCGTGGATATCCCCGATCTCCGGTACCGAAAATTCAAACCAGGCCGTCCGTTTGGATTTTCCCTCCAAGGCCCGATGCCGCAACTCCCGGAATACCGTTCCGGTTACGTCCGGCCCGGGCGGGGTGCCCACATAGAGAGTTTGCGGGTTCAGGCTGGCCGAGATGGCCGGCAGGAAAGACCCCTGGGCCGTTTCGTCCAGTTCCTGGGCTTCGTCGAAGATCAAAAGATCCCCGTGTTGGCCACGGCCGCCGTTGCGGGTGCGGGCCAGAAACTTGATGCGCGCCCCGCTTTTGAGGATGATCTCCTCCCGGCCCAGGGCGTTTTTGATGTCCTTCACATAGGGTTTGAGCTTGGGGTGCTCAAAGCAGTCCCGCATCTCGTTGAAGGTTTCGGTGGAGGTCTTTTGCAGGTGGGACGTGTAGAGGACTTTCTCGTTGAAGAGGATCATACCGGCAATGGAGCGCCCCTGGATCACCAGCGTTTTGCCGTTCTGGCGCGGCACACTGCCTCCGCCGGATGGCGCGGCCCAATGGCCGACGGCATCCCGCCCCATCCAATCGCAGAGAATGTCGTCCTGCCAGGGATCCAGCAGAATGTCCACCACCCGGAGCAGCCGGACGGCGTCCGGGCCGTCAGTGGTTTGGTAGGGCGGTGCGATCCGCTCGGACGGCTCCTGGCTTCCCATCAGCCTGCCGCTGGGCGAGGATCTCGCCGATTTCGTCGCCATGGTTCTGTGCTCCTTCCAGCTCCTCGATCTCCCGAATGGTTTCCCGATATTGTTTGGCCAGCTGCGGCAGAGCCCGCGCATCCTCACAGTCGTCAATGTTCTGCGCCAGGATACCCGCCAGGGTTTTGAGCTGCTTTAATCGGTTGCCTTTGGCGGTAACGCTCTTCATTTTCATGGCGGTACCCCCTTTGAAATTTCCCTGTGTGTAAATCGGCGCTGGACGTCTACGAGGTCGCCCGGGGGCCGGGGAGGGGACCCTGCCCGCCCCCACTTTCACCAGTCGCCGTCCCGGACAAAATAGGTTTTGGCCGGACGGATTTTTTCCGGCTCTGTGCCGTCCCCCTTCTTGGCATTGCAATAGTAATGTGCTGCCTGCAGGTTGTGCCAGTCCTCTGCTGCGGCGCGCGCCGAAGGATAGCCGAACTGCCTCCATTTGGAAACCGGTTTGATCTCGTCAATGACAAAGGACAGCGGATGCTGGGCGTCCGAGGGCTCGTCGTAGTGGATTGGTCCGAGCTTTCCTTTACAGATACCGCAGGGACATTCCATCGCCCGGAATCGGGCCCGGTATTTGCGGCGCAGGGCACCGTTGGCATAGCGAGGATTGGTCATCGCGGGCCTTTCTGTGATTGGGAGGGGAGGGGGACAAAACGAAACCCGCCCCGGTGGAAAACCGGCAGGGGGCGGGTAAGAAAAATGCCCGCCGCCGGGAGGCTGTGGGCGAAAGGTTATTCGATGGTGGGGAGGAAGTTGAACATTTCCAGCTGGTTAGATAGGTACTGCTTCAACGAAACGGCAATAAAAATCCCGGCAGCGCAGGACGGAGCGTCTTGGTCAACCAATGGGTGAGACTCTCCCGCGTGCCGGGGTTGGGGCCGGGGCTTCCTTATGCGGGAGCGTCCGGCATATATTCGGGGCTGTCCAGCATCTCGACGCCCTTCTGGTGGATCTGGTAGACGCGGCGCGGCACCAGATTCATCTTGTCGGCAATTTCCTGGAAGGTCTTGCCGTCGATGTAGCGCATACCCAGGATGCTGCTTTCGGGACAGGGCAGGGCACTGATGGCGCTTTCGATCTCATAGAGGGTCTGCTCGTTGCGCACAACCATCTGGGCCAGGCGGTTCTGAAAGGACTCCACCGTTTCGATGGCCTTCTCGATGCTGCTGCCCAGGTGACTGCTCTGCACCGAGATGGGGGAGAGCGCCTGTTGCAACGAGGTGGCACGGTCCCGGGCGGCCAGGATCCGGCTGCGCAGCATCTCCTGCTGGTGCAGACAGTCCTGATACCGGCCCAGCCAGTGAATCCGTTCCTTGTACTCCATGGTGTCCCTCCTTGTGAAAATGGAAAAGCCGGCATCTCAGCCGGCCGGGATCCATATACGGGGCGACGCCGTGCGCTGGATCCATGCCCCTAGGAGTCGTTTACACAAGCCCGGAAGAAGTCTATGGCTTCTTTTCAACTGTCCACGCTACCATTGTAGCCCTTTTGACAGTGGCTTTCCATGGTCAAAAAGGTGACGGCCTGCCGGTGCCGCCGGTAGACCCAGCGCAGCTCGATATGCATTTCCACAGCAATCTCTTCCCAGCGCTGCCCCAGGAGATACCGCCGGCGCAGAATCTCCTGATCCCGCGGGTGGGGGATCTGCCGGGTGGCGTCGCTCACCTCCCGGCGGATGGTGCAGCCTCGCTCAATCTGGGCCTGCAGGTCCTGCTTGGCGGCCAGGATGCGCTCCACGGCCCGGGGCAGGCCCTGCCCGTCCGATCCGCCGCCCGGCATCCCCGAGAGCAGCGGCGTCATCCGGCAGGCCTCGCTTTGCAGCTGCTCCACCTCTTTGGCCAGTTCCTGCTCCTGGCGCAGGCTCTCCTGGTAGCGGCGCAGCCATCGGACGGTCTCTTCGTAGGTCATGGCATCAGAGCTCCTTTCTGATGGGAAGACGATTTTCCGGGATAAATTTGCCCTCCCGTCTGGCACGATCGGCTTCGATGGCGGCCTGGTGATAGCTCAGATCGTTGGGGGCACGCACCACTACCGTCTTGCCGTGCAGCGCCGCAATGAGTTTGGGGCCGCGAATCACGTAATAACAGTAGCCGTTGATGCAAAACCTGTGCAGGGGGTTCCCCTCATACTTTCCGTCAAGCATCGGGGGCCACCTCCGGCAGATAGACCTGACCGTCCAGCTCGGTGGCAATCTGGCGCAGCAGCAACACCGCGCCCAGCAGTGCGTCGGTATAGCTGGCCGGGTCGTCGTGGCTGTCCGTCATGGCGGTATGTACGGCGTCCACCGTGCTGATGCCGGCCCAGAGATGGTCGGCGATCTCTTCCAGATCGGCGGCCTTGAGAAGCGGGTTGAGTTTTTTGTATTGCATAGGGAATCCTCCTTTCTGTGGTGGGTTGTGGTGGGTTTTGTCCGTTGGGAAAATCCCTCTATAACTTTTGTTTTTTCTGTTTTCTCGTATGGGACTTTTTTCCGCAAAACCCACCACACTCACCACAAACAGACAGATGAATATAAAAAGCAACGAAAGTACGCCGGTATTTTTGTGGCGGGTTGAGGGGATGAACCCACCGTAAACCCACCACAAACCCACCACGCCTCAGGAGAGCGGTCTTGCTTCCAGGTGGAGCTGCTCGGAGAGAGGCTCCCCCGGACGGAATCGGCCGTTCTTTTGGCCAAAGGCCGACAGAACGCGGGTGCCGTCATCAGTCAGACGCAGATCCAGATACTCATAGTTGAGCCGGTTCTTGCGCCGCTGCAGGGCCTTGGCCACCTCGCGGCCGAACTTGGTGCCGGTCAGCGGGAAGCGCTCTCCGTTCTCCTCACACCAGGCCCGGTAGGTCTGATAGAGAATCCCCGCCTGAACGGTGTACCCCAGGGCGGGTTCGGTGCAATCCTCCAGGAATTGCTTGAGCCGGTCCTGCTCGCCCCGGTATTCTGCGGTGGCATTGTCCACCGCCGCGCAAGGGGGCAGACCGCGGCGTTTGCCGCCGGCACTGGCCTGCATCCACCGGCGCAGCCCTTCCAGCGCCCAGTTCAGGATGCCCGGCAGCTCGGCCCGGAGTTTTTCGGGCAGCTGCAGATCCTGCTTGTCCTCGGGGATGGTCTGGGTGAAGGGCACCAGCCGGATGCGCCGCCAGATACCGGAATCGGTACCACGGATTCGGGGCTTGTAGTTGGTGGCCATGATGAGCTTGAATTCCGGTTTGAACTCAAATTCCCGGCCGTACAGGTAGCGTGCGGTAACGGTATCGCCGCCGGTCAGCTGCTTGACGATGGCTTCATCCAGCCAGACGTCGGCGGGGCACTCGCTGATCGTTACGAGCCGGGCCCCCTTGAGCCGGGCAATATCGGCCCGGGGGCTGTCCGACTGGCGGCGGGCCGTGATGGTCTCGCTCTGGGCGTTCATGGCATAGGAGCCCATCAGGTCGGCCAGTACATCCAGAAAGGTGCTCTTGCCGTTGGATCCGTCGCCGAACAAAAAGAAAATGCACTGCTCCCGGGTGGAGCCGGTGAGCATATAGCCCACCATGCATTGAAGGTAGAACTGCAGCTGCTTGTCCCCGCCGGTCACACTGTCCAAAAAGGCCAGCCAGACGGGGGCGGCGGCCTTGGGGTCGTAGTCCGCCCCGGCCAGACGGGTGATGAGCCGGGCACGGTCATGGGGCAGCAGGGTACCATCCCGCAGCCGGAGGACGCCGTTGCCCACATTGAACACGCCGCGGGCCTTGTCAAAGTCGTTATCGGTGGCGGGGACGCCGGTCAGATGCTGGGCTTCCTTGAGCAGGTTATCCTTGGCATGGCTGCCGCGGCTTTTCTGGATGAACTTGCGCAGCGCTGCGGCCTGCTGTGGATCATGGATGCCGAACAGCCCCTTTTCCATGCCGTCCAGCATCTCGTCGCAGAGCTGTTTTACGGCAGCGGTTTCGTCCCGGCGCCAGACCTGCCCGGTCCAGAGCATCCAGCACCCCTGGGTATAGTTGTAGAGCACCCGTTCGCCGTACAGGTCCCGGAAGCGCCGGGCAGTGCCGGGATCGTCCTGGCTGTATGTTTTGCGCCCCGGGGCGGAGTCGGGGGGGGTAGGCGGCGCTGCTGGCGTTTTCTCGGGTGTGATGCCCATGCTGCGCAAAAGATCCGCCACCTCCGCCTGGGTTTCTTCGCCGGAGACTGCCGGAAGGGCGGTAGGTGTGGGGTCGTAGACCTCCTGGCAGTCGGCCAGGGCGCGGGCCAGGGTAAGGTTGCCGTAGGTGTCGGCCCCGCGCCGCTCATCCCATTTTTTGCGAAAGAGGCCGCTGGCCCGGAAGGCTGCATCCATTCGCGCTTTGTCGGCCCCCAGCCAGAAGGCCAGCAGGTTGCAAAGGGCCAGGTCCGCCTCGCTGCGGCTGGGTGCATAGGGCTGCCAGTCACCGGCCAGCAGGGCGGCCAGTTTCTCGCCGCCCTTGGCGTGTTTTGCCTTTTCCAGAATCTGTGCATCCTGCAGCACCCCGGCCGGCCGGGGCTGCACGGACCGGACCTGTGCAGCAGTGGGGACGGCGGGTTTCTGTTTTTCCAGATACTGGTGGTAGATTGTGGCGGCTTCAGCGGTGCGCTCGGCCAGGGGCAGCGGCGGGTCGTGCCAGCTGCGGCCGGTGACGGTGAAATACCGCCCGCCGTCGTACATCTCCAGCCCTATGCCAGGGGCCAGGGCCTTGCGGCAGGCCGGCCCCGCCTTGGTGCCCCGCCACAGAATGTGCAGCCCGGTGCCGCTGGGGCTGATCTCGGTATAGCTGTGCATGGATTCCACAATGGCCAGGGCGGAAAAGTCCACAACGCCGGTCTCGGGATCGATGCAATGGTCAATGTCGATACCTGCAATGCCGCCGCCCAGCACAAAGCCGATGCCACGGCATCCGAGACGGGTCACCGCCCCGGCGGCCGTGGCATAATCGCTCCAGGTGCCCGGGTCGGTACTGCTGGCAGCGTCACCGTTCTTTGGGCAGATGGGCAGTTTATCGGCTGTGCAGCATACCCACCGCGGGATCGTTTTCAGTTCTTCGGGTATGCGCATGGGCCCTCCTTAAAACGGGACGTCGTCTTCGTCGGGCAGCGGCACAAAGGATTCATCGGCAGTGCCCGCAGCCTGCTGGTTTTTCGGCTTGAGGTAGTCGGAAACATTTCCCGTCCCGATATACCGGTCCAGGTAGGTGCGCTGATAACGCGGGTCGTTGCGGTCATCCTGCACGCTCAGCTGGCAAATCTTGCCGCTGTACTCGGCCAGGCGGTCCGGCAGCTCCCGCAGATGGGGAATCTGCACCCCCACAAGGATGGTAAACTGCTTGAAGTAGGGGAAGCCTTTTTCGGTGAAGCCCCAGTCCATGTAGAGGAATCTTCCCGCATAGGGGCCGTCCATGATGACGAAGCTCACCGAAAAACGCGGGTAAGGCCGTTTTTCATCGGGCGGGTAGAGCTTTGCCTGGTTGAGGATCGCCTGATAGCGACCGTTGGGGATTCGGCCGGAAGTGGCAGCCTCCGAGGATTCATAGCTGCCTTCCAGATTTTCGAGGTATGCAAAATCGTTGCTCATGATCAACTCTCCTTTTCAATGGTGGCATTCAGTTTTCGGTAGACGGTCTTGCGGGCGGCCCACTGGCTTTGGCAGGTGGGCACCCAGGTATCCACAAAGTCGTAGACAACGGCATCGGTCTTGCCGGGGGCCGGGCGCATGATGCGTCCCACCGACTGCTGGATGGCGGTGGCATCCCGTACCGGCTGCACCAGGTAGAGGCGGTCGGCGCGGGGAATGTCCAGACCTTCCTTGGCCAGCTGGTAGGTGGCCAGCAGGCAGCGCGCAGGGCTTTCCGGGTCGCGCAGTTCCCGCAGCGCTTCGGCGCGCAGGGCGGCGCGGGTGGAGCCGTTGATGCTGCGGCAGAGGATGCCACACTCCTGCAGGGTGCTTTCGTCGGCCAGGGCCTGCTCCAGGCGGGCCAGCATATCCAGGCTGCTGCCCAGCACGATGCAGGTATGCCCCTCCCGCAGAGCGGGGACCAGGTATGCCAGGATGCGGGCGGTGCGGGCATTGTCTGCGGCCATGTGACGGCGCAGACGGTTGGGGTCGATATGGTCGTACTCCCGGGCGCCGGGGCTGTAGTGGAATTCGGTCTGTACCGGGCGGACAACCGGCAACACGGTGCCGCCGGCTTCCACCAGTTCCTGCTGGCTCACCTGGGCCAGCGTGTCGCCCAGAATCATCCGGATGGTGTCGGCCAGGCCGTCGGCGCGGTCGGGGGTGGCGGTCAGCCCGTAACGGTAGTAGGCGGGCAGGCAGCCCAGTACGCTGTTGTACATTTCGGCGTTGGCAGGGTTGGCCACCACGTGCTGGCACTCGTCCACAATGACGGTGCCGAACCGGTCGGCCAACTCGTCCAGCTCCATGTGGTAGAGTGTCTGCACGGTGGCCACCGTCAGATGAGTGCCGATGCGGCGCTCCCTGCCGGCAAGAATCCCCAGCTGCGCGCCGCTGAGTCCCAGTCGCAGGGCGGCGTGTTCCTGCACCTGGCGGATGAGGTCGAGGGTGTGGGCAATCCAGAGAACCGGCTGCCCGATGGTTCTGGCGATGTAGAGGCCGGTTTCGGTCTTGCCGGCGCCGCAGGGCATCACGATGATCCCCTGGGGGACCTTGCTTTCCAGCACGGTCTGGGCCGTGCGCTGCTGGTAGCCCCGCAACGTGATTGTGTTTTGCGGCCACCGGGGAGCAGGGCAAAGGTTCATGCAGTCCCGGCGTGTTGTGCCCCCGGGGCGGTTCCGCCAGATGTCCATGGCCAGCCCTCGGGGCAGAATCAGCTCGTTGTTGTCCACCTGGTAGAGCATCAGTTCCCGGGGAATGTTCCAGGTGGGCAGCCCCATGGCCTGCGCCCGCTGGTAGGCCGGGTTGGGGATGGTCAGGCGTTCCATCAGCTGCCGCCGCAACCTGGCGGGGCAATCGGTAAGGTGGAGGCGTCCGTCCAATGTTACGATCACGGCGCACTCACCTCCCAGACTTCGGCCAGCGTCCGTGGCTGATGCCCCAGCGGGAGGCTGCCCCGGTCCCCGGCCAGAATGTGGTCCCGCACCGTCCACCAGGGCACGAACACCCGAAGCGGAGGGTCCAGCCGCCGCACAGCCAGCAGGGCAAAGCCCCCGGCGTCCTCGAACCGGCTGAGGTTCTCGATCTCGTTGGTGCGCAGGGCGGAAAAGGGGAGATTTCCCCGGACAATGCTCTTGCACTCGATGGCCAGGGCGTGACCTTCTACCTGGGCGCTGATATCAAAGGGCTGGCCGAGCCAGGATTTTGGCCAGCACCGCGCCCAGGCCTGGGGTAAAGCGTTCAGTTCCTCGCAAAGCTGTTCTTCCCAGGCGGCGCCGTTGCGGTTGCGCTGCTGCTGCAGCTTATCCCTGTGTTGTTGCTTTTTCTTCGCCGGAATCATGGACGGGCGCCTCCTCTCTCTGCTTGCGGTCATCCAGCGCAATCTTGTAGCAGCTGCGGCACAGCGGACGTCCAAACTGCTTTTCGCCCAGGGCGGCCACGTCGGCGGCGGGAATGATCTCGCCGGTGGCGCGGTTGACGCCGTTCTGGATGATTTTGCCGCAGTCGGCACAGAGATGGCGCACCGGTTCCTTGCCGTCATTCAGCCAGGCGGCCAGCTGCTGCCCCAGTTCCGGCGTGATGACGGCGTTCAACCCATCCAGGAAGGTCACATCCTTGCTGGTGGTAGCAACATGGTTGCGGGCAATGTTCAGCACGATGTCGAACTCATATTCCAGGTTGTCCCGCTGGATTGGGGCCAGCCCCAGCTTGACCGGCTCCATCTTGCCCCGCTCGTTGGGCTGCAGGGCGTAGTCCTGCTTGACGCGCAGCGTGCAGATGGTGTGGCAGGGCACCGACAGAATGGAGTCCACCAGCCTGTTCTGCAGCTTGCCGGCGGGGTTCCAGGCCGTGTGGCTGTTCTGGCC
>ERZ1090868.119-NODE-119-length-42587-cov-13.293779_pt1 | contig 42587 bp, 39 predicted proteins | sample MGYA00478475_ERZ1090868 | MGnify/ENA primary metagenome ERZ1090868 (study PRJEB33644, sample SAMEA5815747) | chicken gut metagenome | biome: Chicken; feature: Gastrointestinal Tract; material: Caecum | place: Ireland | collected 2019-01-01 | study: A study of the...
ATGCCCACAGGCATTATGTTTTCACACGGTCTGCGCAGTAAATGCGCAGACCTGGCTGAACTATAACGTAATATTATCCATAAGTTCTTCCAGTTCCTCCAGCGTGTTTACTTCGTTGACTTTCGCACGCAGGCGCGCGGAATGGGGGAGACCGGAAGTATACCAGGCGACATGCTTGCGCATCTCCCGCATTCCGGTCTGCATCCCTTTATATTCCACCTGAAGCCGCGCATGGCGCAGGATCATTTTCTTCACTTCCTCCGCCGACGGCCGGGGAAGTTCCTCTCCCGTCTCCAGATAATGGCGCACCTCCCGGAAGATCCACGGATTTCCCCGGGCCGCTCTCCCGATCATCACGCCGGCGCATCCCGTCTGCTCCATCATCTTTACCGCCGCCCGGGGACTGTCCACATCCCCGTTTCCGATCACCGGGATCGACACTGCCTCACGGACCTGGCGGATGATCTCCCAATCCGCCTTTCCAGAATAATACTGTTCTCTCGTACGGCCGTGAACAGCGATGGCCGCGACGCCGCAGTCCTCCAGTATTTTGGCGATCTCAACGGCATTGACATGATCATCGTCAAAGCCTTTCCGTATTTTCACCGTCACCGGCTTTTCGGAATTCCGCACCAGGCTGGAAGCAATCTCGCGGACCAGCTTCGGCTGTTTCATCAGTGCGGATCCTTCCCGATTATTGACTACCTTCGGCACCGGGCAGCCCATGTTGAAGTCCAGGATATCAAACGGCCGGTCCTGGATCTGCGCAGCGATCTGTCCCAGGATCTCCGGATCGCTGCCGAACAGCTGCAGAGCGATCGGATGTTCCTCCGGCGCAATCTCCATCAGCGACTCCGTATTCTTATTTTTGTACAGGATCGCCTTGGCGCTGACCATCTCCATGCTCAGCAGGCCCACGCCCATTTCCCTGCACAGCAGACGAAACGGCAGGTCCGTCACTCCCGCCATCGGCGCAAGCACCACCGGACAATCTGCCGTTACGTTTCCGATTTTCAGTTGTCTCATAAGCCGCTCTCTCCATCCTCAGGAACTTCTTCCCCGAGGAAAAAGACTCTGTAATACAGTTCCAGGGATTCCAGCAGTTCCCGTTTCTCCTGCTGCAGCTGTTTGATCCTCAGCGCGCCGCCGATCTCATCATACATGGCGTCCGCGTCCACAGCCTCCGTCTCAAACTGCAGATTCCCTTCTCCGTCAAACCACAGCGTAAAGATTCCGCCGATCTCCACAGTAAACATTACGCACATCACATGGAGTTCATCCTGTACATTCTGCGGAAGACTTGCAAAATCCTGGTTAAAATAATACTTCTGCTCATAAGCGCTGGCGCCGCACAGCACTACTTTTTCGTCATCTGAATACATTCGGGATTCCTTTCTATTATTAATTATAGTATAATGCCAAGGTTCCAGGAGCATGCTTTTCATACTTGCATGAAAAAGCAGGACCCCGGAACCCGTAAAAATATAATTTTCCCAAAACATCTTATATATAAGAATACAGTCCACGCACGGAGACTTCTCCCGCATAGACCTCCGAGACACTTCCGTCCTCTTTTCTGACCAGAAGCTCTCCCCGGGGATTGATCCCCAGCGCTACGCCTTCGTAAGGATCCTTCGGATCCAGCACACGCACCTGGCGGTCTCTGTTCGCGAGGATCTCATTGTACGCGTCCCTGAGTCCGGAGAGATCACCCGTTTCTATAAAGCTCTCATAATTCCGCGCAAACGCCCGCATCACCGCGCCGATCACTTCCGCCCGATTCACCGTATGACCCGTCTCGATCAGAAGAGACGTGGCGATTTCCTTCAGATCCTCCGGAATCTCCGGAAGATTTACATTGATCCCGGTTCCTACCACTACATAATTGATATAATCGATCTGCGCGCTCATCTCCGTCAGGATTCCGCAGAGTTTATGACCGTTCAGCACCGCATCGTTGGGCCATTTGATCTCGATCGGCAGTTCCAGCAGCTCTTTCAGCCCCTGGGCAACGCTCAGTCCCATGACGATGGTCAGCATCGAAGCTCTGGACGGTTCCAGATCCGGCCGGAGGATCAGCGTCATACTGATATTGGTTCCCTTCGGAGATTTCCAGCTTCTGCCTCTTCGCCCGCGTCCCTGAGTCTGTTCGTCGGCAACGATCAGCGTTCCGTGGGGCGCTCCCTCTTCCGCCAGACGCTTGCCCCAGGTATTTGTGGAATCCACTTCCTCCGCGAAATATACCCGGGTTCCGATCCAGCCGCCGTCCAACCGGCTCTCGATCTCGCTCTTGCTTAGGATGTCCGGCACGGTTAAGAGGCGGTATCCTCTGTTCTGGACCGCCTCTATCTCGTACCCTTCCTCTTTGAGTTGTTTCATGATTTTCCACACGGCTGTTCTTGAAACGGAAAATTTTTCACACAGTTCCTGCCCGGAGATATAATCGGTGGATTCCCTGAGCAGACGCAGAACCTCTGCTTTCTTATTTTCCCGCATCTTCGTTCTGTTATTCCTTTCCAAATGCTCCCAGAGTCGCCGCCATAACCGCCTTGATCGTGTGCATACGGTTTTCTGCTTCCTCAAACACCTTTGACTGTTCCGACTCGAATACTTCATCGGTTACTTCCATCTCTGTCAAACCGAAACGCTCTCCCATCTCTTTTCCGATTTTTGTATCGAGATCATGGAACGACGGCAGACAGTGCAGGAAGATCGCCGTATCTTTTGCGTTCGCCATGACGTCTTTTGTCACACGGTACGGGGTCAAATCGTGGATCCGCTCCTCCCAGACAGAATCCGGTTCCCCCATGGAAACCCAGACATCCGTATAAATCACATCCGCGTCCTTCGTTCCCTCAGCCATATCCTCGGTCAGTGTGATCGTCGCGCCGCTTTCCTTTGCATACTCACGGCACTGAGCCACAAGCTCCTCATTGGGGAAATACTTCTTCGGCGCACATGCGACAAAATCCATTCCCATTTTCGCCGATGCAATCATCAGAGAGTTTCCCATGTTATAGCGGGCGTCGCCCATATATACCAGCTTCACACCCTTCAGATGTCCCAGCTGTTCCCGGATCGTCAGCATATCCGCCAGCATCTGGGTCGGGTGGTATTCATTGGTCAGACCGTTCCACACCGGAACCTTCGAATACTTCGCCAGTTCCTCCACGATCTCCTGACCGAATCCGCGGTACTCAATGCCCTCGTACATTCCGGCCAGTACTCTCGCCGTATCACAGATGCTCTCTTTTTTTCCGATCTGAGAGCCGGTCGGATCCAAATAGGTGGTACCCATGCCAAGATCATGAGCGGCAACCTCAAACGCACAGCGGGTTCTCGTACTGGTCTTCTCAAAGATCAGCGCCACGTTCTTTCCGCGCAGCACATCCACCGGAATACCTTTTTTCTTCTTATCTTTCAACTCTGCGGAGAGATCCAGCAGATAACCGATCTCCTCCGGCGTAAAATCCTTCAGTGTCAAAAAATCGCGTCCCTGTAAATTCATGGGTATCTCCTCCTCTTTCCCAGTCCGCAGCCGTTCTCATGATTCGTATTTATCGCATATATGCCATACAAAAGCCAGACAGAACGCCGCATCCATCTTTCATTTCCTCTCCTGCTCCCGGAAGTCCCGCCGCAGGAGCCATACAGCCCGTCCGGCCGGAAACGTCCGGACAGCTATATCATTCATTATACGTAACCGTTCAGATAGCTGAACTGTTTCCATTATACCTCAAACTTTTTCATTCATCCACTGTTTTATGGCGGTTTTCAGTGAAAATCGGTACAGTTCAGCTGGCTGAACGGTTACGAAAATCCCTCCCATACTTCCGGAACATAGTATCTTCCGGAAATACAAGAGGGATCCTCTCTCAATCTTTCGGCGGCTCGGCATTTCGGAAAAGCGGAACCACCTGTATTCTTTGTTTGTCTCTACAGATTCTTTGTTGCAGTTCAACCGGCTGAACGGTTACTGTTTTTTCACTTCCGGCGTTTTTTGATCATCGGAAATGATCTCTTTCAGAGATGTCGCCAGACTCGCCAGTCCCTGAAGATCCGACGGAACGATGATCTTTGTGGCGCTGCCGTTTGCCAGAACCCCAAGCGCTTCCAGGCTCTTCAGCGTTAATACCGCTTCATCGGCTCCCGCTTCTTTCAGGGCACGGATACCGTCGGCATTCGCCTGCTGGACTTTAAGGATGGCCTCCGCCTGACCTTCGGCTTCCTTGATTTTTCTCTCCTTCTCAGCTTCCGCCCGGAGAATCGCCGCCTGCTTCTCGGCCTCCGCGTCCAGGATCGCGGATTCTTTCTTTCCTTCCGCGACAAGGATCGTGGATTTCTTTTCCCCTTCTGCAATCAGGATCGATTCACGGCGCTCACGCTCCGCCTTCATCTGTTTCTCCATCGCTTCCTGAATGGCCGCCGGAGGCATGATGTTCTTCAACTCCACACGGTTTACCTTAATGCCCCACGGGTCCGTCGCCATATCAAGCGCGGACTGCATTTTGGTATTGATGATCTCACGGGAAGTCAGCGTCTCATCCAGTTCCAGATCACCGATAATATTTCTCAGCGTCGTCGCCGTCAGATTTTCGATGGCCATGATCGGATTTTCCACTCCATATGCAAACAGTTTGGAATCCGTGATCTGATAAAACACGACCGTATCGATCCGCATCGTGACATTATCCTTCGTGATAACCGGCTGCGGAGGAAAGTCCACAACCTGCTCTTTTAAGTTTACTTTCCGTGCTACACGCTCGATAAACGGAATTTTAAAATGGATACCTGTGGACCAGGTCGCCCGGTACGCGCCAAGCCGCTCCAGGACGATCGCGTTTGCCTGCGGAACGATCTTGATACAGGACGCCGCCACGATCAGCAATACCGCCAGAACCAGAACAATAATAATACCAGTTACTACTCCATCACTCATCTCTCTTCCTCCTTCACTTTCACGATCAGTTTGACTCCGTCCACACGGACGATCTCAACCACTGTTCCCTCATTGATGATGCTGCCATCCTCGGAACGCGCCATCCAGAAAACGTCGTTTAATTTCACTTTTCCCGTCGCTTCCAGATTGTCAATAGTCTCGGAGACGATTCCCTGTTCTCCGGCCAGCGAGTCCACATTTGTTTTCAGGGTAGACTTGTTCATATACCGTAATGCTAAAGGTCTGGTAAAGATCAGCAGGACCAGCGAGACAGTCAGAAAGATCCCGAGCTGCACCCAGACGTTCGCACCCAGCAGCGCAGCCACCAGAGCGATCAGCGCCCCTCCCGCAAACCAGATCGTCGTAAGACCTAAGGTCAGCGCCTCGGCGATCAGAAGAACCACCAGTGCAGCCAGCCATATGATTGCGTACATTCCTTATCCCCCTTTCTCAGAACCGTCTTTTCTCTATCATATGCGAAACCAGACAAAAACCTGGATCATTCTGGAATTATGACTGAAAAAACGTTCCTGCTTTCTCGTTTTGTATAAACAAAAAATCCTGTTATCATAATACAATATTTCCATATAAAATACAAGATGAAGATTGTGAATTATATAACATAATGCAATCGACAAAAAGGGATCTCTCGGCTGCATCTCTGCCGTTACAGCAGGATGCAGCCGGGAGATCCCTCTTTATTGCTTACTTTTATGTAATGATCTGTAACAGTTCCTCCGGCGGAGCTGTTACGATCGTCCCGATCAATAGAAATGCTGATTTCCGATCTGGATTCCCCGGCCGGATCCACTGTTGAAGTACAGACAGCTTCCAATGGGGTTTTCTCCCGCCAGAGCTGCAGACGCCGCTTCATAACAGTCGCTTCTCGCACCTCTGGAGAGTACCGTCTGGAACTTGCCGCTGGATACCGGCGAAAACTGTCCGGACTGGTAAATGACTCCAGAAATACTGTTCGGGAAAGAACTGCTGTTTACCCGGTTCAGAACAACGGCCCCTACCGCGACTTTGCCGGTATAACTTTCCCCGCCGGCCTCACATTCGATCAGCGCCGCCAGCATCGCCAGATCACTGCTGCCCGCAGACACAGAACTGCTCTGAGAGGATGTTTCCTGCGCAGCCGCCTCCTGTCTCTGGCTCTCCTGGTATTCTTCCGTTGTCATCGCTCCCTGAACGGCATTCTCCAGGCTCACGTAATCGGAATACACATATGCATCCGTTCCATTATAGTTTACCTGATACCATTCGCCTTCTGTTCCTTCTATTGTTACCTGGCTGGCGTTGCCCAGACTTCCGATCGTCTCGGACTCTGTTGACGGCTGTGTCCGCACCCTCAGACTGCTGGCCGTCACGGTACCGGTAAAGCCGCACACGTTTTTATAATGAACGCGCGCTTCTTCTCCGAATACCAGAAGATCCGTTCTGATATACCCTTCAATCCCATCCGAACTGATCTTGCTCCAGTCGCCTTCCTGTCCTTCCACAGTCACTGCGTGTCCCGGAAGAAGGACCCCTACCTGTTCGGAATCGGCGGTCGCGGCCGAGCGGATGATCGCGTAGCTTTCCACGTTTGCCGCAGCTTTCTGATCCCAGCCTTCTGTATATAAAATACTCTCCTCATTCGTAGCATTCGATGTTGCGTTGGTTAAAGTGTCTGCATATGCCGGTACAGCCATGATTGCCGTCATTGTCAGTGCTCCCCCAAGTGCGCCAATCATGTGGCTCCGTTTCAATGTCATACTTACCTCCTGCGAATTATTACATTTTTGTTACGATTTGTTACGAACTGATTCTATCAGCATTACAACTTTTTGTCAACCATAACTTTCCTACAACTTTCCACAGGATTCTCCGTATTTTTCTATAATAATCCACAAATTTCTCCCACTTTTAAGAGAAATTACCCTTTTCTGGCGAATGTTTCCTCCACTTTTTCAGAACTGCTCCATGTCATTTCGGACGTGCGCCGGAAGGATCTGTTACAATTCAACCGGATCATTGTTACATTTTTTCAGGGGCATTCCGGAAGACTTTCCCAAAAGAAAGAAAAAGACAGCTCCGGTCGCTGGTCAAATACCCTAAAACAGGGCACCACCGCTCACCGGAGCTGTCTTCTCTTTTCTTTATAAAATTTTACTGCAGATCATAAAGCGACGGGTCTGTCGGTCTTCGGGAATCCCAGACGCTGGCAGCATCGAACAGATCACTGGTCCGCGTCCCGCCATTGAAGGTATCCTGGTACAGACGGTAACCGTCCAGATTCCGCCGGCCCATACGCAGGTAATTGTCCCGGCACTGCACAAAGTACTGAGAAGAGTCTACGTTGCAATAGATATTGAAGCCTTTACTCTTCAGATAGTTAAACTTTGCATTGTCCGCCTGATAATCATGCCAGTCGGCAAGATCCTGACCATGGGCGAAAATAATCGTGTCGGTTCCGCCGATCAGCGGCGCTACATCCTGCAGCCACCGCTCAGTATCGGTCTGGATATGTTCCAGAGAGGCGTCGCCGATACGGATATGCCCCCAGGTATGGCTGGCAAAAGTCCAGCCGTCGGCCTTGATAGCGTCCGCCACTTTCTTTGCCTCTTCACATTCTTTCTCCCAATCGAAATCCGGATGTTCTTCCAGCCATTTTACCTGGTCATCGCTGAGATTTTCATGAGTCTTGTATGCACTGTCCGTCCGGTAACCGAGAATTCCGTCGTATCCGGTCAGCGCGATGGTTCCTTTTGCCCCGTGATACGCCGCATCCGGGTGCTCTTCCAGAAACTGATCCATCAGCGGAACACAGTCATACGCTCCCGTCACTACAGTTCCGTCGTCCTGTGTATATTCGCACGTAGGCTTTCCGTTTTCATCAATCACCATTTTCGTGGCAATCCCGCGCCCGTCATAGGAGTGGTAATAGGACAGATCGTCCAGCGACAGAACGTACGGCTTCTTCCCTTCCGGCAGGTAAATATCTCCCTCTGTAAAATGTACCGTTCCGTTCTCGTCGACCGTCTGATTTACCAGATCATGCAGCGCCACCAGAACATAACCGTTGTCATACATCTGCTGCGTGATCCGATTAAACTCATCGACCGTCGTCATCCATTCACAGAAGCCTTCCGTCTGGGCATTGTCCTGGAAAAATGCTTTCTGCGGGTCTACAACCAGGGAATGATAAAATATATGCGTTACCTGATTGATATCCACCCGTACACAGGATTCTTTTGCAGCCGTATACTCCGAGATCTTCGAGATCATGTCCGGATCTGTCGCAGATCCGTCGGCGCTCTTGAGCAGCTCGATCGCTCCGTCATAGTCGTACGTCATCGCCAGAGCGTCTGCCTGTGCGATCAGGTCTTCTTTGGTCACGGTCTCCTCGGAGGTACTGTCCGCTCCGGCTCCGTTCGGGTCCTCGCTGTTTGAGGCGGAACCTCCTTTTCCTCCGGAACCGAGTCTCGGACTTCCCGCCAGAAACCATACAGCCACTCCGAGAACAACCAGCAGCACGCACAGCGTCACTGTCTTGATGATCAGAATCCGCTGCCTGCGGCGGCGTCTCATTTCCTTTCTGCTTAATCCTTTTTTACTCGCCATTTTCTTTCCCCCTGTAATAACTGATTGGTACCGTCAGCCGGTAATTGTATATCCAAAACTTTTTGTCGAATGATGGTGATTTTTCACAAATATGTCTCGGCCTTTATTGTAATCCATACAGCGAGAAAAGTCGATACCTTTAAAGAAAATGTAATAATTGTAAAAAATAAGGCGCAGCTCAATGTCTCTGTCCATGGACCTCATACATCAGGACCGCCGCCGCTATGGCCGCGTTCAGCGACTCTACCTGTCCCTCCATCGGGATCCGTACGAGGCGGTCGGCGCGCGCTGCCAGTTCGTCGCTGAGTCCGTTTCCCTCGTTTCCGATGAGGATTGCCGCAGGTCCGGTATAATCCTGTAACCGATAGGATTCCTTCCCATTGAGGTGCGCAGCAAACGTGCGAATCCCCCGGGCACTCAGCTCCGGCAAAAATTCTGCCGCCGAATCCACCTCCAGGACCGGCATCCGGTAAATGGAACCCATCGTTGCACGGATCGTCTTGGGTTGAAACAGGTCGGCCGTCCGACGGCTCACAAGGATCCCTGTCACCCCGGCGCCCTCCGCTGTCCGGAGGATGGTTCCCACATTTCCCGGATCCTGGAGATCCTCCAACACGATCAGAAACGGATTTTCTCCGCCAAGCACCTGATCCGCCGTATAGGAAGGGATCCTCAGTACCGTCAGAATTCCCTGAGGAGTTTTGGTATCACAAACCGACGCAAATACACGATCATCCACTACTTCATATTGTATACCTTCCAGAGAAATTTCATTCGTCTTTTCACAGGACTCGGACAGAAACACTTTCTCGATCCATTCTCTGGGCGCTTCCTGAAACATCTTCCTTCCCTCCGCCACAAACACGCCCTGCTCTCTTCGTGCCTTTGCTTTCTTATTTAGAAGCGCGATATTTTTTATCTGCTGATTGCTGCTGCTCGTAATCATATTTCCTCCAAAAAAGAACTGCCGCATTCCAGATGCGGCAGTTCTTGTCTGAACCGGTAACACCACAGTTCAACTGACTGAACCGTCCCCGGCTGCTTCTGTTTCGATTATTTATTGTAGTTATAAGACATCGCGCGGGCAATCTCCCACTGATATTCCGGAAGCTTTTTCTGCATTGCCAGAGCCTCGTTGATATCAAAGTCCACATACTCTCCGTTCTTGTAGGCAACCACACGATTGCTCTTTCCCTGGATCAGAAGGTCAACGGCATAGGCTCCCATGATCGACGCGTAAACACGATCCTTACAGGTCGGACTTCCGCCTCGCTGCATATGTCCCAGAATCGTCGCACGAGTCTCCACTCCTGTCGCAGCCTCGATCCGGCGTGCCATACTGCTGGAATGTCCGATTCCCTCTGCGTTGATAATGATATGATGTTTCTTGCCGCGTTTCCGGTTCTCAATGATGTTGTTAATGATCTTCTGCTCATCGTAATCATATTTCTCCGGAAGCAGAATATCCTCCGCACCGTTGGCGATACCGCACCACAGAGCAATGTAGCCGGCGTTTCTTCCCATTACCTCGATAATAGAGCATCTCTCATGAGAAGTAGACGTATCACGCACTTTGTCGATCGCTTCCATCGCTGTATTTACCGCAGTGTCGAAACCGATCGTATATTCTGTACAGGCAATGTCCAGGTCGATCGTTCCCGGAACTCCGACGGTGTTGATCCCTTTGTTCGCCAGTTTCTGCGCGCCGGCAAATGAACCGTCACCGCCGATCACTACCAGACCGTCGATCCCGTTTTTCTTGCAGTTTGCGACCGCTTTCTCAATTCCTTCTTCCGTGCGCATCTCCGCACATCTGGCTGTATAGAGGATCGTACCTCCGCGCTCGATCGTGTCTGATACGTCACGGGCAGTCATATCAATGATCTCCTCATTCAGAAGGCCGTCATATCCTTTCAGAATACCTTTCATCTTGACGCCCTGCTGCAGGCCGCGGCGTACTGCAGCACGGATCGCCGCATTCATTCCCGGTGCATCGCCGCCGCTGGTCAGAACTCCGATTGTTTTTACCTTGCTTGTCGTTGACATATGAAACTCCTCCATCTCATCACACACAATTATGAAATTTTTTTAACAATCACACACATCTTCATTCTAAAGCATTTATCGGCGTTTTTCAATACTCTTTTCTACAACTTTCACGTTCTCATTTCCATATTTTTCATTCAAAATACCCAGCAATTCCTCGCCGATTTTGACCCCTCGGCTCGGCGGAAGCCTTTTCATCGCCTTCGGCGAGCGGATATAAAGCACCACCTGATCGGTACCGTCGGAGCCGGACAAAATCTGGTACAGGCCGGCGACTTCCCGCTCATACGTCCCTTTGTCGGGGAACTGGATCCACAGTTCCCTGGGCACATCGGAAAACGGATAGATCTTTTCGCAGATCAGCTTGCTGGCTTTATCGTCTTCCGCCGACACTCTCCCCTGGATAAACACCTTCGCGTCCTCCGTCATCAGGGAAGAATTTCTCTCATAATCCCTCGGAAACACGACGATCTCCAACGTTCCGAGAAGATCCTCCAGGGTCAGAAACGCCATGGTCTTATTATTCTTTGTATATTTTATTTTTTTATCCGTGATCATTCCGCCGACGATAACTTTTGCTCCATCCACGACTTTCGGGAAACCGGTTTCTTCGTCCGGCAGAAAATCCGTCGTCACTGCCGTGATATTCTTTCTCCAGCATTCCTCCTGTTCCTCCAGAGGATGTCCGCTGATGTAGATTCCCAGCACTTCCTTTTCCATGGCAAGTTTTTCTTCTTTTGCGTACTCTCCCACGCTCGGCAGCGGGATCTCATAGGAATGCTTCGTCTCCTCGTCCACGAAATCAAACAGGCTCATCTGTCCGGTCATGGAATTTTTCTTTTCCTGCGCTACCGCGTCCATGACCTGAGGATAAATCTGAAGCATCTGTTTTCTTGTAGCGTCAAAGCTGTCGAAGGCTCCGGATTTTATGAAATTTTCCACAGTCTTTTTGTTGATCTCTTTTCCGGTCATCCGCTCCGCGAAATCCTGCAGGGACACAAAAGGACCGTTCTCCTCCCGTTCCCGGGCCACCGCCTCCATCACCGGTTTTCCGACGCCTTTGATGGCAGACATTCCGTAACGGATACATCCGTCCTCCACAGTAAAGATCCCCTCGCTCTGGTTGACGTCCGGAGGCAAGATCGAGATTCCCATCTGGCGGGAATTCAGAATATACTCCGCGACCTTTCCGGGATTGTCGATGCAGGAGGTCATCAGCGCCGCCATAAATTCCACCGGATAATAATATTTCAGCCAGGCAGTCTGGTAAGAGACGACCGCATAGGCCGCCGCATGAGATTTATTGAACGCGTACTTGGCGAAATCGATCATCTCGTCGTAGATCTTGTTGGCGATCTGCTCGCTGATGCCGTTGTTGATACATCCGGGTACTCCGTCCTCGGGATTTCCATAGACAAAGCTCTCCCTCTCCTTTTCCATGACGGAAGCCTTTTTCTTGGACATGGCACGGCGGAGAAGATCGGCTCTTCCGAGAGAATATCCGGCCAGCGCCTGCACGATCTGCATGACCTGCTCCTGGTAAACGATGCACCCGTAGGTCTGCTCCAGGATCGGCTTCAACAGCGGCGTGTCGTAGGTGACCGTCTCCGGATGATTTTTCCCACGGATATACTGGGGGATAAAATCCATCGGGCCCGGACGGTACAGAGAGATCCCGGCGATGATATCTTCCAGGCTCTGCGGCTTCAGCTCCTTCATGAAGTTCTTCATGCCGCCGCTCTCCAGCTGGAACACACCCTCCGTCTTTCCGGCGCCGATCATTTCCAGCACTTTGGGATCATTGTAATCGATCTTATCCATATCGATACCCGTCCGGCTGCTGCGTTCCGCCAGATGTACCGCATTCTGGATCACTGTCAGAGTGCGCAGTCCCAGGAAATCCATCTTCAGAAGGCCCAACTCCTCCAGCGTCGTCATCGTAAACTGGGTGACGATCGTTCCGTCGCTTGCCCTGGACAGGGGGACATATTCGTCCACCGGCTTCTGGCTGATCACGACGCCGGCCGCATGCATGGACGTGTGGCGGGGCAGTCCCTCCAGACGGCGGGACATGTCGATGAGATAATGGATCTGATCATCGGACTCGTACAGCTCCTTCAGTTCATGGTTCATCGTCAGCGCCTTGTCGATGGTGATGTTCAGCTCATTGGGGATCATCTTGGCGATGGAATCCACCTGTGCATAGGGCATATCCAACACACGTCCCACATCACGGATCACACCGCGGGCAGCCAGTGTACCGAAGGTGACGATCTGAACCACCCGGTCCTTTCCGTATTTCCGGGTCACATAGTCGATGACTTCCTGGCGCCGCTCGAAGCAGAAATCCACGTCGATATCCGGCATCGTCACACGCTCCGGATTCAGAAAACGCTCAAACAGCAGCTGATAGCGCATAGGGTCCAGCTTCGTGATCCCCAGCGTATAGGAAACCAGACTGCCCGCCGCCGAACCGCGGCCCGGACCGACCATGATATCGTGATCTCTGGCAAACTTGATGAAATCCCAGACGATCAGGAAATAGTCCACGTATCCCATAGTCTTGATTGTATTCAATTCATATTCCAGGCGGTCCTTCAACTCCTGTGTCACCGGCTGATACCGTTCTTCCAGTCCCTCGTAGCAAAGCTTGTTCAGGTATTCCCAGGCCGTATAGCCCTCCGGCACGTCAAACCGCGGCAGCTTCGTCACGCCGAATTCTATGTTGACCTCACAGCGGTCTGCGATCTTCTGGGTGTTTTCCAGCGCCTGCAGCGCATAGGGGAACAGCTGGCGCATTTCTTCCTCCGATTTGACGTAATACTGCCCTCCCTCGTAGCGCATCCGATCCTCGTCTCCAACCTTTTTCCCTGTCTGAATACAGAGAAGAATGTCGTGGGACTCGGCGTCGGATTCATAAGTATAATGGACGTCGTTAGTCGCCACCAGCTCGATGCCCGTCTCCTGGCTCATGCGCATCAGCTGTTGATTGACCAGACGCTGCTCCGGGATCCCGTGGTCCTGCAGCTCCAGGAAGAAGTTCCCTTTTCCGAAAATCTCCTGATAACGGAGCGCCGCCTGCTTGCCTTCCTCATACAGATTCCGCACCAGATAGCGCGGGACTTCCCCCGCCAGGCAGGCGCTCAGTGCGATAATCCCCTCATGATACTGTTCGAGGATCTCCAGGTCCACACGAGGTTTATAATAAAATCCGTCCACATAGCCTTTTGATACGATCTTTGTCAGGTTGGAATACCCGAGATCATTTTCCGCCAGCAACACCAGATGATAGTATCGGTCCTCGCCCTTCACCGTTTCTCTGTCAAAACGGGAACCGGGAGCGACGTAGACCTCACAGCCCATGATCGGCTTGATCCCTGCCTCTTTCGCCACCTTATAGAAATCAATACAGCCGAACATTACACCGTGATCTGTGATCGCGGCGCTGTTCATCCCGAGTTCTTTGACCCGGGCCACATATTCTTTGATCTTATTGGACCCGTCCAGAAGACTGTATTCCGTGTGGACGTGCAGATGTGCAAAACTCATGCGTTACTCCTCTCTTAATTCTCTTCAGACAATACCGCCCAACGGCGCTCTCCAGGAAAAAACACCATTGGGCAGACATCTTATTCTCTCACGATCCAGATTTTTCCGTCGCGCAGTTCGATCTGCTTCTCCTTCAGCAGGTGACCCACCGCACGCTTGAACGCGGCTTTGCTCAGGCCGAATTCCCTCTGGATCACTTCCGGAGAAGCTTTATCGTCGAACGGAAGAACTCCGGCAAACTCGTCGATCACCTGAAGAACATTCTCCGCATCCTCACGGATCTGTTCATACGCTTTTCCGCGGGCGGACAGCGTCAGCTTTCCATCCTCCTTTACCTCCGTCACCCGCAGCTTCAGTCTCTGTCCGACCTTGTAACCGGCCTGCGCCTCCCGCTTCGGGATCAGCCCCGAATACCGGTCGTCAACAGCGACAAAAGCGCCAAAATTTTCACTGACCTCATAGACCAGTCCTTCCACCGTATCCCCGATCACATAAGAGGAGTCTGTCTTCAGGAATGGATAAACCTTCATCGTCGCACAAAGGCGGCTGCTCTTGTCGATATACAGGGACACCAGCACCTGATCCCCGGTCCGGACCTTCACCGTCTGTTCCCGGAACGGAAGCAGCAGGTCCTTCTCCAATCCCCAATCCAGAAAGGCACCGACCTTCCCCGTCTGTGCTACCTTCAGCACAGCCAGGCCTCCCAGCGTCAGTTTCGGTTCCCGGGATGTGGCGATCATACGGTCGCTGGAATCACGGTAGAGAAACACCTCCAGGACGTCTCCTTCCTTCGTTCCCTCCGGAACCTGCTTCGCCGGAAGCAGTACCCGCTCTTTCTCGCCCGCTTCCATGCTCTCTCCCAGGTACACGCCGAATTCTACTTTCTTTACCACTGTCAGTTTCTGTTTTCTTCCTAAATTTAACATAATTCTCCTTCATTTTCCTGTCTTCCAAACGTCTCGATACCGGCCCGCAACCACCGCTCTCAGACGTACTCCAGAGCTTTCATACTCATCTCTTCCAACAGCTCTGATTTGATCTTATACAGCTTGTCAGACAGATCCACATAGACCTCATGGGGATTGACGAGACGGAGAGACTCCTCCCACAGAGTCGCCTTTTCTTTTGTACAGATATCGCGGATCTCCATCACCGACGGAGAGTTATACACACACATTCCTTTTTTGAAAACCGGCACCAGCAGCTCTCTCAGCGTATAAGTGCCGCCTTTGATCTTTGTCTTCTTCCATGTCTCAACCGGATCAAAGATGATCATGTCCTTGCTCTCGTCAAACGTCTCGTCCGCCAGGCAGATCAGATCCGCACGGATTTTTCCGGTTTCCTTGTCATAGATCCGGAAGATCGTCTTGTTGCCCGGATTGGTCACTTTTTCCGAATTCTCGGAAAGCTTGATCTTCGGAACGAAATCTTCGTCTTCCTTATTCTTGACGGCGGCCAGCTTATAGACCCCTCCGAACGCCGGGCAGTCGCTGGATGTGATCAGGTTTGTTCCCACACCCCAGGAATTGATCTTTGCGCCCTGCGTCTTCAGACTGTCGATCAGGTATTCGTCCAGATCACTGGAAGCGGAGATGACCGCATCTCCAAAGCCTGCCTTTTCCAACATTTCGTATGCTTTCTTGGACAGATAGGCCAGGTCACCGCTGTCAATACGGATACCGTAACCTTTCATACTGCACCCTGCCGCCTTCATCTCCTGAAATACGCGGATCGCATTGGGCACACCGGATTCCAGTACGTCATAAGTATCCACAAGCAGAATACATGCATCCGGATACAACTTCGCATACGTCTTAAACGCCGTGTACTCATCCGGAAAGCTCATGATCCAACTGTGGGCATGGGTACCCTTGACCGGCACATCAAACATCTTTCCGGTCAGGACATTCGAGGTACCGATGCATCCGCCAATCATTGCAGCCCGCGCACCGTAAATCCCCGCGTCCGGCCCCTGGGCGCGGCGCAGTCCGAACTCCATAATACCGTCTCCTTTGGCCGCGTAGACCACGCGGGACGCCTTTGTCGCGATCAGGCTCTGGTGGTTGATGATATTCAGGATCGCCGTCTCCACCAGCTGCGCTTCCATCATCGGCGCAATCACCTTCAGCAGCGGCTCTCTCGGGAAGACCACCGTTCCTTCCGGGATCGCATAGATATCCCCGGTAAAATGAAATCCTCTCAGATACTCCAGAAAATCCTCATCAAAAATATGCAGTGAACGAAGATAATCTACATCATCCGGCGCAAAGTGAAGATCCCGGATATACTCGATCACCTGTTCCAGTCCGGCAGCCACCGCATAGGCTCCACCGCTTGGATTCTTTCGATAAAATGCGTCAAATACGACGATCTGATCTGTGGGATTTTTAAAATATCCCTGCATCATCGTCAGCTCGTACAGATCTGTTAATAATGTAAGATTCTGTGCTTGTGTTCTCATGACAAATCTCCTCATCTTGTTTTTTATGGTAAATCACGCTCTCCTGATCCCCGCAGAAATGAGCATATCTGAATAAAATTTCCAGCCATTAAAGATCATGCTGCAATGAGCCAAATGCCCGCAGGCTCTTGGACGGATCTTTATAATCGGATGTGGTGCTTGCGGGAAAATTCTACAATAACATACGGACGCCCCGATGCATCATTCAACGTCACCACACAGGTTCCGTCTTTCTGTGAAATTCCCGGCGTCATCACATCCCCAAGATGTGCCTGGCGCTTATATTCCGCCCGCAGCCGGTGTACCGGAAACTCTTTCGGAAGATACTCGGCGGCGATCGCCACATACTGCCCGTTATTTACATGATGATTGCTGTCCAGATGATGCGTATGCACGGTCACAGGCTCCAGGAATTTCTGCTCTTTCGGCACAACGATCTTTCTTCCTGCATATTCCATAGGAAGCGGTTCTTCCATTCCGTAACGTTCCACCTCCCCGACATCCGCGCGTACCGGCCGTCCTGCATCGAGATCCATATACGCCCACTCGGAATACGCACAGGCCAGCATTTCCCCTTCTTCCGTCTCCATCACAAAATTTCTCTCTCCGATAAATCCATGGAACCCGCAGGCCCAGGTTCCTGTCCGGATCCTTTCCCCCAGAGGCGGATACCTGAGGATCTCGATCTGCCAGGAAGTGAGCACCCACAGTCTGCGTTTTTCTTTCAGATACTGAACCCCGATGCCCAGTTCTTCCGACTGGAAGGTACTGCAGTCCTGAAAATAATTGATCAGCCCGTGCAGCGGAAGGCACAGATTCTCATCCAGTTCACTGTAACGGATCCTGCTGTCAAAATAATACTTCAATCCTTTTCTCCTTCTTCAAAAAATTGTTGTAAATCATTATAACACGAAACCCTGCGGATACCTACAGTTTCTTAATAAAAATCGCTTCGCGATGAGCTGGATGCCCACAGGCACTATGTTTTCACACGGTCTGCGCAGTAAATCCGCAGATCGGGCTGAACGGTAACCATAAATTTAAAATTTTTTTAAAAAAGGGCTTGCTTTTTTGGAGATCATCTGGTAGAATACATTTTGTTGTGAGACATTGGGCTATCGCCAAAGGGTAAGGCAACGGACTCTGACTCCGTCATTTCAAGGTTCGAATCCTTGTAGCCCAGCTAAAGGAATTCTTCGAGAGAAGAGTTCCTTTTTTGTTGCCTTTATTGTATTCACCGTTATTTTTCATGCAGCCCACGCAAACTCTGCTTTTCCGAATGGATTGCACGGGAAATGTGCAATCCCGGCAGAACAGCCGCCAGACGACAACAGCCGCGAGGTCTCAGATCATTTTCCGTACCCGTTCATAAAGTTCCAGATATTCTTTTTCCACCTGCTCAAACGGCTTCACCTGGTAAGAAATCTCTGTCTTCAGTTCCGGCGCCGGACTCCCGTCCCATTCATTCAACAATTCCCTCAGGTCGTACCACAACAGGTCATTGTCAATGATCTTCAGCGTACGCTCCTCCTCCGCCGAAAGGGGCGATCCCAGATACTTACCGTAGATCACATCCAGCAGACGCTGTTCCAGTTCACGATACCGGGACATCGACTTTTTGAATGGACTGGGAACATCCGAAAGATACGCCTCCCCGGCGTCATGCAGCAGGCAGGCCAGCACGAGCCTTGGCGAATATCCTCTTGCCTCCGCTTCCAGTGCGCAGTAAATACAGTGCTGTCCGACAGAGAAAAATGTCTTCACATGGCCATTGCCCCTGCAGATCATCGAGAGCGCATGGGCGATATCTGCAATATGAATTTTATCTGCTTCCGGTTCCAGCGGAAAGAAATGCGTTCCCCCATATGTCGTAATGTATTCTCCCATAACAATCCTCCTGACTCTTCACCGGGTTTCAAAGTGACAAACAGCCGGCAGACTTTTCATCTGCCGGCTGCAGGATGTTCTTTTCTCTTAGCGCGCTACGTTTCTTGATGGATATCCAGACGGATCCTCATATCACAGGAATCACATCCGATCACCGTATGTCCATCCTCCTGTTCCATTCGGCGGACTGTCCCTCCGCAGAACGGACATTTCCACTCCACCGTACCGCCGCCTCTTAAGACTTCCATTTTCCGGACAAATTCCGCAAGATCCACCTGTTTTCCGTCACAGTTCTTTGTCCAGTCCTGTGATTCTCCGCAGATATCGCCGGAACACTCCTCCGATTCTCTGTTCATCCTTTCCTCCGTTATGCCATCATGATCTCAGAAATCGCTTCCATGATCTTATCATGACATCCGCCGCATCCTGTAGAACAGTGAGTGATCTTCTGCACCTCGTCAAAACTCTCCACAACATCAGAAAATTTATCCATCTGATGCAGCGCATCTTCCACGTCCGCATAAGATACCTGTTTGCAGTTACAGAGCATTACGTTTCTATCCAACATCTTTATTTCCTCCTTGTTATGAATTTTCGTTTCAGCGGAACTATTATCTATATGAGTTGCCCGACAAATGGGCATGAGACACGGATTGCTCCGCACTTCGTGCTCCCGCAATCCTGAAAACACCTCAAATCCGCTCATTTTTCTTCGAAAAATGGCTACTTTTCGGTGTTTTGCGCTCCACAAAGTCATAAATTTTCATGCAAGCATGAAATTTATGACCTTTTGTCGCTTGTCTCATTTATATTTTACTCTGTCAGATAATCTTTGTCTACTGTTATCACACACTGATACCTGGAATCTACTTCCTTCATAAGAGATTTCACCTGATGGACCACCTTCGCCGCCTCCTCCGGCGTATAGGAAAACGGGGTCACCAGATCAAAGATCAGATTAATCTGTTCCTGCCCGTTGACCACACGGAAATCATGAAAAGACAGCTGCGGATCCAGCGCCTGGACGACACCGTTCAGTTTCGCCTTCACAGCCAGCACTTTCTCATCATGGATCTCCACCGGGTCCATGTGAATGACCAGAAAAATGTTCAGTTTTCTGGCAACATCCCTCTCGATCCGGTCAATGATCTCATGGGACACTTCGATATCCGTCTCCCTGGGCACCTCCGCATGGATCGAAGCCATACTGCGGTTCGGTCCGTAATTGTGAATGATCAGGTCATGGGTTCCCACGATGCCATCGTAGGACTCCACCATCTCCTGGATCTGATGATACAGTTCCGGGTCCGGTCTCTGGCCGATCAACGGCTCCAGCGTATCCTTCGCGATGGAAATTCCCGCCCAGATTACCAGCAGGGACACTGCCACTCCGGTAAACGCATCGATGTTCACCGACGTAAAATAACATATTAATATAGAAGCAAGTGTCGCGCTTGTCACGATCACATCGCCGGCGGAATCCGCCGCCGTTGCCAACATGACCTTGGAATCGATCCGTCGGCCAAGCTTTCTGTTAAAAAACGACATCCACAGCTTCACGCCCACTGACAGCAGCAGGATCACAAAAGAGAGCCAGTCAAACGTAATATCCTCCGGATGAAACAGTTTCTCAACAGAACTCTGGAGACAGGTAAGCCCCACTTCGATGACAAGAAACGCAACGATCAGCGCCGAAATATACTCGATCCGTCCATGTCCGAACGGATGCTCCTTATCCGCCGGCTTTCCGGCCATCTTCACTCCGACGAAGCTGATGATCGAGGAGGCGGCGTCCGAGAGATTATTGAACGCATCCGCCATGATCGCCAGAGAATTCATCAGAAATCCGATCGCCAGTTTCACAGCGAACAGCAGAACATTACAGAAAATCCCCACACAGCTGGACAAAACGCCATAGCTGGTACGGACTCGAAGATCTTCTGTATTCTGATAATTTTTTACAAATCTTCTCACAAGAAATTCTGTCATAGTTTTCTTCTCTTTCCATTTATGTTTCTTCCTATTTTATCAACCCCCCGCCAAAAGTCAAGACTAACATAGGGGGGACGGGCCGGGAACGGAACGGAAAGAAGCGTGGGCGGTGCGGGACGCGTGGGCGGAGGGCGCAGGGAGGAGCGGCGGGGTGCGGTTTCGGGATGTAAGAGCATCTAAGGCGCTGCCGCTTTTGCTAAAACCGCCGGCCCGGGCCACAAACTCGCTGGCGCTCAGACAGTGTGTCCCAGACCGGCAACGCAAAAGCGTCACCGTCTAAGATGGTCTAACATCCCTGCAAATGCGCCCCGCCGCTCCTCCCTGCGCCCTCCGCCCACGCGTCCCGCACCGCCCACGCTCCCTTCCGTCCCGTTCCCAGCCCTGAGAGTGGCAGCGAAAAGGTGGCGGCGACAGGTATTGGCGACAGCCATAAAACGTAAACACCGCCAAATGACTGTCGCCGTCCCACCATTGTCTCGCAGCCAGGCTGCGGAGCGCACCGCACAGTGCTCTTCCGGCCGGGGTGTCGACGGCATGAACGGTGCGTGTGCATTTGCAGGGATGTTAGTAAATCTTAGACGGTGCGGTTTCTGCGTTGCGTGCCCGAACCACACTGTCTGAGCGCATGCGAGTTTGTGGTTCGGGCACGCGGTTTTAGCGGAAACTGCAGCGTCTTAGATGCACTTACATCCCGAAACCGCACACGCACCGTCCATGCCGCCGACACCCCAGCCGGAAGAGCGCTGTGCGGTGTGCTCCGCAGCATTTCCGCACGACAATTCTCTCTAATTCTTACGGTTTGTTCAGGATTTTTTTAATATTCTTTCCGAAAACTTTACAGTTTTTTCATTGATTGTCCGAAGCATTTCTGGCATAATATGACTATAAGGTTTTTTGATTTATCTGTGCAGATGGCTGCGGGGCTTGACAGAAGGGCTTGTCCTGTGGTGGTCAGAGATCTGAGGAACACAGACAGAAGCTTTAGTTTACATATAAGGGCGGTGAACACCGTCGGAGATAAAAATCAGAACTCCCGGTTCCTTTTCAGAGAGGGGCCGGGAGTTTTGTCTATAAAACCGCGTCGATCAGACGTTTTGTATATTCTTCTTTGGGATGCCGGATCACTTCGTCCGGCGTTCCGGATTCTATAAGTTTTCCTTCTTTCATGACCAGGATCCGGTCGCAGAACTGCTGTACCAGGGCCAGGTCGTGGCAGATGAACAGGATCGCCATTCCTTTTTCTTTTCTCAGCTTTGCCAGCAGTTCCATCACCTGTTTCTGAACTGTCACATCCAGGGCGCTGGTCGCCTCGTCGCAGATCAAAAGTTCCGGTCCGATCGCCAGCGCTCTGGCGATTGCTGCTCTCTGGCACTGTCCGCCGCTCACCTCACGGGGATACCGGCGGGCGTACTCTGCCGGGAGACCGCACTGATCCAGCAGCTCTTCCACGCGTTTTATTCTCTCTTTGCGCGGAACACCGGCATTTTTCAGGCTTTCCCCGATCCCGTCTCCAAGTGTCTTTCTCGGGTCAAAGGAACCGGCGGGCGATTGAAAGACCATCTGATAGCTCCGGCAGATCCGCCGCAGCTCTCTTCCTTTCAGAAAGGTGATGTTTTCTCCCTTCAGAAAGATCTCTCCTTCCGTCACATCAATCAGCCGGGTGACGGCTTTTGCAACGGTGCTTTTGCCGGAACCGGATTCCCCCACGATCCCCAGTGTCTCTTTGGGATAGAGACAGAAATTCAGGTGATCGACCGCGGCAAGTTCCGTCTGTCCCTTTTTCTGAAATATCTTTGTAAGGTTTCGCACCTCCAGCAATGGTTCCATTTGCTTCCTCCAAAATATCAGGGCGTATTTGAAAATTGTGTCAGAGGATCAGTTTCGGCACCGCGTCGAGAAGTTCTTTTGTGTAATCCTCCCGGGGAGTATTCAGCACCTGACCGGCAGTCCCGTACTCCACGATTGCTCCGTCCTTCAGCACCAGAACCGTATCCGCCATTGCGCGGACCACACCGATATTATGTGTCACCAGAACAATGGCGGTTCCGTAAAGTTTCCGCATCAGCAGCAATTCCTCCACCGCCTGCTTCTGTACCGAAACGTCCAGAGCGCTGGTAGGCTCGTCGGCCAGAAGTACCGACGGATTCATCAGCATTGCCATAGCGATCCCGACACGCTGGTTCATTCCGCCCGACAGTTCAAAAGGGTAACTTTTCAGAATTCTCCGGCCGTCAGGAAACCCCAGTTTGTCCAGCAGCTCCAGCGCCCTTTCATCCGTTTCCCTGCGGCGCGCCTTCCGGTGGGCGGATATACTCTCATGGATCTGGTCGCCGATCGTCCGGATCGGGCAGAGAAAGGCTCCGGCGTCCTGAAAGATCATGCCGATGCGCGCCCCGCGGATGTTCCGCATTTCTCTCTCGGAGAGATCAGACAGTGATCTCCCCTCAAAACCAATGGTTCCCCGGGTCACCATCCCGCCCCGTCCCAGGATCCCGGCCACCGCCCGGATGATCGTACTCTTCCCGCTTCCGGACTCTCCTACGATCCCAAGGATTTCCCCCGGTCTCAGAGAAAAACTGATATCCCGGACCACCGGTTCCCCGTTGTACGAAACCTCTACTCCGCTGTACTTCAAAAGTTCTTCCATCGTTTCCTCCGTTTTCACCGCGTCCGGCCGCATGTTCTCTTCTGTCCTTTTCCGGATTCTCTGCTAAAGGAACGGAGCCCTGAATCTTTCAGCCGTCTGCCGGAAGCTCTGCGGTTCATCCGGCGGAACTGTCGGCAATATCAAGATCCGCCGTGATTTCATAATAATCGCAGGGGTGTGCAGCCAGACCTGCAACAGATGATTTAGAGATCATACTCATGCGCAGATGTGAACAGAAAACGTAAGCATTGTCATCCAGGATCACTTGCTGCATCTCCACCGCCAGTTCTCCGCGCCGGTCCGCATCAAAGGTCTGTGTCATCCGGCCGGCCAGTTCCTCCAGCCGGTCACTGTGATAATGTCCGTCGTTGTTGCTGGAACTGTCCAGACAGTGATAAGCGAAGAAATACTCAGGATCTCCGGTCGGCGCAGTCACCATGGCGCTGAAATAGATATCCCACGCGCCGGTATCCGTGCGGATCCTGTTGTGGTCCGCAGTATTGTTGATCTGTACGTCAAACCCGATCGCGCCAAGGGTCGCCTGCGCAGCCTCGGCCAGCAGCGGCAGTTCCTGGCGGCTGGGATAAGTCAGCCAGCGCAGTGTCAGCGGCTGTCCGTCCTTCTCGCGGATCCCGTCGCCGTCTGTGTCCACCCATCCGGCTTCCTCCAGGATCTCCGCCGCACCTTCCGGATCGTATGTTTCCGTCGTGACCGCATCGCCGCCGAAGGTGAAGCTGTCCGGATAAACGCCGGCTGCAGGATATCCATTTCCGTCTAACAGAGTTTCCACAAAACTCTCCTTGTCGATCCCCATCGCGATGGCTTTCCGCACCGCCGGATCGCTTGTGATCTCACTCTCAAAGTTCATCGCCCCGAAGAACACACGGCTGGTGGCACAGCCGGTAAAGGTGTAATTGTCATTTTCAAACAGCGGATAGCTGGCGTAGGGCATTCCATAAGCCGCGTCGATCTCTCCCGACTGCAGCGCCATCGTCAGAGTATCTCCGTCCGTGATGGTCCGCACAGTGATCTCATCGATCTTCGGCTCCCCGTTCCAGTAATTCTCGTTTTTCACCAGTTCGAGACTCGTATCTGTCACCAGGGAAACGGCCCGGTACGGCCCGGTTCCGCTGACAATGCCGTCTTCCGTGACTCCGGCCTGCATGTCGATGATGCATCCGTAAGGATCCGCCAGGAAATTGATCAGCGCCGGCACCGGCTCCTCCGTCCGGATCGTCACTGTCTGACCTTCCGCAGTGATCTCCGCGATCTGCAGATCCCCGGCCGCCCGCTCATGTTCCGCCACCAGATCCTCCAGACATTCCTTAACTGCTTCCCCGTCCATAGGACGGCCGCTGGTGAAAGCCACATCATCCCGGAGTGTGATCTTCCAGGTCAGTTCGTCCACATTTTCATAGCTTTGTGCCAGCCACGGCTCGATCTCCATGGCGTCCGAGAAGCGGAACAGGGTCTCGCCGACCCCGTAGCGGATACACGCCCAGCCGCTGCTGTCCCGGTGAGGGTTGATGTCCGGCTCTCCGTTCTCTGCGTTAAACGTTGTGTCGCCCCACACAAGGCGCTTTGTCTCACCGGAGGTTACTCCCGGATCTGCCCCTGTCTCTCCGCCCTGCGCGGCACTCTGACTCTGTGCATTTTGATTCGCGCTGTTCTGAGAAGCACTCTGGCTGTTTCCGCCCCCGCCGCAGCCGGCAAGCGCAGATGCCAACAAACCCAGAGCCAGCATCATACTCATCATTTTTTTCTTCATCTGTCTCTCCTGTTTTCTGTGAATGTTTCTGAAGATTTTTATTTACGCATTTCCAGAATCCATAGAATCCCGGACGGTGTCTCCCAGCAGATTAAAAAGCGCCACGGAAACAAAGATCGCCAGCCCCGGCGTGAGCACCACCCACGGGTAAGTCTGGAGCATACTTCTTCCGCCGCTCATCATACTTCCCCATTCCGCCGTCGGCGGCTGTGCGCCGAGTCCGAGAAACGACAGGCCGGCGATCTCCATCATCATTGTTCCGATGTCGAGCATCGCCGTCACCAGCACCGGTCCCAGAATGTTCGGGAGTATGTGACGGAAAATGACCTGAAACGGGGAATCTCCCGCCAGCCGTGCCGCCGAGATATATTCCGCCTGTCTCACCGCCAGTGTCTGGCTCCGGGCGATCCTGGAATACTTCGGCCAGCTGACCATTGCCAGCGCGAGGACCGCATTGCGGACGCCGCCGTTCAGCACCGCCGCGATCGCCATCGCAAACACCAGGCCGGGAAACGCCAGACAGATATCGGAAATCCGCATAACCACCGTGTCCGGGATCCCTCCGAAATAACCGCAGGAGACGCCGATCACTGTCCCGCCCACGGAAATAATCGCCACAAGTGCCAGCGCAGAAAAAATACTGGTCTGCGAACCGGCGATCACCCGGGAAAACATATCCCGCCCGTACCTGTCCGTTCCGAAAGGATGCGCCAGGCTCGGAGCCTGCAGCGCATTCGCGAGATCCTGCCCATTGGGATCATAGGGACAGATATGCTCCGCAAAAACCGCCGTAAACAGCAGTGCAAGAACTAAGATGCCGAAGATGATCAGGCGGAGTTTTGTGTGATTCTTTTTTCTCTTCCGCGCAATACCGGCGGCCGCAGAACTGCCCGCATTCCTTCTCATGTCTTGTCACCTCCCAGGCGGATTCTCGGATCCAGGATCCGGTAGGAAAGATCCGTGATCAAATTGATGACCACATAAATCAGCGCCATCCAAACCACATAAGCCTGGATCATCGGATAATCCCTCATGTTGATGGCGTCCACCGCCAGCTTTCCTACCCCGTCCCACATAAATATGGATTCCACAATGGCCGTTCCGCCCAGCAGACTGCCGATGGACAGCGCCAGAAGCGTCAGGATCGTGACCAGACAGGCGCGCAGCACACTCTTCCACAGGGTCACGGAAAAACGGACGCCTCTGGCTTTTGCCCCTGTGACGTACTCTTTGTTCAGTTCCTCCAGAACAGCGGCCCGCACCTGCCGCAGGTACTTGGCAGACATGGCAATCGCCAGCGTCAGCGTGGGGAGCGCGGCGCTCTGAAGACTCAGGCCGTTGGAGATCACCGGGAATACCGGAAAATGAATAGAAAATACATACATGAGAACCAACGCCACAAAGAAGTTCGGCAGGCTGTTCCCGATAAAGCTGCAGATACGGATCAGATAGTCGGTCAGACGATTCTGTTTCACCGCCGAAAGGATCCCCAGCGGAACAGAGATGACCACGGTCAGCAGAACAGACGTCCCGGTCAGCAGAAGCGTCGCCGGAAGCTTTGACAGAAATGTGGAGAACACATCATTCCCCGAAACATAGCTGGTCCCCAGATCTCCGGTCAAAAATTCTCCCAGCCACCGGAAATACTGCACCAGGAACGGCTGATCCAGTCCCAGCTTTGCCCGCTCTGCCGCAAGGACTTCCGGCGAGAGTGTCACACCGGACGCCTCGGCTCTCTGGACCACCACATCGCTCCCCGCGATCCTCATCATCGCAAAGGACAAAAATGTGACGCCGAGCAGAACCGGGATCAGCAGCAACAGCCGCCGGATCACATATTTTTTCATACCACGTCCATCCTTTCTGCCGTATTCTCCCGAAGATCCGGAAAATCTCCTGCGGATCTTTTGTCAGTTATCGCGACCGCTCAGCCCGCTGAACGGCCACCCATTATCATCGGTTACGCTTTCACTGCCTTGATGCGGAAGATCGGGTAAGGAACGGAAAACGCACTCTCGTGGAGATACAATTTTTCTCCGATCCGATCGTCCGCCGTCACTTCGCGGCATCCCATCTGCTTCAGGATACAGACGTCCCAGTCCGGACGTTTCCATCCGCTGATCGGAAGCATCCGGTAAATATTCATACACTCGTCCATCTGAGCCCCGGACAGCATCCGATGGGCTTCCTCCCCCTCCAGGCCGTTGCGTCTGTGATACTTTGCATGCTCCGCATCGTAATTCAGCAAAATTCCGCCCGGTTTCAGCACACGGATCCATTCCTCATACGCTTCCGCCGGATGCGGCAGCGTCCAGGTCAGATTCCTCGTCACGATCGCGTCAAAGGTATCATCGCTGAAATCCGGATGCTCTGCATCCATGACCCGCAGATCGGCCGCGACTCCGTATTCCTGTGCCAGTTCCCGCCCTTTCCGGATCATGCTTCCCGTAAGATCGATCCCCGTCACGCGGTGTCCGTGTTCCGCCAACATCAGCGTAAAAAATCCACAGCCGCATCCCACATCCAGAATCCGAAGCGATCTGTCCTGCGGCAGATGAGACAGAAGTTCCTGCTCCCAAAGCTGATGCTGCTCACTGTGAAGTTCCGCGTCTCTCTGCTCCTTAAAACTTTCAGAACGGCTGTCCCAATAACGGGCGATACGGCCTTTGACCGCCGGAGTCTCTTTCCATAAATCTCTCTGTACCATTGCTTCCATCATGCTTCACCTCTCAGACTCTCTGCGCCGTCACCATGAACATCGGAGTTGACGCGAAATTTACCTGTTCCACAGGCGTCCAAACCTTTTTCCATACTTCCGTATCCGCCTGAATTTTCTTCAGTTCCAGCCGCTCCAACGTTTTCAGATCCCATACCGGACGATCTACTCTCCCGAGAGGAACCGCGCGGACAATCTCTTCCATCGCTGCCTCGTCAATGTCAGGAGCCGTATTATAATCTTCCATTCCCCGGGCTTTCACCGCCTCACGGTCCCGCTGATATGCTTCCTCCTTTCGGTCATCGTACATGTAATGATACCAGTTGGCGTCAAAATTGATCAGCAGACCCGGCTTTTTCAGGACACGCTTCCAGGATGCGTAGGCCATCTCCGGATATTCCAGCACCCAGGTCAGGTTGCGGGAGATCACCACGTCAAAACTTTCATCGTCAAATTCCAGGCGCTGCCCGTCCATCTGCCGGAAATCAATCTTTTCAGCAAGAACCCCGGCATTCTTCCTCGCCTGCTCCAGCATCGCCGGCGTATAGTCCACCGCCGTCACCTGATAACCTGCCTCGGCGAGAATGATCGCAAAAAAGCCCGGGCCGGTACCCACGTCAAGGATGCGGATAGTCTCCTTTTCCCTGTCCCGAAACGTATTGTGTATCTGTTGTTCTATTTTCTCCAGCCAGTCCCGCCGCTGAGCGCCGGCCAGTTCTTCCTGGTTGACCTTGGAGTAGCCGGCCGCCCGTCCGGTCCAGTAAGTTCCGATTTTTTTCAATAATTGATCTGACATCGTCTCCAGAGCCTCCTTTTTCCTGCCTGTCGTAAATTCTGTGACAGTTCAGCCAACTGAACTGTTACTAAATTCTTTCTTATCATAGCGGATTCGGCAGACGCCCACAAGCCGGGGGTGGGGATATTTTTTCCGAACAGCCGCTCGAACAGATCCGGCACATCAGAACCCGAAATCGGCGTCAGCCGGCTTTCGTAAGGCCCCGTGCTGCCATTATACAAATTTGCTCTTCAGCATCTCTGCAAATTCTTCTATATAATAACCGGAATTGTCCTTTTTCCAGAACAGACAGTACTTCCGGGTGATCGGCTCTTTCCCGTGGCAGAGCGGAATCCGGCAGATCGAAGTACCGGGATTCATCGTCTGACTGCCGTCGTCCACAGGCGTAAAACCCTGACCGCTGATCACCCGCAGACGGGCTTCCTCCAGATTTTCCGCATACAGAAATTCCCCCTGGAAACCGACGACTGTCCTGTAATAATCCTGTTCGATCTCTCTCTGTTCCCTGGAGGCGACGAGAATACAGGGAATATTTTTCAGTTCCTGGGGTGTGACGGACGGAAGCGCAGCCATGGGATTTCTGGCGGAGATCTCAGCGTACATACTGCTCGTCGTCAGGACCAGGTTGACATACTCGTCGGAAAACGCCCTGCGCTGATCATTCAGCACCAGATCAGTGCCCTCTGTGCGCAGCAGCCGAAACAACTCTTCGTGATTGCCGTACATAAGCTGCACGGAAATTCCGGGATATTTTTCCGTAAATTCCTCCAACGCAAGTTGAACCTCTCTGCCGCTATAGCTGCGCAGATACCCGATCCTCAGGGCTGCGTCGTCGCCCCTGGCTATCTTTGCGGACTCTCGGCACATCTGTTCATAATCTGCGACCAGAACAAGACTCTTTTTGTAAAAATGCTCTCCGGCCGGCGTCAGAACGAATTTCCTGCTTTTTCTCTCCAGAAGCTGAAAGCCAAGTTCATTTTCCAGCGCTTTGATCTGCTGAGAGATCGCAGACTGGGAGATATGACATTCTTCCGCGGCCTCCGAAAAACTGTTGTTCTGTACTACAGACTGAAAATATCTGATCTGTCGAAGCAATCTTATCCCTCCTGGTTGTCCTGTGTTCATAAAATTACGGGTTATTTTTTAAAAATTCCTTCATCCCCTCATACTGCTCCCGGGTCAGCGAAATCTTCCCTTTGCGGATGCCGATGACGCCTTCCGTCTTCATTTTCCGGATCGTCCGGTTCAGTGTCTTGATGCTGATCCCGGTCTCCTCATAAATCTGCTGTCGGGTACGGGAGACAACTGCGGGCTCGCCGTCCGGCTCCTGTTCCTCTATATACTGCGTCAGGTAAACCATCAGCAGGTGCTGGGGCGGATAAAAAAGTCTTCTGCCCCGATTATAGGAAGAACGGTACAGTTTATATGCCACCTTGTGCGACACCAGGCGCAGAAAATGGATATCCCGGGAGATCCACCACTCGAAATCCTTCCTGGAAAAATAGAGGACCGTGCACTCCGTCAGCGTTTCAATCGTCACCGACGTCCTCTCTTTTTCCGCGAGGATCGTCACCTCACCGACAAAATCAATGGGGTCATTCCGCTCGATCATGAACACATTCCCGTTCTCAAATTCATTGATCACCCGGTGGTAACCCTTGCACACAATCCCGAAATAAGTCAGCACTTCGTCCTTCTGGTGAATGATCGTTCCGGGCGGATACGTCCTGATCGTATATCTTGTTTTCAGTTCTTCCGGCATATATCGAAGATAATCCTCCAGCTCCGGAACTTCTCTTTGCAGTTCTTCCAGCGTCATGTGATCTGATCCTCCCTCTTTCTGAAACACCTGTATAACAAAAAAATTATATCATCTCCGGAAAGCACCGTCATTCATTTTCTATCCAAAAACATCCCATTTGTCCTTTTTTTCGCAGCGATACGTATTCTATAATAGCTTCGTTAAAAATACGTAAAATCACAAAGGAGCCTGTCATGAAAAAAGAAACCTATCTGTATTCTTCCACCCTGGAACGCTTTCGGAACGAATATAAGATCTTCCTGTTTGCGTTTGTCTGTATTGTGATCGCCGACTCCATCGGCCAGATCCAGATCCCTGCAGGTCCGGGAACTCTGATCCTGTTCCCGATCTTCTACTCTCTGATCCTGGGCGTGCTTTCCGGGCCTGAGGTTCTGAAAATTTTCAAGAAAAAGGAAGTCAAGGCAGCGTCCAAGCTGGTCATCGTCGCCATCTGTCCATTCATCGCCAAACTCGGGATCAACGCCGGCGCCAGTCTTGAGACCGTCATCTCCGCAGGGCCCGCCCTGCTGCTCCAGGAGATCGGAAACCTGGGGACTATCTTCCTCGCTCTGCCCTTCGCCCTTCTGCTGGGTCTGAAGCGCGAGGCGATCGGCGCGACCCACTCCATCAACCGTGAGAGCAATCTGGCACTCATCACCGACATTTACGGACCGGACGCTCCGGAGACAAAGGGAAGCCTTTCGATCTATGTGGTCGGCGGTATGGTGGGGACCATTTTCTTCGGTTTTATGACTACCATCGTCGCTTCTCTGAACCTTTTTCACCCCTATGCCCTCGGCATGGCCTCCGGCGTCGGCGCAGGTATCCTGATGGCAAGCGCGACCGCCAGCCTCTCGGTGATCTATCCCGATCTCTCCGCTCAGCTGTCCGCTCTTGCCAGCACCAGCGAGACGCTGTCCGGGCTGACCGGTATTTACGTGGCGATCTTTGTGGGCATTCCGCTGACAAGGAAACTTTACGAATTTCTGGAACCGAAATTCGCCCGTCTGCGCCATGAGCCAAGCGAAGTCCTGACACGAAAAGCAGGCGGCAGCGGATCCGGCGAAACCTCCGGACAGGATTCCGATACGCCGTAACCCGACAGGTGCAGGCGCGGCGCACCTGCACCTGTGGCTGCACACAGTAAAACATCCGAAATCACAATAAGAGAAAGAAGAGGAAAAGAAAAATGAGATATCTGGAATGGATCCTTCTGCTGATCATATCCGGCCTCGGCATCGGCCTGGCAAATTTCGTAGGCTTTCAGGTAGGGTTTATGGACTCTCTGCCCGGAATCCTTGTGCTGCTCGCGATCTCCATAGCTGCCGTGGTCTGCACCAAACTGATCCCGCTGCGCCTCCCCATCGTGGCTTACTGCTCGGTCATCGGCCTTCTGGCTGCAAGCCCGATCTCCCCGGTACGCGAATTTGTCATTGAGTCTGCCAACAAGATCAACTTCACCGCACCGCTGACTCTGGTGGGCGCTTATGCGGGAATCTCTATCAGTGATCAGATCCGCTCCTTCCTGAAACAGGGATGGAAGATGATCATCGTCGGCGTACTCGTCATGACCGGAACCTTCCTCGGCTCCGCGATCATCTCGCAGGTTGTTCTCAGCCTGACCGGGGCGATCTGACACAAAGCAAGGAGGAACGGACATGAAAAAACACGCAGATCTTCTGATCCGCCACGCCGATTACCTGGACGGATCTTTTGAACTTCAGCAGGGAAACAGTATCGCGGTCACAGACGGGAAAATAGAAAAGATCGGATCTCTCGACGAACTGAAAGGAGCCTATACGTTCACCCGGACGATAGACGGAAGCGGCTGTGTCTATCTTCCCGGTCTTGTGGACGCCCACATGCATACCGGGCAGCAGCTTCTCCGGGGCCGTGTCCTGGACGAAATGCCGATGATCTGGACCCGGATCATGCTGCCCTTCGAGAGCACTCTGACACCGGAAAAAATGCGTCTCAGCGCACAGCTTGCCGCTCTGGATATGATCCGGTCCGGCACAGTGGGATTTATCGACGCCGGAAGTTATTTCATGGAAGAAGCCGCGGAAGTTTATCTGGAGAGCGGCCTTCGCGGCGCATTATCTTACTCTACCATGGACCAAAAAGGTCTCCCGGCGTCTATTTCTATGGACGCCGGGGAAGCGATCCTCCGGACCGACCGTCTGTACGATGCGTTTCACGGAAAAGGAAATCTGAGCGTCTACTATTCTCTCCGCTCCCTGATCTCCTGCTCCCGGGAACTGATGGAGACGGCAGCCTCCCGGGCAAACGAGCGGAAAACCATGCTCCAGGCCCATATGAACGAATATCCCGGCGAGATCAATTTCTTCATGGAGCGGGAACAGATGCGCCCTTACGAATATCTGGACCGTCTGGGAATCCTGGGTGAAAATTTTCTCGGCGCTCACAGCCTTCTCCTCTCGGAAGAAGAAAAGGATCTGCTGGCACAGAGAGGAGCAAAGATCTGCCACTGCCCTTTCAGCAACTGCGGAAAAGCCGCGCCCGACACACCGTCACTTCTCGGGAGAAAGATCACTGTCGGCCTCGGAACAGACGGAGCCGCTCACGGCGGAATGAGCCTGTGGAATGAGATGAAGATATTCCGCTCTGTGATGAATCTCCGCTTCGGCGTTCCCCTGTCCAACCCTGCGGTCATGCCCGCCAGGACAATCCTTCGCATGGCAACGGTCAACGGGCAGAAATGTCTGGGGAATCCTGACGGCGGCGTGATCCGGGAAGGCGCGCCGGCAGACCTGATCGGCATCGATATGCAGAAACCTCATCTGGCAGTTTACGGCCGGCTCTCCAACACACTTCTGGAGAGCGTTGACGCTTCCGACGTGACGGATTCCATTGTCGGCGGACGTGTTCTGATGGAAAAAGGACAGATCCTGGTGCTCGACCAGGAGAAGATCCTGGCAGAAGCACAGGCATACCAGGAAAAGATCTGAAACCGGAGTGCAGCAGGTCTGTACTTCATTTCGGTCGAGCAAATCATAAAGGAGTTTTTTATGCTTTCTTACCTTATCATCATTGTTGCAAATCTTCTGGTCGGCGGCATGATCGGACTCACAGGGGTTGCCGGATTCCTGCTGCCGATCCTTTACAGCGGGTTTATGGGAATGCCGGCGGTACAGGCGCTGGCGCTGAGTTTTTTTGCCTTTCTGATCTCTGGCATTCTGGGGTCCTGGAACTATTATAGGGCAAAAAATCTTGACCTGAAACTCGCGATGCTGATCAGCATCGGCAGCCTGATCGGCGCCGTGATCGGCGTCCGTCTGAACCTGCTGATCGACGAGGCAGTCGTGAAGCGCATTCTCTATACGGTCGTGCTTCTCTCCGGTATTTCCATCCTGCTGCGAAAAGAGGCAAAAGCAGCACCGGAACCAGCATCTTCCGGAGACGGTACGCAGCGTCCGGGAACATCACCCGGCGGTAAAAAAAGCGTTCCATCCGCCATATATGTTCTGTTCGGACTGGTTACCGGCGCCGTCTGCGCACTGTCCGGAGCCGGCGGTCCGGTGCTCGTCATGCCTCTGCTGGTTCTGATGGGCGTTCCGGTCAAGACTGCGGTAGGCGTAGCGCTCTTTGACTCGATCTTTATCGCCATCCCTTCCTGCGTCGGGTACACGCTTCAATGCAACCTCCTGTCCATCGCCGGCGTGCTGGCTGTCTCTGTCGTCAGTCATGGCGTCGGCGTCTGGATCGGGAGTCACAATACCGCCTTTCTGAAGCCGGAACTGCTGAAAAAGGGCGTCGCGGTCTTCTCTGTGGCGATCGCTGTTGTGAAGCTGATCACCGGGTAAACTCAAAAATCCGAGAAACCAGTCCGTCTGTACACCTTTGCGATGATCATCAAAAGAGTACAGATGGTACTGGCTTCTCGGATAAAACCACCTTCCCTTTGGCTACAATGTTTCCCCTTCTACAATTCGAAATCCCAAAATCCGTTCTGTATTAACATTTTCTTCCTTATTAATAAGTTGAAAAAGCAATTCCACGGCAGCATTTGCAACCTGCTTTACAGAATTATCGATTGTCGTCAAACGCGGAGACACATACTTAAGGAAATCAATATTATCAAATCCCATAATTCCATAATCTTTTCCTGCTTCAAGTTCTCTGAGTTTCAGATATTCAATCATATCCAACGCAATCATATCTCCCGTACACAAAAAAGCGGTTTTTTTACCGGATGAACGCAAATATTTTTCCGTCTTCTCCAGATAATCCCAATCCGAAAAAACCATCGGCGCCTTTCCTTTTCTTGCCATCGCATCTTGGTAAGCCGCCAAACGTTCCTGATGTGTATAGATATTCGTCTTTCTGGCATCCGCAAGCGGCGGACAGACGAAAGCAATTCTTTCATAGCCGCGACTCATAATATCAGCCATAGCCTCCTGAATCGCCCGGTATCCATCACTGGCTACAAATGGAATCCCTGCATCTACGCGGTTATCAATCGTGACAACAGGCGTTTCCAACTCCTGCAAAAACTTTTTATATTCTGTTCCTCCATTGATAGAAGACAAAATAATTCCATCCACATGATAATCAACGAGCCGCAAAAGTTGCTCCTTCTCGAGTTCCGGATTCTGTTCGTGCATCGTAACATTCACAAAATAACCTTCCTGGCGTGCCGCAGTTTCGATTTCGCTGAGCATCTGAGAAAAATAACGGTTATTGACATCCATAATCACAACACCGATCTGAAAAGTTTTCCCTTTTACCAGACCTCTTGCCAACATATCGGGACGATATCCATACTGTTCCGCCACCTCCAGAATTTTCTTTTTGGTTTCCGGATTGATTCTTCCCGTACCGTGCAGCGCCCGGTGAACTGTCGTTCGTGACACATTGCAGATATTTGCCAGATCTTTCGTCGTTATCCCCATAATCCTTATCTCCTGCACAGTTTTCACTCATTTTATCAAGAGAAAGTTTACCATATTTTTTTTATACATACAATATCGAAACTTTAGTGCAGGCAGGATCACATCAAACCTCTGCTCACTGAACCTTTACCCGAATTACATTCCATGAAAGAGGACGCAGCATACAGGAAATAGTTTGATCTTTCGTTGTTACATCCTGAACCTCAAAAGGTTTTACTGCATTATGATTTTCCCTATTCGTAATTTTTCTGTTCTCATGGCACATAATAATATGTTCTGCGATTCCTTCAATTCTAAAATTCTGCAGCTCCGCAGAAAAATCCATATTCTCTTCTCCACGATTTACCAGAAAAAACACGACCTCGTTCCTCTCTACATTATAAACGGCAACACTGTCCAGATACTCCACTTCCCCAAATGAACACGAATAAGCGTCTCCCCTTCCCTGCTCTTCCAAAACTATACCTCTACCATAGGCAGACATATGAGCAAACGGATAAAAAATCGGCTGAACCCATGCTTCTGCTCCCTCTTCCGTCATAATCGCCGCGCTGACATTCGTCAGCAGCGACTGACATGCAATTTTGATTCTATCCGCATATTTCAGAAAATTCATCATCATGCTTGCAAACAAAAGCGCGTCTTCCATTGTGTAAATCTGTTCACTTAGATGTGGCGCCACTTGCCAGGGCTTTGCATCTACTTGAGATACAACTTCCTGATCCGGCATTTCCCAGACCCCCCACTCATCAAAACTGATATTTAAAATTTTCTGTGATCTTTTCTTTGCTTTTACAAAATCACAAGTAGCAATTACCGTCTTGATATAATTCTCCATATCAACGGACTGTGCAAGAAACTCCGCTGTTCCCTTCTCCTGTCCGCCATAATATTGATGCAGCGAAATATAATCCACATAATCATAAGTATAAGAAAGAGTCACTGCCTCCCACTCCGGCCAAGTAAGCATATCCGATTTCGAACTTCCGCAGGAAACCAACCGAATTTCCGGATCCACCAGTTTCATCGCCTTCGCTGTTTCTTGTGCCAGTCTTCCATATTCCTCTGCAGTCTTATGCCCAATCTGCCATTCTCCATCCATTTCATTTCCAAGACACCATGTTTTAATTCTATACGGATTTTCAATACCATGGCTTCGTCTCAGATCACTATATTTTGTCCCGCCTGCAATATTACAATATTCCAGAGCCGAAACAGCATTTTCAATCCCTTTTGTTCCCAGATTCACAGCCCATATCGGCTCCACTTCTGCCTTGTGAGCCCATTTCATAAATTCATTTGTCCCCACCTCATTGGTTTCAACTGCTCTCCAAGCCAATTCCAGGCGACGAGGACGTTGTTCCTTCGGTCCCACACCATCACGCCAGTCATAACAGGAAACAAAATTTCCGCCCGGATATCTGACAGCCGTAACCCCCATTTTTTTTACCAATTCCAGTACATCCTGCCGGAATCCGTCTTCATCTGCACTGAAATGCCCCGGTTCGTAAATTCCACCGTAAACTACTCGCCCCATGTGTTCCACAAAAGATCCATAAATTCTTTTGTCAATCGTACCTTTTCTGAAATCCTTATTTATAATCTTTCTTGCTTTCAATAGTTTGTACCATCCTTTTCTATTCCTTTTCTCCGCCTGCTGCAATTCCCTCAACAAAATATCTCTGGAAAAAAATATAGAGAATCAACAATGGCAAAATCGAAATCAATGTAGCTGCTAAAGTTGGCCCATACTTAATAACTTTATTTCCAACCAGTACTGCCAGGCCTGCCGATAACGTTCTCATACTTGCCGAACTGGTCAACATCAGTGGATAAAGAAGATCATTCCAGTTATTCATAAAATGAAAAATTGCAAGACTGGCTACAGCCGGTTTACACAAGGGAAGCATAAGTGACCAAAAGATTCTGAACTCACCCATTCCATCAATTCTTCCCGACTCCTCGATAGATTTTGGAAGTCCCTGAAAAAAAGATGCCATCATATAAATGCCATATGCACTGGTTGCTCTTGGCAATATAAGACCTAAATATGTATCCAGAAGATTCAATTTATACACTTCAATATACAGAGGCGTCATAATAACCTGGAAAGGCACCATCATCGTAAGAAGGATGATAGAAAAAATCATTTTCTTTCCCTTAAAATTCATTCTTGCAAATGCATAACCCGCCATAGAATCAAACAATACACTGATTACCGTAACACATCCGGAAAAAATCACTGTATTCCCGAGCATCCGAAAGATCGGAATACTGTCCGTCACATATTTAAACTGATTGATCGTCCACTCATCCGGGAAAAATCTGGGTGGGTAAGATATAACACCGGCATCTGTCTTAAAGGCAGAAACGATCAGCCAGAAAATCGGTATCAGTATCGTCAGCGCTACAAGAAAAGTCAAGATAAAACCAACTGTATTCCCCACAGAAAACTTTTTACGCATCCGATTCTTCCCCCTTGTTCAATACAACTTTTCTGAGAACAAAAGTTACAACAGCAATAATTGCAAATAAATATACGGAAATCGCTGAAGCGTATCCCAAATCATAAGGCGCAGTCTGAAATCCTCGATCATAAATATACTGCACCAACGTCTCCGTCTTATACAAAGGTCCGCCCTGCGTCATTACATACGTCTGATCAAAAACCTGCAGAGAACTGATCGTGGTCGTCACAATACAAAAGCTTATTGTTGGAAAAATACCCGGTATTGTAATATGAGTAAATTTTGTCCAGGCACTTGCTCCATCAATATCTGCCGCTTCATACAGGGATGGTGAAATATTCAGGACGGCAGCTGTGATCAATGTTAATGTATATCCAAAACCTTTCCAGGCAGTAATTACAATAACTGTCGGCATTGCCAGCGACGGATCTTTTAAAAAAGAAATACTCTCCAAACCAATTTGTTTCAGCCAGTACGGTACCAGACCAAGATTGGGATCCAACAGCATAGACCACACAATACCAATAGCTGTCATAGAGCATACAAACGGAAGATAATAAATAGATCGAAGCATTTTTGTGTATTTATTATTTTTAGCCACATACATAGAAAGGAGCAGCGCCAGCCCTACCTGCAGCGGTACCTGAAACAGACTGAAAACCACCGTGTTTAACGTAGCATTGGAAACCCTGCTGTCAGAAAAAAGTTTCCTGAAATTTGCCAGTCCGGCAAAAGAAATATCATTCATAAAAATATTCATATTCAGCAGGCTGATCACAAGTGACGCAATCAGTGGAATAAAGACAAATACCGTAAGTATCACCATAGACGGCAAGATAAAAAGATACGCCGCTTTCTGATTGTGTGGCTGATATTTTTTCTTTCTTTTCATAATTTTCTCCTAAATTATATGTCTTTGGACTGAAACAGTCCAAAGACATATATCATTCCGATTTCACCGCTGCAAAATTTGTACAACTTACAACAGTATCCTATCCTTAATTAGAGCCCGCAAGCACAGTATCCATCGCTGCCGAAGCTTCTTTTAATGCATCCTCCGGCGAAGCCGCACCTGTAAGAACTTTTTCAAACATAGGGAACATAACATCATTATCAATCTGGCTAGCCAAAGAATATCCCAGATTATAGGAACGTCCGATCTGTGTCGCCTCTGAAATTGCACTAAGCACTTCATCATTTTGAATTTCCGGATCTTCCATCAAAGTTTCTGACCAGACAGGAAATCCATTTTTCTGAGACCATTCCTTCAGTACCTCATCACTCAACCAGTATTTCATAAACTTATACGCAGCTTCTTTTGTTTCCTGATCTGTTCCCTTCGGGATCACATAACTACATCCACCAGCCGGCGAATATGCACCGTCCGTTCCTGCCGGGCATGGAGCAATTCCAAAATTAATTCCCTGTTCTCTAAGACCATTGATCTGCCACGGACCACTGAAATACATGGCAATCTGTCCGGCCTGTAACATTGCGTCGCAATCAGAACCAGTAGAATTTACAGGTGTAACCTTCTTATTCACTGCAAGATCCTGCAGCCACTGGAGAGTTGCAAGATTCTCCTCAGAATCCAGAAGATTTGTACCCGTTTCCGGATCATCGGCATCCCCACCGTTTGCCCAGAGGAACTGCATATATGTTGTTTGCACGGGCAGGGCAAGTCCATACTGATTTTTGGAAGCATCGGTACATTTTTCCGCAAAATCTGCAAGCTCATCCAATGTCGCCGGAGGTGTCTCAGGATCCAGACCTGCAGCTTCAAATAGATCTTTATTCCAATAGAGATAGGAAACATTGTACTGCATCGGTGTACCATACAATTTTCCATCCACATAAGATAACTCCACAACGTTATCCAGGAAATTACTCTCATCTACATCCGCAGTTTCCCAGAAATCGCTGATATCTTCCAGCGAATCATTCGCAACATAAGGAGCAATATTTTCCACACCGAACAGCACAAGATCCGGGGCCGTATTGGTAGCTATAGCTGCCGGAAGTTTCTGCTGAAGCGTGTCATTTGGCATGATATCCATATTAATCTGAATATTATCAGTATTCGTCTCATTATAATTGTTCACGATTTCTTTCAGGATATCACCGTCTGATCCTGTAAATACGTTCCAAAATTCCAGTTCAATCTTGCCATTCTGTTCTCCAGACCCGGATTTTGTCTCTCCAGACGTTCCGCTGGAGCATCCTCCCAACAGTGCGGATGAACATATTACTGCTGTGAGCATCAAGCTGATTGCCATTTTTCGTTTCATGTCGTCTCCTTTCCTTTACGCTTCGCGTAAATACAATTTTATTTTGCGTACACCTGTACTCTATGTGTTAAATTATATTTAATGCACATATATTTGTCAATGCACTTTTCTTTATTTTAATTATTTTGTATCTTTTACATAAGTTTTCATTTTATTTTTTATGGAAATATTCTAATTTCCAAAAACCGGAATCCGATCGTATTTTTTTATTCTTGATTTTGATTGCGTAATCGAGTACACATACCACACTTGTTCCCAACGAAGATTTCCGCATGGTTTGTCACTCTCCCGCATACACTGTAAAAAGCAACAGTTTCGGGGGGTTCCTTGAAAGATTATATAGAAGAAAGAGCCATAGAAGTCGCCAGCTACATGATTGAAGCACGGGCAACCGTCCGTCAGACCGCAAAGAAATTCGGCATCAGCAAATCTACTGTACATAAGGATATGGTAGAGCGGCTGGTGAAGATCAATCCTGAACTGGCACAGGAGGTGCGTGAGGTTCTGAACATCAACAAACAGGAACGCCACATCCGCGGCGGGATGGCTACAAAAGAAAAATATCAGCGGAGACTGCAGGCCTGCAGCAAAAACGAAAAATGAAATTCTTTTGTTACACAGCAGGGGCTGCCGCACTTATCTATGCGGCAGCCCCTGAATGTTTTTACTTTATAGGCACTTCCATCCGATTATGTTCTATCGTTTCTAAAAAACATATCCTGCTGAACCAAATCAGTCTTTCCGTTTTAACTCCGGATTCTGATCAAGAATGCTCATGATATTGCTTGTATTTGCGTGATAATAATTCACAGAAAGCTTGTTTTTATCCACATTATTGATTAACTTTCTGGCCTTAAATATGGCTGCTTCTCTTTTTTTCTGATTGTCATTCACTTTTTTACCGATATACACCCGCTCTATATCTTTACAAAACCAGACAAATTCATATCCCTTACGATCGCAGTATTGCTTAGCTTCCTTCAGAAACTCCATATCAGATGGATGATTGTCATAATCATCACAATCAAAACAATACATTACTTTCGTATGATTTGTCTCTGACATAGCATGGTATTGATCTATTAATTGTTTCACCTGCTTTTCTTTTCTTTGATATTTTCCCTTCCCGTCCATATACACAGGGCTAAACTTAACCTGTGTACGCTCATATGCATAAAAATGCTCTATTGTATCTTTAATATATATCCAATCCGAATTACATTTCTTGTTTGTCTCAACAACAAAAACCAACTGAAGCCCCATCATTCATCCTCCCCGCCAGAACCGAACACACCTATGAAATCAATGGAATCCACATTAAACGGAGATCCTTCAATCATTCCGTTTCTATAGAGCCTGGAGGGTGAATAGTTACCATTTGTTTTCCATGAATAGATCTTGTGGTCTTCGGACAAGAAATCTATTGATTTTTTGCGCTGTTTTAAAACATCCATCGGACCTACATTGTGTGTGGTAAAACAGAGTTGTCCTTCTCCATATTCCATTAAATATTCCAATAACGCACACAAATAAACATCATGCAGATTCGAATCGAATTCATCAATAAAAACAATTCCTCCACCAACCACTTCTTTTAAATATGCAAATAACTTTATTAGTTTTTTTATACCGGTGCTTTCATATTCTGCGTGGATCTTATACGAATCATAAACCATTATCAGATCACAGATCCAGAAACCTCTGTTTTCTTTTTTGTCAATCTCAATGCCCTGCAAATCCGACTTGAAAATATGCAAAAAGTCATACAATTTATTGACATCTTTTTCAAAAAACATATAGCTTGACTTCAATACAATATTGCCCGTAACTGAAAGCACATTAAGATTATCATTGTCCATCTTAAGCAGGTTTTTCAGCAACATGCCAATTTCGTTTTTATGTTTTTCGGTATCAATATAGCTTTCAAGAGAACTCTGCGCGACATATTCTCTATGATCGTCTGATTGATCCAGATACACATGTACTTTTTTCCCCAGGAGATACAAAAGACATAGAGCGCTCCAGAGAAATTCTTTAAGATGCTCCGTGTTTTTCTTCGTCATTAGCAAAATCTTTTCATAAAACAAAGCGCTCATAGTGGCCGTGTCCAGCAGGTTCATCGTTTTATTCCAAATCTGAACTGAGAAATCTGTCTGTTCTTTGATTCCGACAATAGATACAATTTCGCCGCCAACCACTTCATAAAGTGTATCCATGGACTCTGTTTTTGAAGTTGCATTTCTGACAGATAAACATTCATGAGAAATTACATATTTTCCTGAAACATCCCGGAGCAACGTGATACTATATCGAAAAAGCATCAAGCGCTCTTCCATTTTCACCATATAATCAGCCTCGATAAATAGTTCTTCTGTCTGTTTATTAATAATCGCATCTAAATTTTTCTGTGCGATGGGGTTATTCAGATATCCCGGATCAATCAGCAGATTTCTCAATATTTCAACCGAAGTTATAATGCCAGACTTACCGGATCCGTTCATACCGTATATTCCCTTAATATTGTATTCCTGTGTGTTCGGATTCTTTGAAATAGTCTTTTTATAAAAAGACAGCGTGACTAATTGGTCTAACGTTTTAATGCCCCTGACAGAATAACGAGTCAAATATATATCTTTCATCCCAAAATTCCTCCTACTTATAATCTGTCTCTTATACACATCTCCGAGCCCACGAGACTCGACGTCATCTC
>ERZ1090868.121-NODE-121-length-41896-cov-9.996773_pt1 | contig 41896 bp, 32 predicted proteins | sample MGYA00478475_ERZ1090868 | MGnify/ENA primary metagenome ERZ1090868 (study PRJEB33644, sample SAMEA5815747) | chicken gut metagenome | biome: Chicken; feature: Gastrointestinal Tract; material: Caecum | place: Ireland | collected 2019-01-01 | study: A study of the...
TTCTATTATAGTTTGTCAAGCTGTAATTCACTTTTATTCCGGATTTTTATTACAGTTCAGCCAGGTCCGTGCATTTACTGCACGGACCATATGAAAAAATCACCAGATATTGAAACAGTTTCCGCGTCCGGTTTCGGAACTTAGCTTTTTCTTTTTCAAAAGAAACAGTTTAATGTACCTAAAGGAACTCATTCACCGGCACAGCATTCAGCAAATTTCCGAGTGCTGTGTCCGCCACGCAGAAAAATCTGCAGAAAGGAAATGCCATGAAAAACAAACTTCTGTTTCTGATAATGGCAGCGGTCCTGCTCCTCACCAGTCTGGTGGGCTGCCGAAGCGGAACCGGCAGCGGAACTCTTCCCTACCCTGATGGCTGGGTAATCCGGAATACGGATACAGACGAGTCTGACGAATCAAAAGAAGCACACGACGATTCTGAATCAGAAACTTCTGATTCGCAATCATCGGCATCGGAAGCTTCTGCGTCTGACACGTCAGATCCTGAAGCTTCCCGTGAGGAAACCACAGCTTCTGCATCGGAAGCTTCGAGTCAGGCCGCCGCTTCCACAGCAACAGTTGAGGAAGATTCCGAAGAGGACGCTCCTGCCCCCGGGATCCATTACTTTCTGGATACCTCTCAGAGCATGTATCGTTCTCCGGAAGTAATCACCGTTCATTCTGCGGCTGAAAAAGCCGGAGCCGGAATGGACAAGTTTCACTATATCCTCGGAGAAGAAGGAAAACTCATGGAAACCGACGAACAGCTGGCGCTCAGCGGCCAGTACGGAACCGGAGCTGTGATCGACGTCATCGGTACCGCCGATATTCCTGTGGATCCGGAAGGCGTCAATGTACTGACCACAGATCTCCAATCTGCCAGCACCACCGGCACGGAAATCGGCCGATGGCTGTCCGACACCGGATGCAGCGGGTTTACGTTTTACATATTTACCATGAACTATCAGGGCACAGTAGAGTTCAGCACCTACACTTCCGCTCAGGCCCTGACGTATGTATCCGTTTCCAACTGCAGCTTTGAACGGGAGTTTCTGATGATTGTCTTCGGGGAAAACAACCTGGTCAAAAACTTTGACGAGACCTTCCAGGAAAAGCTGAATCACAGCATGGCCTATGATTTCTGCCATGTCTCCATGACGGACGAATCGGAAGAAACCACCGAAAGCCTTCTGACACTGACTTCCAGCAAGTATTTTACAAAAAACCTGGCTGGTATCACCTATGAAAACAACCGGTACTGCTACGGTCTGGAACCGGCGGACACTTCCGGAACAGACTTCACCCTCTCCAACACCTTCGTCTACAGGAAGTCAGGAAAAAGCGCCAACGACAACACCGAAGCAGTCAGAGTTGTCCTCTACACAACGCCGGACAGCGAAGTGCCCGCCATCGCCGAACAGAAGGTGTCTGTCCTAGAATATGACTCTGAGACAGAAACCTTTCTTCCCAGCGGCACATCCTTCACCGTGACGGCGGAAGGCCTTCTGGACGGACTTCCCGCCTCCGACGACGAAACGCTGAATACAACCCTGGGCGGCAATCTGATCGCTGGAGACGAGCCTGCCTTTGTGGTCACTGTGGAAAACGAAAAGCTTCCGAAAGGTCTGTATGCTGTGGAGACAGAGCTGGTCTGTGAATCAGACGAGCCGGTGAGCCTGCAGGAATTCGCGGCGGAACACAGCGCGGGACTGGAAGAGTACACAGCCGCCCTGAAAACAGAATGCGAGCCGGTTCTTGTAAACGGAGAACCAAGCGCCTCCCAGTACACCCGCACAGCCTCCGGTTCTTCCGTATTCAGCCGGCTTCTGAACTTCGAACAGATCGCCGATGAGCTGGCCGCAGCAGGTGCGGAGGCGGAAGGAGACAACGACGTCATCCTGTTCCGGGTGATGATCGACAACCGATGACACTGCTTTGCGGCAGTGCAGCATACTGTCGTACCTATTCAAAAAGGAGGAGAACACAATGATAAAATTTATTCGAAATACGGAATACGGGAATATGGTGAAGGGGATATTCATTTTGTTGGTAAACCTAGGTCTGGTGGTCGTAAGTATGTATCCGACCGCCTATCTGACGGGAGCCGGGGATACGGCACGTTTTTACAGTCAGCTGTTTGTGGGCGCTCAGTTGGCGGTGATTATGGCATGTTATATCCACTGGTATCTGAAAGTTAACCTTCTGGCAAGAGATCTCTTCAACAACTCGGAGATGAGAAAGGTAGCCAGTTCGCACGCTCTTCGCCATCTGTTTGTCTCCATCGGCATAACTCTGCTCTTCGCCGCAATTGCGTTTCTTACAACGATTATACTCATCTTTGGTGGGATTCAGATCTACGCCTTCATCATTGCATTAAGCGAGTGCCTGATCGGAAACTTAACCCTGGGTCTTCTTCTGTGGCACTTCGGGCTTCCGAACCGTGTGCTGGGACGCTATTGATCTGCAAATCTTTGAACAAGGAGGATACCAATGGAAAAAAAGAGAAAGTATTACGCTAAACTGAATGGCGGAAGCGCTGAAGCTATCGGTGAAACCATCATCCAAGTTACAGATACGCTGGCTCTCAAACAGGAGCCTGTTCTTCCTTTAAATCTGATTTATGAGACTACCGATGCAGGCGGAGAATTTCTGGGAAATATCCTGCGTCTTATGGAAATGAATCGGAAACTTAATTTCAGAAGCCCTCAGATCCAATTCGCGTTTCTGAACCTTTCCGAACGCATCCGTTCCGCCAAGAAGACGACAGGCAAAGAAAGCGCGCTCACAATAGGATCCTGCCTCCCGGAATGGTACAGAGATGGATCCATAATCCCTGATGATTGTCTGAAATTCGATCTTTCCAACGGTCTCAACAGAAATCAGCCGTCTGCCAGTCTGTTGAGCGATCAGCTGATCGAGTGCACCCTCAGCGCACCTGCGAGCCACCATGGCACGCGCGCACTGATTGAGGAGGTGGTAAACGCAAGCGAATCCACAGAACACATGCTGGCCGAGCCCGGAAACGGCTTTGGCGGCGAAGGACGAAACAATGTCTGCGAGCATCCGGACGTTCTGAAACGATGTTGTATTGACGAGGTGAAAGAAAAACGTCATCTGACCGAGGAGGATGCTGCCAGACATGTAGAAAATGTACTGAAAACGGCAGTCATTATGATCGGCCCAGCCTATCAGTTTCCGGAGAACAAAGGCCAGGATCAGGACATCCGCGGCATCGTGAAAAATACCTTGAAATATTATCCCAGAGAATCCGCAAAAGCCCTTGACGCATTCTATTATCTGGATCACGATGAGATGCCAGTCCTTGCCGAAAAAGCGTCTACCGGAGGCGCACAGTTCAAGCATCATCATGCGATTGAAATTGTCGCTTTCCTTATGATGCAGAACTTCTTCCACAAGACTGATACCGAACTCCAGATCAAAGGGCCAATCATCCCGCACTACAGCCTTCCGGGAAACTATGAAACAAACTGGAACAATCTTCGTCTGCCGGATACATGGATGCTGGCATTTGGCTGGCGTTTACGTTTTGATGCTGCAGTGTGCTTATTGCTTTCTCCGCAGTTGCTCCGTCCCGTTCTTGAAAACAAGCCGGAAGATCTCTACTCCTCAGAATTCCTGATCCGTTTATACGGAGTCAAAAACAGCCGGCAGCTGAAAAAACGTGTCTCCTACGATACACTGAACCGGGAGGTTCTGGAACCGTTCCGGCTTCTGTACAACAGAGAAATAATGTTTCTTCGCTGGCTTCGTGACATTTGTCTTACGGGAAAAGACTGGAGGAATCCCGTGATCACAGCATCTGATCTGCAGCGCAAAAACCTGTTCCCGGTAGATAAGATTACACATCTGATCGACGGCACCAGCGTCAGCCAGCTTAACGGCCTCAGTGGTTTCCAACTGGACAGTCTGACGGCGTGTGACGAAGGCAACCTGTTTCAAACCGGCCTTACCCTTGACTATCTCAGGACTCACTTGAAATATACTGAAGGAAAGAAACCAAGAGCTTTTACAGATATCATGGGGGATCTGTATGATCTCTGCGCACCCACCGGAAAGGAGAAATAACATGGCTTTAAATCCAAATTCCAAACTTATTCAGCAGGTCGTCAACCAGGAATCTGCGGACGGCACCTATCAGCTTGTAGGGCTCGACATCTGGGAGTTTGCCGATGCTCTCGATCATCCGGAGGAGACAACCTCCGGGAGAACCAATCCCACAAGTATATCGGATCCCCTGGGGTATGAAATGGCGTTCGTGGCAGACATGCAAAGTCCGAACCGGGAGATCCAGGAGGAAACCGACCGAATTGTAAAAAACCTTTACACACAGATTGCATCAGCGGACTACAGCGGCAAATCCGTTGTCTGCTATATTCAGCATCTGGATCCGCGAAACGAAAGTGACAGAAGCATGATCCGCCACAGAAAAAACGTATCCGGATGGAACGCTTCACCTGACCAGCTTCTCCGGTTGAAGATCGCAGAGCGAGTCTGCGGAATCTTCGATCCTGCAATGCAGATGTTTGTTCCCAGCACCAATTTTCGGGACACCGAAATCAACGGCATGCCTACGGAAAGTTATCTGGAAAGCCATCCGCAGATCCGGCAGCGATACCAGGCGCTCCTTGTCAATATGTATCAAAACGGAATCCGCAACGCATCTCTGGAGCGTCTTCTGTCAGAATTTGACTACAACAAAGCCCTGGCGGACATGGCTCTGTACACAGGCGAGATGGCAGAATTCCCGGGAGATGATGTGTGTACCTACATCTCCAAAACAGCGCCCGGCATTCGTCCGGAAGCTGTATGCTGTATGCCGGGGACAAACAGCATTCCCAAACTGCTGGAGGAACCGGTATTTATTCACACTGGAGACTCTGCAGTGCTCAGCGATAACATGATGCAGATCGGAAATGGCTGGACCGTCATTCCTCCGGTCACCAACTGCGATACCATTGCCAATGCCGTTTATAACTATGCTCCTGATGGATCTTATCTGGAATTTTCCGCCTATCTGGACGGAACATTATACCACAAAATCTACACAAAGCCCTCCCTTGGCTGGAAAATCTGCAAGCCGGAAAATATTGTAGATCTCTTTTCCGGCGTACCGGACGGTGTTCTCTCAAAACATAACTACCTGATTCAGGAGTCTGCAGTAATGGGTGACGAGGATAAGGGCAAATGGAAAATTTATCCTGAAGATCCGGCGTCGTACGTCGCGAACCTGAAACTGGATGAGAAATCAGGAATCTGGCACATCCTTCAGAGGTCTCAGGCCATCCGTCGGCTGGAGTTGCTGGACGAAAACGACAACATACTGGGAACCATCCCTGTGCCTCCGGTTCCCGCTTTGGAGCCGAAAAAAGGGACTACTCTTTTTGTCTCTCTTGATCCCGCAGGAGCACAAAGCGTACGTATTGCCGCAGTATTAAACAACCAAAACCATATCGTAAATAAAATCGACTGCTGCAGCGTACTGCATCCCCTGACTCCGATGGCCGAGGAGGATCTGGCAAATGCTGCGAAAAACAGAACCACCTCGCCGAAGAAGGGAGGGACGCATTTTGACTCCATGCTGCAGAAATTTACAGTCATAGATTCCAGCGGATGGGCTCCTCTGATGGTTGAAAGCCGCGTCTATCAGCCAGATCAGGAGGAACTGTTCGATGCTCTGGAAATAGACCCGGAAACCATGGCTACAGGAATGGACGACCTTGACATCGTCTCCAATCCAAAGGAAATACTTTCCAGATCCGATCTTACCCAGGAACAGCTTACAGAATGTACTTCGGACCTTAAGACATACATAGGCAGCCTGATTCTAGAGAGCATCGCAAGCGCAGCCAGAGAAGGATACTCTCTCAGAACGCAGAATCTGCAGTTTCTGGTTTCCTACCCGGAAAACGGTTCCGGGGAAGGCATCACAAAACAGATGAAACTTGCTATAGAAGGCGCTCTGGAACTTGTGAACGATTACCTGTCCGAACCTGATGTTCTGTCAATCGGAACCAATGTAACCATATATTCCGAGAGCAGCGCCACAGATAAATGGAACGAGAGGAATCGTCCCGACGGAGTCTTTCTCGGAGAAGGCAATGTGGTTGGCACGCCGGATTACGGCTATTCCACCCATGATTTTGCCCTGAGAGCAAACGGGCATCTGTACTTCTTCTCTCTTCCGTATGCCGCTCAGAGGCTGACAAACGCGACACTGGCCCGGGTCTACGGTTCCTCCGACGGCAGCAATCAGAAGATAAACGAAAATGTGAACCATCTGATGCGTTGCTTCCGCAATGGCGAACAGAACCTGATCAAGAGGGCATCCGAAGCCATAAAAAAAGCCATAGAAGATCAGCAGAAGAACGCCTCTCAGGTCAGACTTTATGAGCAGCTTGGATTCATCCTGCCGCTGAACCGGCTTTTTCAGAACTGTACGTTTCTGGTAAACGGCGCAAACACAGATGCCTTCCAGGTAAAGGTACAGCAGATGGTTGAGGCAAAGCTGAATATTGCCGTCCCTGCTTATGCAGATACCATTGCGAAAGCGATTCGAGCCGGAGATATGCAGGCAGATGAGGATCTGTTTCTCGCTCCTGTCGGAAAGGGCTCTCTGGCTCTCAATAATACCGGAGAAGGATTTGAGGAGCGCTTTTCCGGCCGCCTGCGGGACGAAATCGACTATATGCTCAAGGATCAGAGCTATACCGGAAAGATTCATCTTCTCCCAAACTACGATAAAGAAAAGAAAAGCGTCTCAGAGGGTATGATTGCTCTGAAAACTTCCGGAGTCAAAGAACAGAACACTGTAACATCGTTGCAGACAGCAGATCCAACAGAACACTATCTTGAACTCGTGTACGGAAACAACGAGGAGGAAAAAGAAAGCTTCCGACAGGAGCTCCTGGATGTAAGCGGACCGGCAAAGAGAAAAGATTATCTGAGGCGAAAGGAAGCACTGTATCACGAGGCATTCGATCACATCATCAGCAACTATACCTACGACATGTTCGAGGAGAGCTTTAACCGGTTCGGCTATACAGGCCTCGGTGACGGCGACTTTGATGATAAAATCCGAAGCAAAGTCAAAAGCCAGTTCAGGAATCTTGTCGCGGAAATGAAATCCCGAAGCAAAGCGCTGATCATGGCCTGTCCCGGCATTGAGCAGGAAATGCTCTGCGGAGCCGCCATTGATCTGGCATTAGAACGATAGGAGACGATGTCTATGAAAGGTATCACAAGAATTGCTGCCGCGGCAGCTGAAGTATCGTTCTCAGGATACCCGGAAAATATCACAGAACCAATCCCGACATCTTTGGAAAACGCATCAGATACCGCCGCACAGACGGCGGTATCTGCCGGCGGATACCTGCTTCCCATGGTTCTGCTGATTCTGATTCTGACTGTAATGGCAGCACTTCTGCTTGCACTGTTTATACAGCAGCAAAGAATTCTGCGGATCCTGAATTCATTGAAAACCGGCAGAAAACGGAAAGTCCAGACTCTTGTTTCCGCGGAAAATACGACCTCAGAAATTTCTTCGGCACATGAAGAAAAGTCAGGGCTCTCATCAGGAAACGCAGATACTTCCGAAGAAAAATCCACAGAAGATCAGAATTCTCCGGAAAGCAATACCCCACGATCCACAGAAAAACAGGAAGATCCGGAAAACACAGAAAATCAGAATCCTTCTGTTGTACCAAAGGAAAACAGGGACACCGAGTTTCCGCCTCCGCATGAAAGCAGTCAGCAAAGCAAAGCAGCTCCCAAAAATATTCCTCCCACACCGGCCCCTCTGCCGATACCGGTTTCTCAGCGCCGGAAAGTGTGCGGTCTTGCCATGAGAGCAGACGTTCGTTATAATCCGTCCACGAAGATTGCGTTTTCTGAAAATACCGGTTCACAGATACTTCTGGAACTGTATTCCGACAACACCATCGTGCCGTCACAGATATGCTTTCAAAGTTACAATACGGCATCGTTTTATCAGCAAAACGGATTTCCTTATATCTTTGATTTTATTTCACGAAATGGCGCAAAGGTCCGTCTGTCACGGGACACAAAGCTTCTGCAGGTTCAGCAGCCTGCAGAAGCAGTCATAACCTCCGGCAGAATTTACCTGAAACAAAAAGGAATCCTCATGGTAGAAGAAAGGCAGGGCTGACACATGAAAAAACTGATCCGAATCTTATTTACTTTCCTGATCCTTGCAGGGCTGGGCATCCTGCTGATCACCACACGTCCGTCAGAGCACGACTTCGCTCAGTGGTACGCAGAGAAAAACGAAAGCGGCCTGGGAAGCTTTTTCGACGACGCATTCATCGCTCTGGTGGAGGCGAGAACAGAAACCAGCGATTACCTGGTCTTCTCCATATTTGAGCTGGACGGCGAAGAACGGTACGTAGGAATTCTCGGAAACATCTTCGGAAGAAATTCCGCGGAACAGGCAAAACAGACGCTGGACCGCCTGATCGACCAGGCGCGCAGCACAATCAGCGGGCAGTGACGGACGGCCTGCCGGAGCCGCAGAAAGCTTCCGGCAGGCCGTCTGTCGCAAGCAGGCGCATCAGAAGGAGATCATCATGACGAAAAAAGACTTAGAACAATACTTTATTCCATCGCTCACCCTTCTGGAGACAGATCTTACCGAAACAGAGCTGCTCTTCCGGAAAATAATATTCACGGAACAGGCCTTCCCCTCACAGAAGAGACAGCCGGCATACGGCCCGGAGGAAGCCAGATACGTATTCTTTCGCTGGAGTTACGAGCTCCCCGACGGGCCGTTTACCGGTCTGAAAAAACTGATCCTGGAAATCCGGCGCAGAACAGGCCTGCGAAGCAGCTACCGCGGAATCGTCGGAATCGACGTCACTCCCTGGAAAAGTCATGAGAAAGAGGAATATTTCCAGATCATGCAGAAATATCTGTACGACAACAGCAAAGAATGGGACCTGGTATACATCTGTTCCGGATATTCGCCCGGAGAGCTTTCCGACCTTCGGCGCGTCTGCGCAAATTATTTTATTCTTCACAGCCGGCGGGCATATGTATACAGCCAGGAAACATTGAGCCGGTACGTTCAGAATGCTTTTTCCCACTTCGGTGTGACGGCAGACAAAAAAGCTGTGCAGGAGCTTGCGGCAGCGCTGGGCGCCAGACTTCCGATGGAGAACAGAACCCTTCCGGTCATCCGGCGAATCGCATATGAGATTCTCTGCCGGGAAACAGAACAAAAAGAAAAGGTTCTGAGAATTTCCGAAAAATCAGTGAAGCAATATCTGCAGGAACCGGAAAGCTCTCTGGCTATTCTGGCCGGAACCTGCCTGGGAACGGAGTATGAAGCGTATGAAACAGCTATATAGTTACGAAGCAGACTGGAGAAAGTATGCCTTCGATGAAGCGGATCATCTGGCAACTGAGGAGGAGCTGAAAGAGAGATATCTTACCATCGAATTAAAGAAGGGTAAGAAAATCCCCGCCGGCGGCTTGCCCGTACTCTGTGACGGCCGTACGGCAACACTGAATACAGCAGACGAGATGACTATGATCTACGGCGGTACCGGGACAAAAAAATCCCGCCTTCTGGTTTCCGTTCTGCTCTGCGTTCTGGCCATGACCGAAAAAGGCGAAAGCATGATCATTCCGGACGTCAAAGGAGAGCTCTGCCAGGGCGTCCTTGCCCCGAAGGTCCGGGGCGTGCTGAAGGCCAATGGTTACCGGATCCGTGTAGTGAACCTCCGCGAACTGAACGGCGACGGGTGGAATCTCCTGCAGCAGCCGTATGAATTATACCAGAGCGGGCAGACAGAAGAAGCTATGGCTCAGCTGCATGATCTTGTCAGCGCTCTCTCGTCTTTTTACAACAGGAGTACGTCCGATCCCATCTGGCCAAAAAATGCCCGGGAATACGTGATGGTAATCGCAGTCTTCCTGTTTGAATTCTGTCAGGACCGCGACCGGATCAATCTTCTGTCTCTTGCCTCCTATGCAACCAATGAAAGCTGCGAGAACCTGGAAAAGCTTGCGGCCATGCTGCCGGGAAAAAACAATAATATCATGACAATGCTCAGAAGCATCCTCTCCCAGTCGGAGCGTACCAGAATGAGCACAATGGCGACGGTTGCTTCCTTTTTCAGCGACTTTATCATCAACGAAAAACTGCTGCGGATGCTCAGCGTTTCCACCTTTGAAGTATCTGAACTGTATGAACAGAAAACCGCTCTGTTTCTGATTCTCCCGGATGAAACAGACACCTACCGTTCCGTGACAGGACTGATTCTCTCACAGATCAGTGCAGCTCTGGTAAAAGCGGCATATCAGCACGGCGGAATGCTGCCCCGGAGAGTCAATTACATCTGCGACGAATTCTGCAATTATTATATCCCCGGCATGGACAGAAATATCAGCGCTCACCGTTCCAGAAACATCCGGTGGTATCTGGTCTGTCAGAGCAAGAGCCAGCTCCAACAGGCATACCCGAAAGAGTATCCTGTGATTCTCGCAAACTGTAAGAATATCTATTTTACGGGAAGTCCGGACCCGGAGCTTCTGGAAGAGCTTTCCGAAAAAGCCGGCTACACCAACGAATCCGAAGACGGAACTCCTCGCCGGCTGATTTCTGTATCAGATCTGCGGAAACTGAAAAAAGGCCGGGAATCTTCCGAGGTCTATATTTCCTCCGGTCCGCTTACCTGGGTGACAGAGCTTCCCGATCTTGACCAGTATGAGTTTCTGCAAGACTATACGGAACAGCCTGAACTTCCCGTATACCAGTACCCGCCCCTGAAAGCCTATACCTCTGCGGAAATGCTTGAGGACATGTATAAGCTTCGCCAGGCCTACGAAGACGACCTGGCAGGATACGATTCGGAAGAAGACAAAGAACTTGCGGAAAAATATCGGCATATGTTTTCCTAGTACATCAGACCAATCGCACAGAATGCTTTTTCGAGTGTGCGGGTCAAAAAACGCCGGCGTAGCGGACTGCGCTGAGTATTTTTGATATGTGCTGTCAGGAAAATAGACAGGTCAAAAAAGCAGCCCCGGAATCCGTTCGTACTCTCTAAGTGGTACGAACAGATTCCGGGGCCGCTTCATACGAACCGAAATCTGTAAGCTCCTGTCCGCCAGAAATCCTGCAGCCATTCATCCAGCGGAACGGCTGCAGAATTTCTGTCATACACTTTCCCGCATATCCGGCGTTGTAATCTGCAGGCCTTTCACAGCGGCCCATTTCCGCACAAATCTCTGCGCCCGTATGTCCGCTTTCTTGTTATAGGCCGCCTTCACCTGAATCACCCGTTTTCCATTTACCTCAATGGTTACAAACGGGACAGACTGCTGCTTCCTCTGTCTCAGGAAGAAAATCTTTGTCGCTCCCTTTGCCACCAGATCCGCATACATCCGTACGCAATGATGCATCGCCGCGCTTTCTTCCACAAGTTCTCTCGGAACGGAAGGCGCTTTGACAACATACGGATCTTTGCCGAAAATCTCATTATCCATCTCCGTATTCGTGGTCAGCTCCAGATATTCCGGAGAGGATACCTGTCTTCTGAAAGCTTCTGCCATCCTGTGATTCTCCATGTCGGTTTTGATATCGACAGCCATATCGTGAGCCTGTTTCAGGTTCGCCGGCGTCAATCCGCCCGGATACTCTCCGATCTGCCTGCAGCAATATAAATAATCCCTGTACAGTTCATAATCCTCTGTCTTACCGGACGCCAGATATTTGATCATCCGAAATACCTGCCGGTCGTCAAAGCCCCGGAGCAGCGCCCAATGTCCGTCCGCTCCCGGCTCCCGGGTAATGTTGTTCTCCGCAAGAAAGCGAAGCATCGGTACGGTATAGGCATCCTGAGGCACACTTAAGAACCGTGGATTGTACTTCCAGATCTTTGAGAGAATTTCGATTACATTCGGCAGCAGCCGGAAATGCTCCGGCCTGAGCTTTCTCACAACAGACACCGGAACTCCCAGCATCTCTTTTACATTGGTGTAAAGCAACGGATCCAGCAAAAGCTCACTCAGTCCCGGGAAGGCGGCTGCTGCACAGCAGCCGGACTTCGCAAGCAGTTCAATGCCCTGATGGTACTCGCCGGACAGCAACGGCAGAAGCAGATTGCGCCCGCCATTTTCCCAGTATGCCTCCAGGCCGAAGGAAGGATACCGTTCTGCAAACCTGTGCACATCCTCTTCTGTGCCGGCTCCGGCCACAACGTTTTCCAGAGAAAACAGCTCTTTCAGATCCGGAAGTTCCCCTGCATAAAGATAGTGTTCTGAAATCAGCAGGCGGATATGCCGCTTTCCACTGTGAAGCGCCATATTGATTTCAAGAAGCAGCTCATCCTCTGCAATTTCATGAAGGTTTGTGAAAAGAACTGCGTCCTCCCCGCCAACATCTCCGGAAAGCCGCATGTTCCTTATGGAAAACATGGAATCCTCTGTGCCTTCCGGAAGCAAATTCCTGTACTCCAGTCCTTTTGTCTTGTAAATATGTACCAGCATCTGTAAGCTGTAGATCCCCTGAACGGTCGGAAATACTTTTCTCACAACAGCACTGTCCTCCTCCGTCATTGCCGGCCTCACCCTTCCCTGCCGGATCAGCGCAAGCCACATATCAAGATTGCCATATTTACTGCGCGAAATCCTGACCTCTCTGGAGCCCCGATACAGTTCCGCAGAAAAGATTCTCTTCCAGCCGCCCCCTTTATACCGGTCTTTGAACCCGGGGCGAAGATATAACACCGGAGTCACCACATGAAAAGTCAGATGATCCCCCTCCGCCTCCAGCAGATAGAAGTAATCCTGATCTTCCGTCTGCCGTCCAATGATAAAATGCGCCTCCTCCCCGCAGCTTCCTGCGTGCTTTTTCATGTTATACTCATCCTGAAGAATAATATGACCGCATTTGCTGCAGTAGCACATATTTGTCGAGGCATCCCGTATAAAACAATATTTTCTCATCTTCAGTCTCCTGTTCTTCCCTCGTACAGCGCCAGAAGGGCGTTAAAATCTCCGATTTTTTCTCTCATCCCCATTCTGGTCAGAGAAACGAAAACAGCCACCGCGCTTTAAGCGAGCTCCGCTTCTGCCCCGGCTGCCTCCAGAGCCTTCTTTATCGTCTCTGCATGCTCCCTGCTCTCCGCATACAGGAAGGCATCCGGCGCGGCATGAACAAGATTTCTGGCCGCGATAAGATTTCCTCCTCCCAGCTCGAACACTTTCTTTATTACCATCACAGGAGAGGGACCGGCTTCCCGGATTCTCACACGACAGGACGAATGCAGAGACCCTGATCCCAGAACACGAACAGCCTGATTTACTTCCTCCAGAAAACTCAGCAGATAAAACGAACAGTCCGGCGCAGCGGAGGCACTTTCATAATCGACAAAGAAAACATATCGCATCTTCAGATTTTTTTCCCCACAGCCCGCATCCGTAAGTGTGATTTCCAGACCAAGATGATTCTGAATCAGCTCGCCGGACAGAATGGCCTGCCCCACAGGGATGGAGGCATTCACGGAAAGAGTTTCCACCAATGCAGACAGCTCCACCCGATCTGAATCTTCCCGGTCGAAAGATATCTGAATCTTCGGACCTGCAGCGGAAGTCACCGACAGCTTTAACGTGTTCTCCTCCCAGGAGATATCTGCATGTTCCATCGACGCTTTGCCTGTCCATCTGGCGAACTCATCCAGAAAGCTGCGGAAGGGTTCCCCGATAAAGATACCCTTTTTATCTGCGTCCTTCTTTATTCTGCAGGAAAGATATGGTACATTTTTCTGTTCTTTCATCCTGACACCCCTTTTCTCTTTTGTTGCAGCAGTTCAGCCGACTGAACTGTAACCTTTGGTTTACTATCTGCATTTTACTTCATATTTTCCATTTCGCAGATTTTTTTCTCAAAACAAAGGAAACAGAAAAAGGAAACTGATGAAACGCTGCATTTCCTTTGTTCTGTACGCGGGCATGCAGACGGTGTGCAAACGTTCAAAGACACACAAAAAGGCCGCCTCATGACGGGATCATCCCACCACATGGCAGCCTTTCTGAAGGGCTGATCTTCAGCTCCTCATACGTTCCTTTTTTCCCTCACCCGCGCAGACGGCGTCACTGCCTGCAGGATTTTTGACGCAAAGGCGGAATCAGAAGAATAAAGAATCTGATAGATCTGCAAATACATTTCCAGATCCAGCTCAAAGCGCGAATCGTCCAGCCGGATGGTTGTAATCTTTTTTTCACAGTTCAACGCTGCATTGACCTCTGCCTGAACATGTTTCGATTTTGTTGAATTCCGGGAACTGAATAAAAAGAAATCCACACAGGCCTCCGACTGTATCTTGGTGGCAAGGATTTTTCTCCAGTTTTCTCCGCCTTTGATTCCTTCATCATACCAGACCCTGCAGCCTGCCTGCTGCAGCTGCGCCAATACCGGAAATACAACATCACTATCCTGATGCGCATAGCTGACAAAGATATAATCTTCTTTTCCTGAATAGGGCATTTCCACATATGTCTTATCATTCAACTCTTTTTCCTTCCTGGACGCCTTTTCGATCATCCATTCGTACTGTGAATATAAGCCCTGAAAATCAAACAAAGAATCCTCCCCTCCGTAAATCACAATCTCATCGAACAGCTTTCTTTCCTCCAGCATGATTTTCTTTACCATTTCCCCTGTCTTCAGCCGTGCTTCCAGTTCTTCCCGGGTAAGATCGGGAATTGCCTCAAACATCTTTTTCAGCTGCAGTTGATCAATATAGACGCCCACAATCGTAACATATCCGCCATAGGCTGCCTTTATCTGCCTGATAAATTCAATAGTATCCGAAGACAGGGTAAGCAGACAGTTTTTTCTTCCCCCGGACAGAATCAATGATCTGCTCCTTGTTAAATCCTATGAGCATCCCATTATTTTCATAGACAAAATCACAGTTTTCAACTTCTTCCCGGGACGACTGTTTTCGGCGGTCAAACCTTGCCTGAACCACAGGATCCCCTGGAATATAATTAAATTTCTGAATCAGTTCAAACCCATGCTCTTCGAAAAAAAGGCGGCTTTTTTTCCCCATTTCCACCGTTGAGCCAAACAGTATAAACAGCATAATACCTCCTCGAAGTCATACATTGATATCTGTGTTTTGAAAGTTACAGTTCAGCCAGCTGAACTGTAACTTTCGATTTCATGTTCCTCTGTGGAAAGTATAACATAAAAAACCGCTTTCGGCGATTTCGTCTCACAATTTCCGAAAAGCACGGAACCTCAGGCATCCGGCCTGTCGCGAAACGATTTTCAATGGCGGATGCCGCAATTGTCCCTCCGGAGAAGGTGTCATCAGAATGATCCGTCTGTCTCCGGGTTTTCCTTATCTTCTGGTGCTTCCTGATCCTCCAGTTCAGCCGGATCCTCCAAATCTTCCAGTTCAGCCAGTTCAGCCAGATCCTCCAAATCTTCCGGATCTCCCTGTTTTTCCAGAACCTCCGGACCTGCTTCCGGCTGCTCCGGTTCTTCCACGGTTTCCGCTTCTCCGGAACCAGAGCTTCCAAAACGTCTGGACAGACGCACTACCTTTCTGTCTGTACTCTGTCTGTGTTCCAGCGCCCGTCTGAGTGCCTCCCGGACCGCATCTTCCATATCATCCTCGCATTTGTCCACAGCTTCTTTTGCCGAAAGGTCTCCGAAAATGATATCTACAATTCCCGGCGCATATTTTTCGAACATCATTGCCGGACAATAGATGCTGTTTCTTACCACGTCTTCCGTGGGCTGGATGCTTCCCGCGCAGTCCACATAACATTTGTAGCGGATTTCGCCGTCTCTCAGATCCAGCTCAAAGTTTCCGTTGTTCAGCCCGTAATTGGCTCTGCACACAAACTCGGCCATCTTTGCCATCTGTTCATGATCGTCCGCTTCTGCTCCGATCGGCGAAACGGCACATACCTTATAATCCTCCTGACGAACCTGAACATAATATTGAACTTTTTTGATCTTACTGCTGATGGAAAGTCCAAAGCAGAAGATTCCTTTCTCTTTGTCAAAGAAAAACTTCCAGTTATCCTTTGTCAGGAAATTATTGAGCGCCGCCGCAATGCTTTCAGAATATCTCCTCATATATATCCTCCTCCCTGTCTGTGGAAATTGTTTTCTGCAACGGGTATGTCCGCCATTGCAGATGCTGTGGTAACCAGTTCAGCCAGCTGAACTGTAACATGCTGTGCTCTGATAACTCTATCCTAACAGACAAAAGCAGAGACAAGAATATCTTTTTCAACATTATTTGAAACATGCAAATGAAACACCGAAACACGATGGGCAGCTTCAGCCTGACAAAAGGCTTTATGATGATGCTGTTTCACAGTAACCATTCAGTCAACTGAACGGTTACGCTTCATAACCATCGCCCGATAGAATGCCATTCCGTTTGTGGAGGCAAACGGCTGCGGCGCTCTGTGGCGGTCGGAAGCCACGGAGGGCAGCAGATCATATTTCTGCGCCATATTCTGCAGAAATGTCATTTTCTCCGAATCACCAAGATAAAGCTCATAATAAACTTCCATTCCGCCAAGCTCTCCCGCAGCTTTTTTAAAGTCTGCGATCAGCTGCTCGATCTCCTCTTCCTCCATGGAATATCCATAGGGATGGGCAAGAACGGGAATCCCTCCGGAACGTATGATCTGCCGGACCACCCGATCCAGCGGAGCGTACGCAATATACCTGGTAGACGGAATATAATAAGGGCTGAAATTGCCGATATGTCTGTCAAACGCATCACTCATATCTTCTGCATACCCCTTGTGAATCAGAACCTCTGCAATATCATGCCTTCCCAGATGTCTTCCCGGCCTTCTGGCCGCTTCCACCTCCTCCATGCTCACATGAATCCCCCTGTTTTCCAGCTGTCTGAGGATAGCCTCCACATACCTGCTCTTTCCCTCCTGAATTTTCTCAAAAATGCCGTTGAATTCCTCTGGATTAACACCGTCCGGAAAGAGACCGACCACATGAATTTCCACGGTCTCTCCCCGTGCCGGAACCAGATATGTAACAGAAAACTCACAGCCGGATATGACCGTCAGATCGCCGGTATGACTGCATTGTGCAAGAGAAAATTTATTATGGTCCGTGATGGCGATCACTTTTAACCCTTCTTCTTCAGCCATTCGAATCACATCGGAAACCGTATCCTCGCCGTCACTGTTTCTGCTGTGAAGGTGCAAATCGATTCTTCCTTCCTCCGGATCATATTCTGTATGTTTTTTCATCTGATCTCACCTCTCTTTGTGCTGATGCAGCGGTTCATCCGACTGAACGTCTTTTTAAGACAACTGTCTCAGGAAATTTTTTCAAAAAAAGGCTGCTTCTAACAGCATAATTCCGCACGCAGCAGTCTTTTCATATCTCTCGGCTGTCTTTTCTATAACAAGAGTAGACGTATTTGTATTTACATTTGTCTCAGACTCAGAACCCTTGATATACGGTGCAGAATTTTTCACAACCATTTATCATATACTCAACGATTTTACCAACTCGTCTGCAACCGTCCTGTAAACGAATTCATTGTAATATTTCTGAATATTATCTTTCCCCAGAATATTTCCAGCCAGATGAAGTTTTCCATTCTTCTCAACAGCTGCAATCCCCGACCTGCAACAGGAAAACGCAACGATATTTTTCCAGAATACCGCATCTTTTCTTCCCATATCCAAAAAAGCGTTCCTGCACTCTCCGGCTACCAGAATATTCCCATCAGAAGTTAAGCCAAAAGCGTACACGCTGTCTACGGCAACCGCAGTAATATTCGACCATTTCGATACATCAGATCTTCCATCATCTTCCCTTCCCGCAAATAATACTGTTCCCTGATGTGTCAGCGCCAATGTACAATCGCCTGCTGCAGCAATGTCAGCTACATCCTTCCATGATTTAACCGTTTCATAGATTGCCGGATCCAACATGTTACCGGCAATGCATACAGTTCCATCATTTTTCAGCCCAACAAGATGGTAATTTCCGCTGGTCAGCTTCTCAATTCCTTCCCACTCGGATATTTTCGGATGAAATACAGATCCGGCAAAAACAATACTTCCCTTTTGTGTCAAGCCATAGATACATCTTGGCGCGGCACAGACATGCCGAATTTCTTTCCACTCGGATACATTCAGCTGTCCGTAAACATTTTCCCCCTCAGCAAGCACTGTACCATCCTGACGGAGGAACACCTGATTTCGCTCCGAAACACTGTACTGCCGGATTCCATCACCAACCTTCTCTTCTCCAGTTTCCATAAACAGCCGGACCGAATGACTGACCGGCGAAAGATACGCCAGTCCTTCATTCGTCAAAACAAATATATTGCCGGATTTACATTTCGCCTGAAGATTTCTGATCAGCTGTCGTGACTTCGTCGATACTTTCTGTACCCAATCGTCAAAACTTTTCATCCCAGCAAAACATTCAATATAAGCCGCCGAAAAACCGCATCTGAGACATGCACCGGCAGAAATCACCGGTCTATCCGGCTGTGGAGCTCCGCATACAGGACAAATTTTTTTTGCCATATTGCCACCTTTCTTTACCCATTTTTACCTGACATATCTTTCCCAAAAATAAAATATCGGATAAAAATAATTCAATTCGTCTCGATTCCGTTCTCCCTTCGGGACAATTGATCCGGAAAAAATACCGATCATCCGTCCGTCTTCTGTTGAGATAACCGGACTTCCGGAATTTCCATGCAATCCTGTGGAATCAATATAATACCGCGTAATCCCATTACACTCTTGGGCAGACGCTACTCTTCCACTAAAATTACTGATCTGAATACGATCCATGTCACTGCCGTTAAGCATTCCACCCAGCGGGTACCCGAGAATGATCGTCGTTTCCGCCGAACTGATTGCTGACTCTTCCGGTCGCAGCGGCATTGGATGAAAATTCTTTCCATTCATTTTCAAAATTGCCATATCACAGTCTCTGCATATCGGTTCGCATATTTCACACTGAAACCATCGATAATCTCCTCCCACTGCTCCTGGGCAAAAAACCCTTGCTCTGATTTCATCCATATGTTCAACCACATGAGCACAGGTAAGAATGTAACCATCCGTGGTCACAATCGTTCCCGATCCGGTACCCTGCCTCTGACCCTGTCTGTAAATTTCAAGAAGAACCACACTCTCTGATAATTGCCGACATCTCTGATCGTAATTGTTCTCTCGAATAGGAAACACTTCTTCGCGGCCGAGAAAATTGCTCGAAATCTCGGCGTTTCTTTTCTGTATGAAAGTCATTCTGGAATACCTTCTCGGAATATCCGTCCCGGTCAGGGTACGCATTGCCTCTTCCGACGGCTCATCCTCGCTTCCGTATTCTTCATCAATCCGGAACAATTGAGCATCGATAGAATCATGAAGAAAATTTCTGACAAACCTTGCATTTCCAAAATTCGGATCATGCTGTCTGCAGATTTCCCGGAAAATCTGCAAAGCATTCTGCTGGTATTCCCTGGTCAGAAGCAACGGATAATCGCTCCCAATCTGGGAGATCCTGTCAGCCTTCTCTGCCATCTCTCTCAAAATTGAAAGCAGCTCCTCCGGAGAATAATCCTCAAAGTAAATCATACTGTTTTCCATTCCGAACCGGCTTTTCAGTCCATCATCCATCCGAAGCATACGTAACATATCCGCCGGATATCCTGCCAGAATAATACAGGTATCTTTCATGACAGACACATCTTCCAACACAGTCAGCAGCCTCTTTACAACAATATTTCCGGCGCCCCCATACTGCAAAAACTGATGTGCCTCATCAATAAACAGGATACCGTTTCTTGCAAGTCTGATAACATCATCAAACTGATCCGGCGCTTCGCACATCTGCCGTGCCGTGCGGATAATTACATGTCCCTGAGAAAGGGTACCGGTTGCTTTTAGAATACCGCCCATTATTTTGGCCACTGTCGTTTTTCCCGTTCCTGGATTTCCCAGGAAGCAGTAACATCCAGGTGTCACATTTCTTCCGGACATCCTGCGCATCCTGCGCTCGATTGTTTCGACCGACCGCTTCACTCCCTGAAGTCCCGTCATCATTTTCAACTCATTCAGGGCATCCTGGGCAATCACCCTGCTTGTCGTGAAATATTTCCGGTACTTCTGCGGAAACATCTCTCTTGTGATTTCCCGACGATTGACTGTATAGGATGTTCCATCCTCCAATACCGTTTCAGAAACTGTTTTTCCATTCATATTTTTCCAATTGGTAATTAATGAATCCACCAGATGATCCACTTCTATACCATTTCCCCAGGTGCGAACCGCTTCCCCAAGACCTCCGCGGTCACTGACCCAGTTAAGAAAGAAATCTGGCAGCAGCCGTTTCACATTCATTTCGAACTTCAGGCTGTCACGTGTCTTCATATAAAACAGCTGTTCCATCTCCCCAGGCATCAGATCCTCCAGTTCAAACACATGTGCCAACTGGCTACGCAATGCAGGAAATGCTTGCAGCGTTGCTTCTATCCCTTCCTTACTATCCAGAAACACCACACATAACTCGTCCTTATGGATATTCATTGCCCCTATGATACTCCGAAGCGCATCAGGACCATAGGAATGATCCGACGGGTCATTCTGCAACATGGAACTTGGATACTCCACAACCAGCGTTCCTCCCAGAGTACGTTCAATCACCTCCTGCGTCTTCAACGAGGTCTGTCCGACAAATCCTGCTTCCAAATCGCCCTTTCCGACAAATTGTACATCGTCTCTCTCAAGAAATCCGTATTGTCTCCAGGCTGCTGCCATCGCACGGATCGCCGTGTGTCTGCCGGAACCGACGGGACCTGCAAAAGCACAGTGAAGACTGGTGCTGCTTACAGCGTCATAAAACATCTGCGGTTCATTTTTTTTCTTTTTATTTCTGACAAATCGTACAACCTCATCCTTTCCAATCAATTCTTCCAGTAGTGTATCTGCATTGCGGGCAGCTTTCGGCTTCATACCCACAGGTCCTGCAAAGACTTCAAAAGATGCAGGAATATCTTCGGCTGTCAGTGTATGTTTCTCTTCTTCTGAAAATTCGGCAACTTTTTCCTTTGACACATATTGGGTGGGATCTCCGGTCGCTTTCCTGTTCAGCCTTGCTGTTCTTGCTTTTATCGACTCTGGCAGATAAACATCTCGAATAAATCCTCCATTGCCAAAATCCGACGGTCGTTGTTCCAAATACCTCTCCAAAGCCATTCTGGAACGAATTAAATAGCCACAACCCGCGTCAATCCTCTCTCCTCTGGCTTGAACCATCGATTTCAGAATCTGTACTAACTCATCCGCTGTATAATCATTAAAGCGAATCCTGTTCGTCACCGGGAAACGACGCGCCAATCCCGCGTCAACCTCAAGAAAACGCCTCATAGGGGCAGGATAACCAGCGCAGATAAAACAGGTATCAGCCCGAATTTCCGGATCTTCAACAATTGGTACAAGCTCCCGTATGATTGCATGCCCTTGCTCGCCGCCCTGCTCCAACTGATGTGCCTCATCAATAAACAAAATACCTCCTCTGGCATTTTCCACTTCTTTCACAAGCGTTTTGGAACCGTTCAGAAGATCCGCGGCACGAACTTCCACCACATTGTTCACTTTTCTCCGAAGAATATTCATATGCCCCAGAATTTCACCGATTTTTCTGGCAACCGTTGTCTTTCCGGTTCCGGGAGGGCCAGAAAAAATGTAATTTCCGGGCACTCTATCCGCGGCTCCCCACTGAATATTGTTTACCAGATCTCTTAAAAACACCTTCACGTTGCCAAGACCGATCATCTGATCAATCGCCTGCATTGCTTCCTCCAGGTTTTTGCTGCGAGGCGCCAAACAATGTCTTAGATTTTCCGGTATATCCACCTCTGTAAAAACCATCTTTCCGTCGGAATTTTTCTCTGCGGCGATCCGGGCGCTGCAGGCTTTCTTCATGTTAGTGAGTAAAACTTCTACCTCACCGGCATTTCTCCACTTACTCGTTCGACCGCCTACCCACGTCTCAAAAAAATCATGTAACTTTCCTTCCAGAGAAGGGCTGATGGTAATGTCTTCCGAATCATTTCTGAGCATCAGCCGGAAAATCTGTTCTATTTCTTCCGCTGAATAATCTTCAAGGACATACTCTGTCGGAAATCTTCTCGCCAGGCCATCGTTTACCTCCAGCAGACGGTTAATACCGCTTGGATATCCCGCAATGATCACTGCGAATTGTCCCTGATAAGCTGACATATCATTTACCAGCTGATCCACTGCCTCACGTCCATGAGCCCCAGACGCCAGAGCATATGCCTCATCAATGAACAGTACGCCTCCCATTGCCTCCTGTACTCGTTCTCGTACAATTCTCGCTGTATCGCCAACATACCCTGACACCAGATCCGCACTCGAGCAGACAACTACATGCCCTTGCGGAAGCAATCCCAGCTCATAATACAACTGTCCAAACAGCTTAGCCAGCGTGGTCTTTCCGGTTCCCTGGCTTCCTACAATTCTGACATTCAGCGAATGACCAACATGCGAATCCAATCTTACCTGCGGGGCAAATCTGCTGGATTCCGTAGTCACCATACGGCGCCTCGAAGTGCTGCGCATTTGCAGCGCATACCAATTCCTGATATCCTCCTTCACACTTTCCATTCCAACCAGGCGGTTCAGTTGCTCCATAGGTGAGACATAGTTAAGCTCGCCGGTAAATTCTCTCCAATTCTCCACAGACAGAACCGTATTCCCGTGATCAGACGAAAAGACTTCCAGTCTCGTAAACAGATTTGCCAGACTCCACTTCTGCCGTGCGCAGGAGGCAGCAAGAATCTGTGCCAGCGCTCCGATGTCCTGCTGTCTGATTCTCAGACGGTTTTCTGCCTTCAGACGCATATAACTAAGCAGATTTCTCACCTCATACCGATTCGGTGTTCCAAGACTAATCACCCGATTCAGTGTCGGGTCATCGGTATCTATCCGCGGACGCAATGTCGTCTCCACATAAGTTGCCCACTGTCCCGTTCCATGGTTTGCGCTGTCCAGCACATTAGAGATAGAAGTATCCCGGAACAGGTAAATAACAATACTGTGGTTTCCCTGATGATATGACTGTAATTCCTCCAGCATAGACATCTCCGGATTCTGCAAAGAATGCTGCAATGAGTTCACATTATTCAGCACCAGCGCACATCTCAGTTCCGGATTCTGCATAACCGCGATTATCTGCTGCCAGGCGGCGGGAAGTCTTCTCCCCATACGCAGCGACCCTCGCAACTCTTCCCGATGCTCCGGCGCAGGATCTGCAGGCGTCTGATTTCTCTGCCTTCTGCGCCTTCCCAAAGGTCCTGACGATTCAATATCTCTCGCAATACTGCGCTTTCCTGCTGAAATCGCCGTCCTTGGTTCATCAGAAGGACGCCTGTTATTTCTCAGGATACTGTAGGACTGTTCGTCGTAGCAGTACAAAATATTTGAAGAATCAAGAAAAAAGACCGCCTCAAATTTTTCTTTTTCCCGCAGATATCTTTGTAGTTCAAATCGGATATCTGTCAGCTGCAACATATCGTTACAGAATTGGTCGTTCGTTTTCCCGGTAACAATATAATGTCCGTTCAAACAAAGTTCCCTGTCAAAATATGAATTATTTTTACTGATCATAAAAGGACTCCTGCTTTATTTCAGCGACAACCCACCACTCTTCGCTGACGCTGGTTGTCAGTGGCTTGCCTGTAACGTATGGTGAACCGGCTTGGGAATCTGCGGAGCTTTCTCCTTTTCCCAGGCCTGCATATCGGCACACTGAATTCTATCAGACGGCCTTTTTTCAAATCCGGCTTCCGTCTGAACCGGAGACTGTTCAAATCCCAGTTCACCAAGTGCCTCAAGGGCATCCAGCGCGACGCTGTCACCATCCTCCTCGCTGCTTGTACCATAGTTCAGAATATCAGATTCCAGATGGTTAACAATTCTTCCCTGTCCGTCTCTCTCCGGAATCTGTGTTACTACCATCTCAAAACCGGTGGCCGGATTCTTTAAATGTAATCTGTGTGCAGCCCTCTGATCTTCGCCATTGTATCCGTATCCGACTACCTGCAGTCCCAAAATCTGTTCCATACTTTCAGAGATATCCGCCGCAATATCTGCTCTGTCCTGACTTCCATAGAATGCTTCTGCTGCGAACACAGTTGTATCTTCTATTTCCCGACTGGCCTGCAGGCCTGCCGCCTGAATATTATCCAATTGGTGAATGTTCAGGTCTTCTGCTGACTCAAGACTCCCTTCCAGAGCACGGATACGTGCTGCGATCCTCCCCAGATCTCTGTCTGACCAGTAATCTACATCGACAGAAGAGGCGCCATATTCATCTGAGATATCAAGTCTGCGGCTTGCCTCTGCCTGTGCAGCCGCTGCGTTTACAACTTGTCTTGCTGCCTGATATCTGAGATTCCACTCCTGTTCCGCCTGCATAACCTCCTGATGCAGCTGAAGCGAAGCTGCTGCCGCCTGACGTGCCGTAAGTCTCGCAGTCGCCGCAACACCGCTATGCATTCTGCCAGCCTCTTCAATATCGTGTGCAGCCTGTCGGATCATCTCCCGTACCGGTTTCAGACGTCCTGGAAGCAGAAGCTCCGGACGATAATTATTTTCTGTATCGTCCGCCAACTCCCGGGCAATGCGGAGATACTCTTCTGCCATCTCGCAGAGGATCTCCTCGTCCTTGGCAGCCGCCTGAATCGTCGATTCAATCTCATCCATTCTCTCCTTTACACTGACAACTTCCCGGTTCATTTCCTGAATCTCTTCTTCAATCCGACGATTATTCTGATTCATAGCCTCTTCAATCCGACGATTATTGGATTCAATTGCATCCGCTAAATCTGTTCTTGTCCTGGCAAGATCGCTCTGAAAATTTTCACGCATAGCTGCAATATTCTCTTCATTTCTACGTGCGATTGCCTGGATCCTGGCATTGGATTCCTCTATAGTCTCCAGTAAACGCTCTCTGACCTGATGTACCTCTTTCCTGGATGCTTCTTCTTTCGCTGTCAACTGCCGACGAAGATTAGCGATATTCTGATCCATAGCACTAATTCTATCCTGATAAGTGCGCAAAGCTGCCGCATTCCGATCCTTCAGCAAATTCAGCGCCCGGAGACACGCTCCGAGGCTTGAGGCTTTTGCTGCCTGTTCTCTCAGTTTTCTCAGTTCACTGCTTGATATCCTTGTATATGTTGTCTTTCTTCCACTCATATTACCTACTCCTTCCTGTTGCTGATTGTTTTTGGAATTCCGATTTCATGAAGCTCTATGCCATGATAAAAAACCTCTGTCTCTCTTTCCTTTGTACCATATTCAGAAACATAATCCCTGTACTTATCTGTAAGAATCCATACTCGCTGATTGGAAGACCCTCTGAGGCTTTTTCCATCATCCAGTTCCCTGATATATTCGCCGTCTATCAGAAGATCTATTTTTTTCAGAAAATCGGCAGCTCTATCGTCTGCTTGCAGTTCTTCCATTCGATATCCTGTATACACAATTACTCCCATCGGACGAATCTCCCGAATTTGTGTCACCAGCGATCCAAGTTCTTCCGCCTGCAGAAACGGCTCTCCTCCACTGATTGTCAGACCATCTGCATCTGACAGTGCGATTTCCATCGCCAGAGCCCCGATACTGATTTTTGTTCCATCCTCCATGCGGTGGGAAGATGCCGCCACGCATCCTTTGCAGTTTTTTTTGCATCCCTGAACCCAAAGAACATATCGATTCCCTGGTCCAAGCACGCGTACGGACGGCTCTTTCATATAAACATATAGATAATCTTTCATAAGCGTGTTCTCATCTCTAATGCTTTCTGATCTGCACGCACCGCTGCCACACATTTTTCCAGAATACCATCCAGCTGATTCAGATCATGCTGCACCTGATTCAGTAGCTCTCTGACAGTATCTGTCTGTCCCGGATCCAATGTTTCCTGAAGCTGAACAGCCTCTGGTTGTTTCAGATTGTTCATCATCGTCTCCAACGGCGTACAGTCCGCATCAAACCAATCTCTGTATTCTTTCCTTAACCTGTTGCATTCCTCTACTCTTTCGGAAAGATACTCTGCTTTGTTCTTAACTTTCACAAGTCTCTCTCTGTGTTCTCCGACAATACCGTCCAGTCCATTCAATGCCCGTTCTATTATCTCCAGAACATTTGTAGAAAGTGTCTGTTTCTGCGTGTCATACTGAGTCTTCTGCTGTTCCAGCGCCTTTGCACGTTCTTCGAGCATAGCACAATCCGTCTGCAGTTTCTCCACCATCGGCATCAGCTCGTCTATTTTTTTCTGAAGCTCCTGCTGCTGTTTCTGATTACAGTTTTCCTGGGCGCCCTGAAGTTTCCGAAGAAGCTCACTGCGTGTTTCAAATTCCTGAAGAAGCATTTTGTTCCTTTCCGGCTGCTCATGAATGGCGATATTGACTCTCTCAATCTCATTTTCAATATTCTCACTCTCTTTTTTCAGTCGTTCCTCATGCTTCATCAGAGTATCCATCTCATGCTTTCTCTCCGATATAGTCGCCAGAAGTTCCGTGTTCTCCTCTTTCTGCCTCTCAAGTTTCTCATCACTGTATTCTTTTTCCATAGAAATCAGTGCCTGTCGATTACGCTGAAGTTCTTCCATTCCGGCACGTTTTTTCGCGACAACTTCTTCCAGTTCCTCATTTTCACGGGCCACTTTTTCCAGTCTTTGTTTCAGTTCGTCCGATTCCTGTCGTGCGGCGGCAGCCCTCTTCTGTTCCTTTTTCAGCTGTTCTATCGCTGCCTGTTCGGTCTCACGAATCTTCTGCGCTACCGGAGACTGTGCGGACGACTCGAAAAAAGCGGTAATATACGAACTCATAGCCAGATAAGCGGCATACAGATTTCCAAATTCATCCTCAGACCAATCTATGGATATCGAAGTGGAAACACTTCTCAAAAGAGCATTGCATACTGCTGCTACTGATAAAGCGAGTTGTTTGTCATCCATATGAACGACTGAATCTGCCTGCATCTGCAGCTGCCTTCTCAAGTTTTTCTTTTCTCTTTCATCCATCCTCATACCTCTTCGCTTTTATAAATCGATATCGTATATGTGTGAAGGCATATCCGTCCGTCTCAATCGAATACAGATTCCAGACTCCGACATAACTACAGTAACCTCCACCAGATCTCCTGAGCCTTCAGGAATTGTATACGGCAGGCGAACTGTTTTCTCCGCTCCGTCCTTAACAAAAGTCAGCGCTTCTTCTGCCGACACATAAACCGGATCTGTGTACTGCGCTTTCTCCAGTTCCCGCAATGGTTGGTTTCTTTTTAACAGCACCAAAGACTTCTTTTCCATCCTGCCTCCGCTTCCCTGTTTCCAATACAGCAACTCAAGATCATGATCTACCATTGTCTGCGTTTCCACAATTTCTCCGGCCTGCGCTATAAGAATCTCAGATGGAATCGCTATGGTGTACGGAGAAAATCTCGTATCTTCCATAAAAGGATCAAAAGAAAAATACTCCTTTGCCGCATACTGAAACAGAACATACTCTGCAAATTGTCCGATCAATAAAATCCGCATATGGTCTTCATCTATCCGGCTGTTTTTTAAAAGTTCAGATGTCTTTTGAAATACTGTTTCCAGCCGCTTTCTGGTATCTGCAAACATATTTTTCAGATCCGAGCAGGTCAACTCCAGATTTTTCTCAGGCACGCAAACCGCCACGGCATTTATTACCTCCGCTGACCGATAATACTTTTCCAAACAAGCATTAATTTCCGGCATCCGGCTTTTCCATACCGGCATTAGTTCATATTTGCTAAGCCCAAAAGCGTTTTCCCGCAGCTTTTCTACATCTTTCGCCTTATCAGTGCAGGCCGCCAGTGTAAGCGTCCCATTTTCATATCTGCAGATCCCGGCCTCCAGTTCATCGACGTCTATGACCAGAACCGGCACGCTGAAATCCGAAGAATTATGATAATGCTGATCATATATCAATGCAGCTTCAAATTGTGTAACTGTCATATGCTAAACCCTCTCGCTTTCTGCAAATGGTTTTTTTACCGTCACAACTGCCTGAATCACCACATCATCCTCACCGTCAAACTGGCGTTTTCGCATAACACCCGGTGTGATGCATCTGTCGATCTGTTTTTCATATGTATCCACATCCTCGTCATCGCATACATGGAGAATTTCATCAAAATTCTCTCCCTGTTTCGGAAAATAAATATACAGGCCAAGGCCGCTCAACGACTGCTCAAATTTCTTCAGAAAACGGTTTAAGGTAGTATTGAGTCTCTGGAGCGCTTCCATTGTCTGTACGGAGAATTCTGTTTCCTTTCCATCCGGCTCCGGAACCTGCTGAAATTCCCCTGAACCTTTTTCCAAGGATTCGTTTTCCCCTGAGACGTCTTCTGTCATTTTGTTTTCCGGCATACTCTCTTCGGGGATTTCTGTGTTTTTTACTCCTTCATCAACAGTCTTCTGAAGATGGGACATGATTTCTCCGCGAAGTATTTTATCAAGGTTCAGGATACGATACAATTCAATATACCTCTCCGCAATCGGCTGAAATTCCGATGGATACAGCGACACCTGCCATTCATGAAGCGTTCGATAAAATTCTGTTTTTAATTCCGTAAGTTTTTCATAGGAATCATCCAATGCTCTCATCCACTGTGCCTGAAGCGCATTCGTCTTATCGCACATTTCTCCATGGCGGCGGTCAATCTGCTCCGCCGCCTTTTTGGCTTCCTCATGATAAATATCCAGTTCTTCAGATATTTCCCGACGCATAAACGCCTGACGTTCTGCGAGCTTTGCAGCTAGCTGATTCTGAAACAGTTGTGTAACATGTGCTTTTATCTCTTCCTCGCTGCTCTTCACCTGACGTTCCGTTTCTTTCCTTGCTTCTTCTTTTAGATCATCTGCCTCCTGCTGGGCTTTATTCCGTATCTGACAGGCATCTTCCCTGGCTCTGTCGCAGATCTCCTGAGCTTCCTTTTCTGCCTGATGACGCAGAGCCTCCGCTTTCTCTATGGCTCTGTCCTGTATTTCTCTTGCCTCTTTTTCTGCATGGTTCAAAAGTTCTGTGTTCTTCTCTTTATTTCTTTCCAGGTTACGAACATACTGTATATGCTCTTCTCTTCCATATTGCGTTATCCAATTCAGCATATCCAGAATTTTTTCTCCATAACCCGTCAGCTTGTACATCCCATACCTATAGCATTCATTCCACCTATATAGTTTTATCTTCGAACTTAACGTTTCCCTCCAAGAATGTTCTACTGGAATAGGAATATATTCTGATTTTGCATTTATATTCAAATTTTTTGTATAGTGATCATAGACTGTAAAGACAACTGCGGCATCAATGATATCTATATTCTGCAGTTCTCTTTTGTTCTGCTTTAAATTATCAATATATTCTGAAAATCCCCGCGTCTTCATTTCCAGCAAAACCGCCTGATATAAATATTCAAAATACTCTCTGCTACTCTTATCTACACCATATCCCCGTTTTTCAATACTCATGGAGTTTTCAGAGTTTCCTTCAATTCTTATCATGCATTCTCCTCCTGCTTCTGAACTGAATCAATCACATCCGCTGTACTCCTGTACAAGGTGCTTCCATCCGGAAGGGTACATTGTACCGTGATATTGTAATCTTCCTCAACCGTAAACAAGACGTTACACTCCTGATTTTCAGGAACATCGAACTGGAACCATCGGATTGAAACACAGTCATCCGGAAGTGCCTGGTTTACCTTGCACTGTTTGCCAACAGAGCGATATACTTTTATCTGAAGGCGGCTGGACGGAGACCGCAAGCAAAATTTCTCTGTCGCTGCCGGAAGCTTCACACCCTGATTTAGCACAAAGTTCACGATTCCCTTCAGATTTCCTTGCACTTCCTGAAAAATTCCATACCTGTATTCGGTAAACTGCTCCAGCTGACGATTGGAACTCCTGTAATCATTTCCTGTCTCTGATCTTCGTCCATCCAGCTTATTTTTCTGAACCGGATTCCGGGAAACACTCAGGGACGAGGGCTGCTTTTTTCCGGATTTTTCTCCTGCCCTAATTTCCTTCCAGATTCCCTTCGCGTACCGCGCAGCGCCAAAAGAAACCGCTTCACTGGGCCGATAAAGCATTACCGGAATTCCATCTGCAATTTTCTCCAGCATTTGCTTCACCACCGGCATACGACTGGCTCCTCCGGACAGTACCACAGCGTCAATTTTTCTTTTGCCGGCATACATATTCATCATCTGCTGCGTGAGTTCCAGTGTCTGAACCAATTTATACTGAATCAACTCCTCAAAACGGCTTCTTGTAATCACGATTTCCTCTATCCTGTCATTTCCGATCAGCGGCGAGATATAACTTTCGTGATTATCCGTCAGTTCATGCTTTACTCTGACTGCCTCCCGACGAAGCGACTCCCTGTCCCTTGCATTAGCAGGTACATAATCAAATTTATCCTTTAAAAGCCGACAGATTTCCTGATACAGAATCTCATCAAAATCCTTCCCTCCCACATCCGGGATTCCATCCTTTGCAATGACCTGATAAGCTTCCTCCCGGTCATTTGCCGTTACCAGAGCCACATCAAATGTGCCATGCCCCAGATCATAAACCAAAACAGTAAAATGGTCTTCTTTCAAACGGATCGACTCCGGAGCCACGTTCTGCATATAGTATAAATAGTCAATAGCGACCGCTGCAGGTTCCGGCAATCGTCCTACCACTTTCACCGAATGACCGTTAATTTTCAGTTTCTCAATACTCTGCGTCATATAGTTCAGCAATTCGAGGTCATCCGAAAAGGACGCTGGAAACGTCAGTACAATATCATAAAGTTCCGGAAGACTCCTGTTCGCCAGCTCTTCATTTGCAAGAATCAGCAGATCTCTTGCAATTGCCGCATATACAGAACCCACGGACACCGGCTGTTTCATATTTTTCATGGTTACATATCTTTCACGCAGCCTTGTCTTGACAGCGTACATCCCATTTTCCGGTTTTCTGGCAATCAGCTTTTCCGCCGAACCTTTTTCCGAACTGAAGACCTCAATAGGCGAGCCTTCCGGAGGCGTAATGTATGCAGCGGTAGGCATTCCGGCGCTCAGTTCATACTGTGCCGGGAGCATTGCCATCGGATCCTGCTTCACGTCTGTCAAATAAGACACAAAACCGTATCCATTTCCTATGTCGCAACCAAGTGCACAAACCGTTTCTTTTGTTTTCATAGCTTCATCCTCCTGAAGATTTTTCTGAACTTAAATTTTTCAATGTATAGGAAGATTTTAATTTCTGGTTTGGGTTTTTTACATCGTAAGCCTCAATTGTAAGTCGTCCCAATGCGTCAATACCCAGCCGTGTCATGGATTCCGTCCCTTTTGGAACAGGCGTTCCGTGATCCAGTTTCACCGCCATAATATTAGTATAATCTGTATCGATTTTATATTTATTGGGGTTGTCTCCTTTTGCCTCATATACCTCAAAAGTCGAATATCTTTGCTGTAGAGATCTGGTATAAGAAGACCGATACTCTGTTTGACAGGGGATTTCCGTTCCCTTTTTTATATAAGTATCTATGTAGAGGATTTCCGTTTCGTCTTTCTCAAAAAAGCGAATTCCAAGATCATACATAGTTCGCTGCACTATCACGGATCCTGTAGATGGATTGCTGTTTTCTTCGGAGGTTCCGTACCTTGCCGCTCCATATGCAATCGCTCTGCTTGGTCTGTAATATATGATTTTTCCCCGGTATTCCGGAAATGCTTTCTCCATTTCATTCAATACCATTGGCATCTGGCTGGCGCCGCCTGTCAGCAAAATCGCTTCCGGCCTTTGATTCTGGTGATTTTTCAACATTTCCTGTGTCTTTATGATTGTACGCATAAGCAGCGGCCGGGCCGCTTCTTCAAATTCTGCCCTGGTCACTGTAATCTCGTCATACTCTCCCGTATCCGCATTGTATATCTCGGGATAAACTTCCTGATTATTGGAAAGTTCAATTTTCGTTGACTCGGATAATGTTTTCAATATGTTTTTTTCGCCCTGAGACAGCTTTCTTACTGCTCCAAACTTTTTAAGCAGTATCTGATACATCACCTCATCAAATTCAGTGCCGCCAAGATCATTGATGCCATCTGTATTGATAATATCATAGTAATATGTATGGCCGCTTGCATTTTGCCTTCCCTTCGGATATGCCGCAACCAGCCCGAGATCAAAAGTACCGCCGCCAAGATCGTAAGTTAACACAGTTGTTTCCGCAGAAGATTTAGCAAATTCTGCCAGATAGTCCAACGCAGCAGCAGCCGGTTCCGCAATCGTTCCGAACACTTTCAGATGCTCGCCGTTTTCCAGTGTGGCTTTTTCCACCAGTTCAATCAGCCGTGTCTTCTGTGCATTGGTATATGTTGCCGGATAAGCAATAGAAACCAAATTTGTCTCTGTAAGGTATCCCGCCTTGAGTACCTTATTTGCACTTCGGATACAGTGCTGAATCACCTGCGTGATCGCTTCATCATAGGTAAACGTTCTGTCGTCAAGCACTAACTTTTCACCAAGATGTCGTTTGAGTGTCCGCACTCTGTTTTTTTGCGGCTTTGCTGCCGTTCTGACCGCATCTTCACAGCACCATGGCAAAGGCTTTGAATTTTGATTTAATTGCACTTTGTTCGAATAAAAAAATACACTTGGAATCCCATCATTCCTGCCGTTCGGCAGCAAATCATGTACAATTCCTCCTATTCTTCCTTTACTCAGGTCAATTTCAGAAATAAAGCACGGAAATGAATAACAATTTCCAAAATCCAAACCGATAACATTTGCCATCATTTGTTCCCCCTTCTCATATTTCACTCTCTTTTACGATCTCCCAAACGATCATTTTCTGTACTTTTTCTTAAATTCCAGCTGTTGTTTTTGTACTTTCTGATTACTTTTTTGGTATATCTGTTAATATTTTATAACACGAATCCAGACAAAATTTTTTCTGCGTCTCAGAAACTACGGCATCTGATTCCGACAGAAGCTTCTCCAGTTTTCTCATGACATCCTCAACTTCTGTTTCTCTTTGCTGAAAGGTCTTCGGAGCGACCGCCTTTCCATCATCCGAAAGAAAATAATCTTCCGGAAGTTCAAAAACCTTCGCGATCTTTACCTTCATGGCGTTTCTGGGAATAGAAGCACCGGATTCCCATGCCCCTATCGTTCTCACCGTCGTTTGCAGCATATCTGCCAGCTGTTGCTGCGTCCAGCCTTTAGCGCCTCGCAGGATAATAATCTCCTGCCCGATATTTACACTGTCCATTTACTCCTCCTGCTTTTTTTCTTAGTATACCATTTCGTATATGTAACAGCAAGAAGTTTATTGATGTTTTAGGAAGTTTATTGATGTTTCATGAAATTTCTTGTTGCTTTTTGTTATTTTTAACTCCTATACTTTTTATGTGACTGTTCACCCTCCGAACCGCTACAAAACATTCTGCTTCAGGCAAATTCCCGGACGATTTCTTTCAAAATCCCAGGTGTGAAAGGAATCTCCCCCGCATAGAAATGACTCCGGACAGTTCCGGCACATTTCACATGAAGAGGTTCTGTCCCACCGGTACTCGTGGAAACGATTTTCCCAGACATCGCAGAAGTTGTCTTTTTTCACGTTACCCTGCACCAGTTCCGGACGCCGTTCAATGTCAAAACAGGAATAAATATCCCCATTGCACAGCACTCCGGCAATGTTTATTCCCGCACCACAGAGAAAATAGTGATCCCGCACCATTTTTTCCCATTGGGGAGTCAGATAATGAGCGCATCCAAAGGTGACTTCCATGTTATCTGTAATGCAGAATCTCTTTTCACGGATAAAAGACAGAAGCGTCAGAAATCCTTTCCGGTCAAGCAGAAGATCCGAATGGTCTTCCGCGCGCCCGATCGGATCCATATTGGTCAGACGCCAGTGTGTGATTCCCATCTCTTTCAGATAACCATACATTTCTTCCAGCCGTCCGATATTCTTTCTGTGAACCACAGTTGTAACCTGCAGAATTCCGCGGTATTTCCCGCACTTCTGCAGGCTCCGGATTCCATGAACCGCCATTTCGAAAGCACCCTTCCGGTTTCTCAGAAAATCATGGTCTTCTGCAAATCCATCCAGGCTGACAGAAACACTCCCGAGACCGGCTTCGGCCAGCGCGCAGGCCGCAGCATCGTCGATCAGGGATCCGTTGGTTGTCATTCCCCACAGAAATCCTTTTTCCTGTATCAGATTCGCAATTTTATAGAAATCAGGATGCAGCATAGGTTCTCCGCCGGTGAGGCAAACCATGATCTTGCCTGCGTCATACCGTTCTGCCGTTTCATCCAGGACCTTTTCAATATCTTTCACAGGAAGAATCATCTGATTCCCTGTACTGCAGCTGCTCCCGCAGTGCAGGCAGGACATATTGCACCGGTCTGTCAGCTCAAAAAACAAATAGATCAGTTTCGGGTGTTTCCGAAGATGCTCTCTGTATCCGGCGACCTGCTCCAGCTCTCTGATCCGAAGCATCCGGTCTTCAGTCAAACATGTCATAAGAATTCCCCTTCCTCCCTGTCTATCTCACAGCTGCCGCACCGCGGACAGTAATTCTCGCTGTCCAGCATCTCAATGCGCTGCCATTGATTTCCGCAGTCTCTGCAATGGTAATGTCTCTCGATCGGACACGGACCATAGATACAGGCCATGGCTGTCAGTTCCGGTGAGAAAGATCCTTCTCCCCTCCGTGTTCCGCAGTGGGAACAGAACTGCTCGCCGGGAGCCAGATAATGATGGCAGTTGCCGCATTCATTCTCATCCCATGGTTCTGTTTCCATTCCCCATATCGTCCGGAACAGATCCATCGGATATCCGATCTTATCCATCGCCTTTTTCGCGACAGGCTCGGGAACCCTCGCCGACCATCTTTCATACGTCTGAAGCAGAGGGTATGCTTTGTCCCGCGCTTCCGACAGCATATCCTGCCTTTCCAGAGACCGCAGATATGGATTCATCATTACTCTGTACATCTCCGCAAACTCCTGCCGTGTCATCTTATATGCCATCTCCGACATACGTCTGCGAATCAATGCGTCAGTGATGGTCGCGTCGTTAAAATTCAGCTGAAGCACGGCGTAATAATTTTTTCGTTTCCGATTCATCTCAGCACCTCCCTGAAAAGAATTTGAATGTGAATGTCTGTCATTCAGGAAATACATTTCATTGATCTGATAGTTTTATTATGCCAGCTTCACGAAAAAAATTTTTTTTGAAAATACAAATACAGCGCATAATAAATATCTGGTCAGATATTTATTATGCGCTGTACAAGTCAAAAACCCCGCAGCAGAACTGCGGGGTTTTGACCCTCGCGGCAGTCGCCAAATGGACATGCAAGCATGTCCGCTTGGCTCGTTGCTCGCGGGAATAAAGACACTTATTAGCTTTCAGTCTTACAGAGTCATTTCACCGATTCAAATGCCTTACAAAAGACCTCCTCCCGGATAACAATCCCAGACGGTTTCATTTCCAAACAGAAACAGATCGCCTTCCTGCCTGCAGTTTCCTCCTGCCTCTGTCAGTACCAGCTTCCCCGCGCATATGTCCCACACATTCAAATCCAGTTCAAAGTATATTTTTGCCTTGCCTTCCGCCACCATACATATATCCAATGCCGCCGGCCCAATACGTTTCAGATCTGATGCGTGCGAATATATTTGTTCCGCAACCGCAAAGATTTTTTCTGTTTTTTCTCTGTTATACGGCATCCCAAATACAGCAATCCCTTCATTCGCCTCAAAAGAACCCACGTGCAGCTGCCTTTTTATGCCATTTTTAATGACAAAACTTCCGCTGTCCTTGCATGCATAATAGATAACGTTATCCCTGGGATTGTATACAACGCCAAGAATGACATTATCTATATTCCCGGATGTGAGCGCCACAGAAATTGCAAACGGCAGTCCATAAATAAAATTTGTGGTGCCGTCTATGGGATCAATGACCCAATTATATCCCGTATGTGAATCCTCCCCGCTTTCCTCTGCAATGAAACCTGCGGCCGGCGCCAGTCCATGTAATCCCGTTTTCAAATCCTGTTCAATCTCCTTATCCGCCGTTGTGACAAAGTTTCCATGGCTTTTTCTTTCGATCTGATAGGATGACGACAGGCGTCTTTCCGCTATGTTTCTGATCAGGGGAATCAATTTTTTCTCGCAAAAATCCAGTGTATATTCATTACTTTTATTTTCCATCGCATAACCTCTTATCACTTAATAGATCCACATAAAGCCACATTGATCCGTTAAAAAATTGCTTATTTCTTCAAAATAAGCGTTTCCTCCCATAAAATTTGTTTTTCCGTCAAATATTTTCAACGGAGGAAAAATAGAATCCGATATTCTGTTTTTCTGTGATGTGGAATCCCCAATCATAAACTGTATTGTCATACTATTCTGATTTTTGGCAAAAAATATTCCCGGATATGTCTTCAGCTTTCTGACCTTCTCATTGCAGACAACATCCAGCACCTTACTTCCAATACAGATTCTGAAAGTATACGCAGGCGTAAATGTACACTCTTTTGTGTCGCTGTGCATATTTTTACATTCTTTTACGCTGTTGACAAATAACTCTATCAGTTTTTCTATCTCGCTGAAGTCTACTTCCCAATAAGTGGAACGGTTTGTAATATACTCCATCAGCTCTATGTATTCTCTCCAGTGCAGTCCTTTTCTGTATGCAACGATTCTTTCCATATCCCACTCGTCAATATAAAAATCATCTCCGATTTCTCTGATGGTCTGAAATATGGACTGATTTTTGAAAAACTCTGAAAAAGCATACTCCAGTTCATCCGGACCCACTTCCTTGATGCCATGCTTCAGATACAACTGATGAATGAACGTGTCCTCCGGTCTTATATTGCTGGGGATCTGAGCTGTACAATTGAAATAATTCGTAAATATGGAATTGTAATACACATCAATGATCTTCTTCAGTTCTTCATGGAACGGCTTATTCTCATCGAAAATACAGTTCAGAACAGGATCCGGATGTTCCTTGCTCTTTTCCGTTACGATAAAGCTTTTGTAAAAGGATGATCTGCTGTACCCTTCCACGGTAGACCTGTGCCCGGTTCCGATGATATGGGTCTGCAGAAAGACCGTCATCTCAATTTCTTTTAATATTGTATAGAATTCCTGTTTTTCTGCCGTATCGAATCCAAAACATTCCGCAAGCATCTCATTTGTTTCCGTATTGAATGCCAACGTGGTACAGTGTTTTACAAATTCCTGTTTATGTCTGTCCACAGGTGTTTCCCAGTTTTCCCTGATGCAGTACATGGAAACATGGGTACACAAATCATTCCACGCTTCGACAGAATGCCTCATCGTCGAATATTGCGGCAATTTTGAGATATAAGGAGTCAATTCGTTATCCCCATATAAAAATACGATGATGCTTCCATTTTGCAGCAGAGAAGCAAACGCCTCTTTTTCTTTATCCTCATAACCATGATCATCACAATAAAACCCCTGCAAGCTCCGGCTGTTCAGGATCGATGCCCTGTTCAGGATAATCTGTCTCGTATGCATTAACGAAAGGTACAGATTCTTCATCTGAAATTTCTCCAGATGCTTCTGCACGTTTTCGGATTCAAAACCATATTTCAAAAACTGCCCCCGCAGCTCCGAATCCGAAGATATGATTTCATCCGGCAGCCATTGATTATCCAGCGCAAACGGAAAGGCCGTAGATGGCGCCAAATCGCTGGAATGCACCCTGTAAAAGCTATTCTCTGCCGCATTGTCATAAACTTTTTCCGGCATGCCTGCCTCATAGATATAATCGCTGCTCTTGGAAAAATCAATCCCGCCGGAATAAATCATTTTTCCATTCAATGCCCTGAGAATATTCTGCATACTTGCAATACTGATGGTTCCCCTGGCGTCTAACTGCACAAACTGAACAGTCTCCAGATACTGAATGATTTTTTCCTCAACTTCTCTGTCTCCACTGACAAACCATGACGGGTGCACGTTTCCGATCACAACAAAAATGATTCTGAAATCTTCTTCTTCCTCACTTCTCTTTATTGCTTCCGATATTTCTCTCAAAACTTCTGTTCTTCTTACAGAATTTTTTGAAATAACTGCAAGCACAGTATCAGCGGTTTGAAGCGCTTCATTAATATCTGCGGCCCATTTCTGTCCGCTTACAATTCTTTCGACGTCAATCCACACATCATAATTCTGCCGCAGCAGAAATCTTGCGATACCCTGCGCACACACATGATCCTGATGTGAATAACTTATGAATATCTTTCTGCCCATTCTCAATTCTCCTGTTCTCTGCAGGCTGTACACTGACCGGCGACAGCTTTCTCCATTTATCACAATGAGTATATCACGCGTCTCGGACACTGGTCAATTTTGAGTTTATTCTTCCTTCAGATCGTTTGACCCACAGAGCATTCCCGGCTACAGTTCAGCCAGGTCTGTTCGTTCACTGCACAGACCATATGAATGCATACCGTCTGTGGACATCCGTCCCCTCGCGAAGCGATTTTCAATGGACGGATGCCATAACAGTGCAGGTGGCTGAACGGTTACGGGAAGTGATAAAAGATTCAAAAAAGGGTTCCGCAAACAAGACCAAAGTATGGTATAATATATCATATTTTCAGAACCATCTGTTATCATTTTCATAGCAGCCGTTCCTCTGCCGGAACGGCTGCATTTCCCCACAATACTACTTTCAGGAGGATATCTATGACCAGCTTTTCCGCGCTTCTGTCCGCTCTTGTGGAACAGAAAAACATACAGATTTACCCGCTGACACAGTACTGCAGCCTGGACCGTTCCACCATGTACAAATACCTCAACGGAAAACGCCTGCCGCCAAAGCAGGCGCTGGTGGAACGGATCGCCGACTACATGCGCCTGTCACCGTCTGAATACGAAGAGCTGATAACCGCATGGAAAATTGCGCAGGTCGGAGAGGAGAATTACTACAACCGCAGAAATGTTGAAAATTTCATCCTTAACTTTCCGGATGTGACCAAAATAGACCCTGTCATTCTGTCATCAGCTTCAGGCTCCGCCGAAACGAAAAGCGGAAAAGCATCCGCCGGCTGTCAGGCGCTCACTTCACAGACCATGGTGAACAACGCGCTCAGCCGTATGATTCTGAAAGAAACCGCAAAAGAAAACGGCCGCCTGGCGCTTCTTCTCCAACCGGACAACGAGTATCTGTTTCATTTTCTTTCCAGCCTCGGAGAATCCGAATGTGCTCTCAATATTGAACAGATTCTCTGCCTGAACAATTCCGGCCAGCTGGACAAGAGTAATCAGTCTCCGAACCTGATGTATCTTCAGGCAGTGCTTCCTCTGTATATCCGCGCGCTGGACTATACAATCTACTATTATTACGATAATGTAGAATCGCATTTTTCCAGCTTCAACGGCCTCTCCTGCATGGTACTGACCGGCGATGCAGCCGTTGCCTGTACGTCCGACTACCGTACCGGAATTTTTTACTCGCAGACGGAAACCGTGCAGCTCCTCTGGGAACTGTTCCGCAACTATAAGGAAAAATGCTCTCTGCTGTTTCATCCGGTCCGTTCCGTCACCGACGAGCTGAATATGCTTCAGACCCTTGGTCAGAGTGCGGAAGTTAATTATGCCGTCCAGCCGGAACCATGTCTTATGCCATTTATTACGCCGGACATGGTGGAAAAATATGTGTATCCGGAGCTTCCCGACCGTAAAACGCTGGTTCCCATGCTGATTGACTTTCTGGCGTTTCAGAAAAAAGGAATCCTCTCCAATCATTTTCATGTGTATCATACATTGGACGGCATCCGTTCGTTTCTGAAAACCGGAAAAATCTCCGAGATCCCGGAAGGTCTCTGCGCTCCGTTCTCACCGGAAGACAGAAAGCTTCTGATCGCCCGGATGCTTGAGAACCCGCAGGACAATTACCAGCTGCTCCGGGGACCGCTTCAGTACCTGCCCCATAATTTTCATCTGTACGTTTCACCCTCCGGCGGATACCTGTTATTTACCAACCGGTTGAACCAGACCGTTTACCTCCTGTTTGAAGAACCCTGCCTTCTGGCGTCATTTCTGGATTATCTGAACAACCTGGATGTAAACTGTCTGTATACCAGCGAGCAGAGCCGGCGTCTGATCAGCAGCCAATGCAGCCATTCAGACAGCTGAACTGTTACTGCATCCGTCCATTGAAAATCGCTTCAGAAGAGGAGAGAACGATCATGAACACTTTTTCCGGACTTCTCAGTTCGTTTGTCCATCAGAAGGACATTTCCGTGTACCCGATGACCCGGTACTGCGGCGTCGACCGTACACTCATGTACAAATATCTTAACGGAAAAGATTACCCGAAAGAGCAGGCCGTCGTAGAACGAATGGGAGATTTTATGCGCCTTTCCCCATCGGAATACGAAGATCTGCTGACTGCCTGGAAAATTGAAAAAATCGGCTGGAAAAACTGGAACAGCCGGCGGAATGTGGAAGATTTCCTGCTGAATTTTCCGGACGTCTCACGATTGTCGGAGAGTCTCTCTCTGACCGGCTCAGGCTCCGGGCCGGCCACATATCCGGACTGCCGTGCGCTTCCCACGCACACGGCGCTAAACCATGTGGTCAGCCAGATCATCGTGGATGAACTCCAGAAAGAGGACGGCCGGATCTGCCTGATGCTTCAGCCGGACTACACCTATCTGTTTCATCTTCTGACCGGACTTGGGGAATACGATCGCCAGATCCCGATCCGCCATATTGTGTGCTTCGAAAATACTTCTCAGCCGGACAGAAATTCACAGGACCATAATCTGCTTTATCTCCGGAAGATCCTGCCTCTGTACATCCGTGCGCTGGATTACAGCGTCTTCTACTATTATGACGCTGTGAATGCGCATTTTTCCAACCTCAACGGACTTTCCTGCCTGATTCTTACCAGCTCCTGTGCGGTCACCTGCACCTCTGACTATCAGACAGGGATCCTCTACGGAAATCCGGACGTGGTACAAACGCTGCAGAGCCACTTTGATTCCTGTCAGGAAAAATGCTCGCCGCTCTTTTCCCCGATCCATTCCATCCGGGACACCTGTGAAACGGTTCTGAAATTTTTCCCGGCAAGCGACGAGTATTATTCCCTGCAGCCGGAACCCTGTTTGATCCCGTTTCTGACTCCCGATCTCGTAAACAGGATCGTCAGAACCGAAACACCGGAACGCAGCGAACTGCTTCCCATGCTGAACAAGTTCATCAGACAGCTCCGGCAGAAAATCTCCGGCGGGACCTGTCACATATTCCATACGTCCGAGGGAATCCGCCGCTTTATGAAAACAGGGAGAATTTATGAAATTCCGGAGGAGCTTTACCAGCCGTTTCCCCCGGAGGACCGGAAGCTTCTGCTGTACCGTCTCAGTCAGCACATTTCCGGGCGCTACAGCATTCTGCGCGGCCCTCTGGAAAATCTTCCCCAGAATTTCCACCTGTGGGTAAGCTCCGCCAACGGATACCTGATGTTTACAAACAGAAAAAAAGAAACCATCTATCTTCTCTTTACGGAATCCGGTCTTCTCACCGCTTTCATGGATTACCTCAGAAATATTGATGAGAAATATCTGTATACGGACGAAGAAGCCCGGCACTTTATGGACGAGCTTCTGGAAGCTGAGATAAAATCATAATCCGTTCAGCCAGATGAACTGTTATAGAAAAAAGAGTTCCGCTCGCGGAACTCTCGCGCCGAGCGCGGTCGCTTTAGCGACAGAT
>ERZ1090868.122-NODE-122-length-41379-cov-6.873221_pt1 | contig 41379 bp, 35 predicted proteins | sample MGYA00478475_ERZ1090868 | MGnify/ENA primary metagenome ERZ1090868 (study PRJEB33644, sample SAMEA5815747) | chicken gut metagenome | biome: Chicken; feature: Gastrointestinal Tract; material: Caecum | place: Ireland | collected 2019-01-01 | study: A study of the...
TGACCGGGTGCTCAAATGCGGTGCCGACAAGGTCAGCGTCAACTCGGGCGCCATCGCCAACCCTGCCATCATTCCGGCGGCGGCACAAAAGTACGGCAACCAGTGCGTGGTCCTCTCTGCCGATATCAAGCGGGTGGATGGCAAGTTCATGCTCTTCGCCAAAGGCGGTCGGGAGAACACCGGGATCGACGCGCTGGACTGGCTGGAGCAGGGGGTAAAAAACGGGGCGGGGGAGTTGGTCGTCAACTCCATCGATACCGACGGTGTTAAAAACGGCTTTGACCTGGAACTGCTGGACGCTGTGGCGGCCCGCTGCGCTGTGCCCATCATTGCTTCGGGCGGCGCCGGCCGCAAGGAGGATTTTCTGCAGCTGTTCCGGGATCACCCGGCGGTGGATGCGGGGCTGGCCGCCTCCATCTTCCACACCAAACAGGTGGGAATCCGGGATCTGAAGCAGTATCTGCGGCAAAACGGCATCGAAATGCGGCTGTGACCCCTTGCCAAACGCGGCAAAAACAGGTACACTATACATATATTTTCTTGGGCGGGCGGTGCCATCGGTGCGGCCCGCACAAAACGTTATCGAGCAGGAGGTTTTCTTGCATGGAAATCACCCAGAATTCTCAGACTCTTCACTTCAATTCCCATGGCCTGATTCCGGCCATTGTGCAGGATCATTACACCAAAGAGGTGCTGACCCTGGCGTATATGAACGCCGAAACGCTGGCCCTGACCATCGCCGAGGGCCGCACGGTGTTCTGGTCCCGCAGCCGCCAGGAGATCTGGCGCAAGGGCGAAACGTCCGGCAACGTGCAGCGGGTTGTCTCCATCACGGCAGACTGCGACAAGGATGCCCTGGTCATCGACGTGATCAAATCCGGCCCGGCCTGCCACACCGGGGCAGAGAGCTGCTTCTTCAACCCGGTGTATGTCTCGGACGAACTCAAGCAGTTCACCTGGCAGGGCCTGTATGAGCTGATCCAGGGCCGCAAGACCGATCCCAAGGAAGGCAGCTACACCAGCTATCTTTTTGACAAGGGCCTGGAAAAGATTCTCAAGAAGGTGGGCGAAGAATCCACCGAGGTCATCATTGCCGGCGGCAAACGCGATAAAGAAGAAACTATCTACGAGATCAGCGATCTGGCCTACCATGTGATGGTGCTCATGATTGAACTGGGCATCTCGGTGGAGGATATCACCAAGGAGCTGGAAAAGCGCCACGTGATCGATCATAAAGTAAAGCAGGAAAGGATGCAGTAATTATGGCGGGCGAATACCTGAAAAGTTCCGTCCACGTACATTCCAAACTGTGCGACGGCAAAAATACCCTGGAGGAGCTGGCGGTCACCGGGTGGCGCGCCGGATTACAGACGCTGGGCTTTACCGGCCACAGCCATACCCCCTGTGATCTGGAATATTGCATGACCCAGAGCCGCACGGCCCTCTATAAAGCGCAGATTGCCAAACTGAAGGAGCGTTATGCCGGCAAGCTGGATATCCTCTGCGGCCTGGAATGGGACCTCTTCAGTGATGACAACCCGGCAGACTACGATTATTGGATCGGCAGCTGCCACTATGTCCAGGGCCCCAAGACCGGCAAATATTACGAAATTGACTGGCGGGAGAGCGACCTGGCCGCCTGCATCGCCGATGACTTTGATGGCGACGGGCTGGCTGTGGTGGAGGCCTACTTTGCCAACGTGGCCAAAGTGGCGGAGAAAAAGCCCACCATCCTGGGACACTTCGATCTGATCAAAAAGATCAACGGGGAAGGCAAGTTCTTCGACGAGCAGGATCCCCGCTACAAGGCGGCGGCGGACGGAGCCTTGATGGTGGCGGCCCGGAACCGTTGTGTGCTGGAGGTCAACACCTCGTCGGTTTTCCGTGGCTTCCGCAAGGACTTCTTCCCCTCGGATGCCATTCTCAAGGACTGGCTGGCTCTGTCCGGCAACGTGGTCGTTACGGCGGACGCCCACGACGCCAAGGCGCTGACCTTCGGCTTTGAGGAGGCGGCTGCCAAGCTCAAGGAACTGGGCTACACCAAGGTCCAGGTTCTGGGCAAAAACGGTTTCACCGTCTGCCCGCTTTAAAAGCATACACAAAAACGCCCCCGCACTCTTGTGCGGGGGCGTTGCCTTTTTACAGGTCAATTTCTTTCCCGTCCAGCACGGCGCGTACCAGCCGGTCGCCGTCATAGGTCAGTTCCAGGTGAAAAAACGGTGCCTCCTGGGCCAGCAGACGGAAAAACAGTTTGTCTCCCTGCCAGATGGGCAGCTGTTCCACCCGATCCTTGGGCACCCACTCCAGTGTGCCCTCGTCGCAGTCTGTCAAAGTGCCGGTGAAATCGCGGCAGGTGTACAGGTGCATCCGCTCGGCAGGCCAGGGCGGGCAGAAAAAATCCACAATCCCCCGGTAGAGGGGCGCCCGCATGGTCAGGCCGGTTTCCTCCTGCACTTCCCGCAGGGCACAGGCCAAGGCGTCCTCGCCGGGCTCAAACTTGCCGCCCACCCCGATCCATTTGTCGTGGTTCACATCCTGCTTCTTTTTGACCCGGTGCAGCATCAGGTAGCAGTTGTCCCGCTCCAGATAGCACAGAGTGGTCTGCAATAAATCCATAGGAATGTCCTCCTGTACATAAATTCGCGCTTTTAGCAGATACTACCAGAAAACCAGAGCGGAGGAACTGCCATGAAAGCAACCGGAATTGTGCGCCGTATTGATGAACTGGGGCGCGTTGTCATACCCAAGGAAATCCGTCGTACCCAACGCATTCGTCAGGGGGATACCCTGGAAATTTTTACTGCCGCCGATGGGGAAGTGGTTTTTAAAAAATACTCTCCCCTGGTGGAGCTGGGGCATATCTCAGCCATCTACACCGAGGTGCTTGCCAAAAGCCTGGGATGTACCGTGCTGGTATGTGACCGGGCCCGGGTGGTGGCGGCTGCCGGCGGCGGCAAGACCGATATGATGGACCGGGAGATTTCCACCGAGGTGGAACACCTTTTGTCGGGGCGCAGCCCTTACACAGCCCCGGAAAATCCCGCCAAGAGGCTGCATCTGTTTGAGCGCGGTGAGCGACTGATCCTCTGTGTTGCCCCCATCGTGGCCCACGGCGATGTGGAGGGTGGTGTGCTGCTGCCCGGTACCGCCCGGGACCCGGCGCCGCGGCCGGAAACGGTGCAGGCCATCACCACGGCGGCCAGTTTCCTGTCCCGCTGGATGGAGGAATAAACGGTTATACCGCTTTTTCATCCATCTGGCGCAGCACCTTGCGGAAGGTAAAGAAGAAAAGCACCGCCGTGAAGATGACAGCCAGGGTGTCGGCCACCGGCTCTGCCAGGTAGACGGCCCGGGCCTGGTCTTCCCGGAAAATGGCCGGCATCAGGTAGATCAGCGGTAGCAACAGAATGAATTTGCGCATGACCGCCACCAGAATGGACTGCTTGGCCTTGCCCAGCGAGGTGAAAGTCATCTGGCAGGCCATCTGAATGCCGAACAGGAAGAGCGCCGCTATGTACAGGCGCAGTGCATTGCCGGTATAGGCCACCAGCTGGGCGTCGCTGGTAAACAGGGCGGCAAAGGCCTGGGGAAACAACTCCACCAGCGCCCACAGCAGGCAGGAATAGAACAGGCTGACCCGCAGCAGCAGAAAATAGGCTTTTTTAACCCGATCCCGCTTGCCGGCGCCATAGTTGTAGCTGATGATGGGCTGGGCCCCCTGGCCCAACCCGTTCAGCGGCAGCATGGCAAACTGCATGACGCTGGACAGAATGGTCATGGCGCCCACGGCCAAGTCGCCGCCATACTGCAGCAGGGAGGCGTTGAACGCCACCGAGATCACACTCTCGCTGGCCTGCATAATAAAGGTGGCCGTGCCCAGCGCCACGCAGGGCAGCAGCACGGCGGGGGACAGGCGAATGGTCGCGGCACGCAGCCGCAGATAGGTCCGTTTGCCGAACAGAAAGCCCAGCACCCAGAAGCAGGACAGTGCCTGGGACAGGATGGTGGCCAGGGCGGCGCCCCGCACCCCCATGCCCAGCAAAAAGATGAAGACCGGGTCCAGAATGATATTGGCCACTGCACCGATCAGCACCGAAAGCATACCTTCCTTGGCGAATCCCTGGGCGGTGATGAAGGCGTTCATGCCCAGCGTCATCTGGACGAAGAGAGTGCCCACCGCGTAGATATCCATGTACGCCACGGCATACCCGATGGTGTTGTCGCTGGCACCGAAGGCCATCAGGAAGGTGCGATCTCCCAAAAGCAGAATGACCGTCAACACAGCCGAAACCAGGATCTGCAGGGCAAAGCAGTTGCCCAGGATCACTTCGGCTTTTTCTTTGTTGCCCTGGCCCATGGCGATGGTGGCGCGGGGAGCGCCGCCGTTGCCCACCAGTGCGGCAAAAGCCGAGACAATCATGATCAGCGGCAGGCAAACCCCCACGCCGGTCAGGGCCATGGCGCCGTGGTCGGGAATGTGGCCGATGTAGATGCGGTCCACAATGTTGTACAGCATGTTGATCAGCTGCGCGGTCACCGTGGGCAGTGCCAGACGCATCAGCAGTCTGCCAAGGGGATCGGTTGCCAGGAAGACTTTGTCGTCGGTAGAAGATTGCATGGTAGTAGTACCTTCTTTACATATATAATTAGGATTATACAGTAGTATAAGGCGGGGTCATGGCGGTGGCAAGGCAAGGTCTGGTGGGATTGTGACCAAACTGTTAAACTTGAAAAAACTTTTGAAAAACCTCTTGACAGGGACAAAATGGGGGGTATAATGAATTTAGCACTCGGAGATAAGGAGTGCTAAACAAAACCTAAACGCAGCAAAGGAGATGAGCGACATGGCGATGGATGCCCGCAAGCAGCGGATCCTGGAAGCTATTGTTGCCCTGTATGCCAGCGACGGCGAACCGGTAGGTTCCGGCTTGTTGGCAAACTACTTTGATATGGCGCTGTCCAGCGCTACCCTGCGCAACGAGATGGCGGCCCTTACCAAGCTGGGGTTGTTGGAACAGCCCCACACCAGCGCCGGGCGGGTGCCCAGCGCCCAGGGGTATCGCTACTACCTCGATCATTTGATCGAAGCGCCGGGCAGCACCCAGTTGTCCGAAACCGACCGCGAACATATCGACGATCTTTTCGCCGGTATGGACGTGGAGCCCGAAAAGCTGGCTCCCGCGGCAGCGCGCAGTCTGGCGGATCTTACCCAGTGCGCGGCGGCTGTCACCACACCCCAGGCACCGGATCTCTGCATCGCCCACTTCGAGGTGGTGCAGGTGGGACGGTACTCGGCGGCGGTGCTGGCGGTCACCAGTGCGGGCGGGGTTCGTACCCGCGTGGCGCGGGTGGACACCGGTCTCACCCGGGACGACGCCGCGAATCTGGCACAGCTGCTCAACCGGGGATTGACCTTTGTGGCACCCCAGGATCTGACGCCGATGCTCACCGCCAGCATGGTGCTGGCGGCCGGGGAACGGTTGGCACCGGTGGTGCTGGCCGCCCAGGCCCTGGTGACCACCGGCCCCCAGGCTTGCCTGCAGGGGGCGCAGTACCTGGCCAAGATGCCCGATGTGCGGGAAAACCTGGGGACGCTACTGGAGATCTTCTCCGACAACGAGGCAGCCACCGAGTTGCTTCGCCCCGACGGCGGCAAGATCACGGCTACCCTGGGCAGCGATCTGGAGCCGGCTATGCCGGGCGCCTGCATCGTCAGCAAGCGGTACCTGGCCGGTGGCGGTCTGACCGGTGCGGTGGCACTGATCGGTTCCACCCGGATGGAATATCGGCGCCTGCTGCCGATTCTGGATTATTTTTCCGTCAAACTGGGACAGAGCATGGCCGGGCAGGGCCAATAAACAGATAAGGAGGACCCGCAATGAGCCACGATACTGAAAAAGAAAAAACCACGGCACCGCAGCCGGAACAGGCTGCCGATACCACCGCGGCCGAACCCAAGGCAGAAACCGCCCAGGCGGAGCCGGAAAAGAAGGCCGATAAAAAGGAAAAGCATCACCACGCGGAAGCGGCGCTGCAGGCCAAACTGGAAGCCAGCGAAAAGAAAAACGCCGAGCTGAAGGATCAGCTGCTGCGCACCGCGGCCGAGTATGACAACTACCGCAAGCGGTCCCAGCGGGAGGCCGACCAGAAGTTCAACGATGGTATCTCCCACGCGGTCACCCAGATTCTGGGCATTCTGGACACGCTGGACATGGCTGCCAACGCCGCCTGCACCGACGAAAATTACAAGAAGGGCGTCATGATGACGCTGGACAAAGCTGCCAAAGCGCTGGAAAACCTCCATATCACCGAGATTGAGGCGCTGGCCAAACCCTTTGATCCCAACTTCATGAACGCCGTGCAGCAGGTCCCGCCCGCCGAAGGGCAGGAGAGCGGCACCGTCGTGCAGGTCTTCCAGAAGGGATACAAGATCGGGGATAAGATCATCCGCCACGCAACGGTCGTCGTTGCCGAATAAGCATGAAACCGGGACAGCACCCGTTTCAGATACAAAAACATTCACCACATTCAAAGTTATTTTGAAGGGAGTTTTATAGTATGAGCAAAATCATTGGTATTGACCTTGGCACCACCAACAGCTGTGTTGCCGTTATGGAGGGCGGCGAGCCCGTTGTTATCGCCAACGCCGAAGGCGCGCGCACCACGCCTTCTGTGGTTGGCTTCACCAAGACCGGCGAACGCCTGGTCGGCCAGGTCGCAAAGCGGCAGGCCATCACCAACCCCGAAAACACCATTTCTTCCATCAAGCGTAAGATGGGCACCGCCGAAAAGGTCCATGCCGGCGGCAAGGACTACACCCCCGAAGAGATCAGCGCCATGATCCTTTCCAAACTGAAGGCCGACGCGGAGTCCTACCTGGGCGAGCCCGTCACCGAAGCCGTCATCACGGTGCCTGCCTACTTCAACGACAGCCAGCGTCAGGCTACCAAGAACGCCGGCACCATCGCAGGCTTGAACGTCAAGCGTATTATCAACGAGCCCACCGCGGCTTCTCTGGCCTACGGCATCGATAAGGAAGCTGACCAGAAGATCATGGTCTACGACCTGGGCGGCGGTACCTTCGATGTTTCCATCATCGAGATGGGTGACGGCGTGACCGAAGTTCTGGCCACCAACGGTGATACCCACCTGGGCGGCGATGACTTCGACCAGCGTATCATCGACTGGATGGCCGAGGATTTCAAGCGCGAGAACAACATCGACCTGCGCAACGACAAGATGGCTGCCCAGCGTCTGAAGGAAGCCGCCGAGAAGGCCAAGATCGAGCTGTCCAGCGCTACTTCCACCAACATCAACCTGCCCTTCATCACCGCCGACGCCAACGGCCCCAAGCATCTGGACATGACGCTCACCCGAGCCAAGTTCAATGAGCTGACCTCCGATCTGGTGGATCGCACCATGACCCCTGTCCGCAAGGCGCTGGCCGATGCCGGTCTGAAGGCTTCCGACCTGGCCAAGGTACTGATGGTCGGTGGTTCCACCCGTATCCCCGCTGTTTACGACGCGGTCAAGAAGGAACTGAACTGCGAGCCCTTCAAGGGCATCAACCCCGATGAGTGCGTCGCTGTCGGTGCTGCCATTCAGGGCGGCGTGCTGCAGGGCGATGTCAAGGGGCTGCTGCTCCTCGACGTTACCCCGCTGAGCCTGGGCATTGAGACCCTGGGCGGTGTCTGCACCAAGATCATCGACCGTAACACTACCATCCCCACCAAGAAGAGCCAGATTTTCTCCACCGCTGCGGATAACCAGCCCAGCGTGGAAGTTAACGTCCTGCAGGGCGAGCGTGAGTTTGCCAAGGACAACAAGAGCCTGGGAACCTTCCATCTGGATGGCATTGCTCCGGCGCCCCGTGGTGTGCCGCAGATCGAAGTGACCTTCGATATCGATGCCAACGGCATCGTCCATGTCAGCGCCAAGGATCTGGGCACCGGCAAGGAGCAGAGCATCACGATCACCGCTTCCACCAACATGAGCAAGGACGACATTGACAAGGCTGTCAAGGACGCCGAGCAGTATGCTGCCGAGGACAAGAAGCGCCGTGAAGAGGTTGATGTCCGCAACAATGCCGACCAGATGGTTTTCCAGACCGAGAAGGCGCTGAACGAGTTCGGCGACAAGGTCTCCGCTGAGGAGAAGAGCGAGGTGGAAACCAAGCTCTCCGCCCTGAAGGAAGCGCTGAAGTCCGGCTCCATCGACGACATCAAGTCCAAGCAGGATGACCTGCAGAAGGCATTCTACGCCATCAGCGAGAAGGTCTACAAGCAGGCCGCCCAGAACCAGGGCGCGCAGCAGCAGCCCGGCACCGATGCAGGTGCCCAGGGCGGCAGCCAGCCCAAGGATGACGGCGCCGTGGATGCCGACTTCCACGAAGTCTGATTGAAATAACCATACCCCACACAAAGGCCGCCGCCCGGCAACACCGGCGGCGGCCCTTGCGGGGTTACTGTAAAAAAGCCCAATAGAGGGGATTGATTCTATGGCAGAAAAACGTGATTACTATGAGGTGCTGGGGATCGGCAAAAATGCCACCGATGCCGAGATCAAAAGCGCCTACCGCAAGCTGGCCAAAAAGTACCACCCCGACCTGAACCCTGGCGACAAGACCGCTGAGGAAAAGTTCAAGGAGGTCAACGAGGCCAACGACGTCCTTTCGGACCCGGAAAAACGCAAGCGCTATGACCAGTTCGGCTTTGCCGGGGTTGACCCCAACTATGGGGCCGGCCAGGCCGGCGGCGGCTTCGGTGGCTTTGGCGGCGCCGGCGGTGTGGACCTGGGCGATATCTTTGGCGATATTTTCGGTGGCGGCTTTGGCGGTTTCAGCGGGTTTGGCGGTTCGTCGGCCCGCAGCAACCCCAATGCACCCCGCCGCGGCCATGACGTGCAGGCCAGCGTGATCCTGACCTTTGAGGAGGCGGCCCACGGCTGCACCAAAAAGATCACCCTGAATCGCAAGCAGACCTGTCCCGATTGCAACGGTACCGGTTGTGAGCCGGGCACCAGCCCCGAAACCTGCACCCAGTGCGGCGGTCGCGGGTATGTGGTGACCCAGCAGCGCACCCCCTTTGGCGTGATGCAGAGCCAGCAGCCCTGCCCCCATTGCGGTGGCCGTGGTACCATCATCAAGAATCCCTGCAAGACCTGCCACAGCACCGGTAAGACCAGCGTGCGCAAGACCCTGGAAGTGAAGATTCCGGCCGGTATCGACGACGACCAGAACATCGCCTTGCGTGGCCAGGGCGACGCAGGCAGCAACGGCGGTCCGTCCGGTGACGTGATCGTCCATGTGACGGTCAAGAAGGACGCGGTCTTTGAGCGGGACGGCTACGACGTGTACGTTCGTGTGCCCATCACCTATTCCCAGGCCGTGTTGGGTGCTGAGATTGAAGTGCCCACCGTGGATGGCAAGGTGGCCCAGCGGATTCCCGAAGGAACCCAGAGCGGTACCAAATTCCGCCTGCGCGGGCAGGGCATCCAGTACCTCAACGGCCGTGGTCGTGGCGATCAGTATGTGATCGTTGAGGTGGAGATTCCCAAGAAACTCAACCGTACTCAGCGTGAAGCGCTGAAAGCCTTTGAGGACAGCCTGAAGGATGAGAACTACGAGAAGCGCAAAGGTTTTTTTAAGAACCTGAGGGATCGCTTTACCTCCTGATTCTCTGTACACACAAAAATAGGGACAGCCTGAACGGGCTGTCCCTATTTTTTATTGCAAAAGACAAAAGCAAAAAGAAAAAGAGCAGCTCAAGCGAACTGCTCTTTTTTGCACGGTTGGATGCCGGGGCGATTAGTCGCTCACGTAGGGCATCAGCGCCATATAACGGGCACGCTTGATGGCGACCGTCAGCTCACGCTGATGGAACGCGCAGGTACCGGTCACACGGCGGGGAATGATCTTGGCGCGCTCGCTCACGTACTTGCGCAGGCGGGGCAGATCCTTGTAATCAATGTGCTCAACGCGATCGACGCAGAAGCTGCAAACCTTCTTGCGGCCACGATGCATCGGGCGGGAAGAACGATCCATAGCCATTGTGGTAACCTCCTTGTTGGAATTCTACAATCGATTTGTCAGAACGGCAGGTCGCCCTCGTCCTCGATCAAGGCAAAGTCATCGTTGCTGCCGGCAGAATAGCTCGGCGCAGGTGCCTGTTGCACAGCGGGACGGGCAGCGGGGTCTGCCATAGGTGCGCCGTAGTTGGCGCCACCCATGCTGGGTGCGGCGTTGGCGGATTTGGGTCCGGCAAAGTTGACGTTGTTGGCCACGATCTCGATGGCGGTGCGGTTGTTTCCGCTCTTGTCCTGGTAGGACCGGCTCTGCAGACGGCCGTCCACGGCAATCAGCGAACCTTTCTGGAAATACTTGCACACAAATTCCGCCGTGCGGTCCCACGCGGTAACGGGGATCCAGTCGGCCTGGCTCTGGCCGTTGGCATCACGCTTGCCGTTGCGGTCACACGCAATGGTAAAGGACGCCACGCTTTTGCCGGTCGTGGTCTGGCGAAGTTCCGGGTCGCGGGCAAGGCGGCCCATAATTGCAACAACATTCAGCATGTTCGGTACTCCTTACTCCTCCTCAGCAATGATAATGCTGCGAAGAACGCCTTCAGTGATCTTGTAGATACGATCCAGCTCAGCCGGGAAATCGGGCTCGCTGGTGAACTTGATCACCGTGTACACACCCTCGGTCTCATCGTTGATGGGATACGCAAGACGCTTCTTGCCCCAATCATCAACAGAATCGATCGTACCATTCGCCGCGATCAGGTTCTTGAACTTGTTCACCAGAGCGGTGGAAGCCTCCTCATCGAGGTTGGCGGTGGTAACCATCATGGTTTCGTACTTAGCCATATTCTGTGCACCTCCTTTTGGACGTATGGCCCTTTGCCCATGCAAAGGGCAAGGAAAATCTGTGCCGTTTGACACAGCAATTTATTATAGCAAGCCTGTCCCTGTTTTGTCAAGGCTTGCGATGAATTTTTTGGCGATACATACACAAAAATTGACCGGCCCGGCCAGACAGTTGCAAAACCGGCAACTTCATGATACCATAAAACGACAGGGCCGTACAGGGCCTGTTTTTGCTTACAGGGGGGAATTTTGTGTGGAAAATCTGATTTTCAGCCTGAATGCCACGTTGCCCATCTTTCTGGTTATGGTGGTGGGGGGAATTCTGGGAAGGTTGGGCTTTTTGCCCAGGGAATTCTGCAAAGCGTCCGATAAACTCACTTTCAAGATTACGCTGCCCATTATGCTGTTCCTGGACATGTCGGACGTGGACATGCGCCATGATTTTCAGCCGAAGTTTGTGCTGTTCTGCTTCGGGGCAACCTTAATCAGCATTCTGGTGATCTGGGGTCTGGCCCGGGCACTGCTGCGGGATAAGACCATCATCGGCGAGTTTGTACAGGCCTCCTACCGCAGCAGCGCTGCGGTGCTGGGGGTGGCGTTTATCCAGAATATCTATGGGGATGCCGGTATGGCACCGTTGATGATTCTGGGAAGCGTTCCCCTTTTCAACATCTTTGCGGTGTTGATCCTCATGATCGAAGCTCCCGGGGAACAACGGGCAACGCCCCGGCCGGGACAGCTGTTGTACGGTGTGGTCACCAACCCGATTCTTTTGGGCATCGTGGCCGGTACGGTATTCAGTCTGCTGCCGGTGGAACTGCCCACCATCGCCGACAAGACGCTGAACAGCCTGGCCTCGCTGACCACGCCGCTGGCACTGCTGTCCATCGGTGCCAGTTTTGAGGGAACGAAAGCGCTGCAAAAGGCGGGCCCCACACTGGTGGCGGCGCTGCTCAAGACAGTGGGCCTGTCGGCCATCTTTATCCCTTGCGCTGTGGCCTTGGGCTTCCGGGAGAAGGAACTGGTCGCATTGCTCATCATGCTGGGCAGCCCCACCACGCCCAGTTCCTATGTCATGGCCAAGAACATGGGACACGAGGGGGTGCTGACCGCCAGCACCGTGGCTGCCACCACGCTGCTCTCGGCGCTGACTCTCACGGCCTGGATTTTTATCCTGCACGGTGGGGGCTGGCTGTAATCGTACCTATATAAAAAGCGGCGTATTCCCGACAGGGAAGCACGCCGCTTTTTCGTTCAGTAGGTTTTTCGGGTGTAGATGCGCACGCTGATGGCCCAGCTGATGACCATACACACCAGCGAGAATAGCAGCATGGCACCGACCACTGCGATTGTAAAGGCTGCCTCAGACCAGTTGGCCGTGATGGCAGCATCCAACGAGGAGGCAGCGTTTTTGATGGGAGCGGTGGTACTCTCCGGCAGCAGGGGGAACAGGGCGACGGGCCCAAAGGCCACCACCAGAAGGGAGATAGAGACCCAGCTGCGGGCTTTTGCTGCACCGAACTTATAGGACAGAGGAATCACGAAAGAAAAGTAGAACAACGTGACTGTGCAGGCAGCAGTCAGGCCCAGTGCAGCCTCCAGAAACGTGGGTTTGGGGGCCGGGATCAGGGCGATGAGGAAGAAGGACAGGGGAATGCTGGCCACTGTGAGAATCAGTGTCAGCCAGTATTTTACCGATACCAGTTGTCCGGGGCTGACAGGGAGTGTGTGTGCGTAGGCATCCCAGTGGCTGTTTTCATCCATGCTGATGGTGGAAGAGGCATACATGCCTACAACAAACACCATGGCATAGGCCAGAAAAGTCATCCGCCCCGCCACGGTCAGCAGCCCGTAGAAAACCAGCAGAAAGAGAAAATTGGTTTTGTAGCCGCCTGCAATCAGAGACCAATCCTTATACAGCAAGCCTTTCATTGTTCATCCCTCCCGCTGTAAAACCGCATGATGTCGTCGATGCCGGCTGTGTCACAGACCATGCCGGGCAGCAACCGCCGGACTTCTTCGCGCCCTTTGACCAGACTCTCACAACCAAAGGCGTTCTCTTTGGTAAAGATCACACAACCGGCAGGCAGGGTCTCCAGCACCTGACGGGGACTGCGCAGCAGGCCGTATTCCTGCAAAAGTACATCCTTGTCCTCGTGGAAGAGCAGTTGTCCGTGGTGCAGGTAGGCGATGGAGTCGGCCACCTGTTCCAGGTCACTGGTGATGTGGCTGCTCATTAGGATGCTGTGCCGCTCGTCCTGAATGAATTCCAGAAACAGATCCAGTATTTCGCTGCGCACCACCGGGTCCAGTCCGGCGGTGGCTTCGTCCAGTACCAGCAAGTCCGGATTGTGGGCCAGCGCTGTAGCCAGGCTCAGCTTCATCCGCATGCCCCGGCTGTATTCCGAAATCTTTTGGCCATCGTCCAGCCCGAACTGCTGCAGATATGTCGCGAACTGTTGGGCATTCCAGAAAGAACCGAAAATCCCGGCCATACTTTTGCCTATACGCCTGGCGGTCAGGCCGCCGTAAAAATAGGCATCTTCAAATACCACACCCAAGCGGGCCCGGGCAGCCTGATCGGTGGGGCTGCTGCCCAGCATCGAGACCGTGCCGGCGTCGGCGGGATTCACCCCGCACAGAATTTTCAGGGTGGTGGTTTTGCCGGCACCGTTTTCCCCCACCAGGCCCACAATGGTGCCGGTGGGTACCGTCAGATCGATGGGGCCCAGCGTAAAATCTTTGTAGTGCTTCTGCACACCGTGCAGAATGGCTGTTTCCTTTGCCATGTTTAGCCCTCCCATAAAAGGCGTAACATCTCGCATACCTCGTCGTAGCCGATGCTGCCCAGCCGCGCGGCATCCACCGCGTCCTGCAGGCTGCTTTCGACTTTTTTCAGATGTTCTTCGCGCACCAGTGCGGGGTTCTGGGCGGCCACAAAGCTGCCGCGGCCCGGCTGGGTCAGAATAAACCCGGCGGATTCCAGGTCCTCGTAGGCACGTTTGGTGGTAATGACGCTGATGCGCAGCTCCTTGGCCAAAAGCCGGATGCTGGGCAGGGCGTCCCCGGCCTGCAGTTTGCCGGACAGGATCTGTTCCTTGATCTGTCGCGTGATCTGCGCGTAGATCGGTTCCTGTCCGGAATTGGACAGATAAATTTCCATGAAGCGCTCCTTATCATCGAACTGTACATATTCGATATTTACAGTATATACGCAATATACACAGTTGTCAATATACCCATAAAAAATACCCATAAAAAATCCCGCCTGGACAGGCGGGATAGCGGGTTATTCGGTTTCTTCCGGCTCTGATACCGGTACGCCCCGATGCTCCACCGGAGTGGAAAAGACAATCTGTGTGTGGGTACGGCCGAATTGCTGCAGGTGATTGATAAACTGGTCCAGGTCCTGGGTGGTGGGGAAGAGCACTTCAATAAGCATGCTGTAATCCCCAGTGACGCAGTTGCATTCCACCACCTGGGGGCACTGCTGAATATACGGGTAGAATTCCGGCTTTCGCTGGGGGTCCATATCCAGGCTGATGAAGGCCTTGACCATATAGCCCAGTTTGGGAGCGTTGACCTGTGCCTGGTAGCCGGACAGGATCCCGGCACTTTCCAGGCGGGCAATGCGGGCTGAGACGGCAGGGCTGGACAAAAAGACCTGATCGGCAATCTCTTTCAATGGGGCCCGGGCATTTTTTTGTAAAATATCCACGATTTTGCGATCGATACGATCCATACAAACCTCCTGCGGCCGATGGCCGCCCGTGCGCATGGCACAGAAAACTTCATGATCGAAAGCATTTTACCACATTCACTGCGTCAAGTAAAGGAATTTACAAAAGAAAACACGGCGTGAGACGCTCGGATTGAAAAAAAAGGGGAACCATGGTAATATAGTAAAGAATATTTTTGCTGAAAAAAAGTATTCGGCGTGCAAACGCAAACTTGAGAAGTAGAGTGCGGATGAGGGAACGATATCTATGATTAACAGACGGGAAAAGTTGCAGTATGCCTATGTTTTTTTGGTGGACCTTGTGGCATTGCTGCTCAGTGTCTTGCTGGCCTGGCTGATCACCGACGGGCTGATGGGGCTCATTGTGCCTTACAGTACCGGGGACTGGGTGCAGACCATCTGCCTGGTCGTGCTGGCGTTTATGATCACCTTTTTATTGTTCACCAACCAGAAAGAAAATATTGTCACCCGCAGTGTGGGAAGGGAATGCAGCCTGTCCATCCGGTTCAACCTGTTGATGGCAGCCATCTATTCCGCCTTGATGCTGTTGGCCAAGGCGCAGATGCTGGATTCCCGCTATTTTGCGGTGGCGGTCCCCCTGGTGAATGCCATCCTGCTGCCATTGGGGCATATCCTGCTGAAGCGGGACCTGATGCGCACCAAAAGCCGGCGTGGCATGGAAAGTCTGGTGGGCATCATGTCCACCACAGATAATGCACCGGCGGTTGTCTCTGCCCTGAAGAGCGACTGGTCCAAGCGTATCTGTGGCATGGTGTTGCTGGATGCTACCGCCGAGGAGGTGGGCCAACTGTATGATGGTATTCCGGTCCGGGCGACCTTTGATGACTTCATGGACTGGATCCGCCGTGCGGCCCTGGATGAAATTTATGTGGATATCCCCATGGACAGTGGGGAATCCTTTTTGCCCTATCTGGAAGAGATGGAAAGCATGGGCCTGACGGTACATTTCCGGTTGAAGATCCTGGACCGGATCGAGGAAGTGTGCTGCGATGAAACCAGCGCTGCCCGCCTGTATCGTCAGTTGGGCCGTTGCGCCGGCGGTAACATCGTGACCATGGGGACCATCGAGATGCAGTTGCGGGACCAGGTCCTCAAGCGGATGATGGATATTGCCGGTGCGCTGGTGGGCTGTCTGATCAGCATTCCCATCATTGCGGTGGTGGCCATCCCTTTGAAACTGGAAAGCCCCGGCCCGTTGATTTTCCGCCAGAAGCGTGTGGGTTTAAATGGCCGGTATTTCTATATCCACAAATTGCGTAGCATGTATGTGGATGCCGAGGAACGCAAGAAGGAACTGATGGCCAAAAACGAGATGAACGGTCTGATGTTCAAGATGAAGGATGATCCGCGCATCACCCGGGTGGGACGGTTTATCCGCAAAACCAGTATCGACGAGCTGCCCCAATTTTTTGATGTGCTGCGCGGGGACATGTCGCTGGTGGGGACCCGCCCGCCCACAGTGGACGAGTACAAACAGTACGAAAGCCACCACAAACGCCGCTTGAGCATGAAGCCCGGCATTACCGGCCTGTGGCAGTGCAGCGGCCGCAGCAATATCGAAAATTTTGAAGAGGTCGTCAAACTGGACGTGCAGTATATTGACAACTGGTCCCTCTGGGGCGATGTGAAGATTCTCTTCAAGACGGTATGGGTCGTATTGGCCGGACGCGGCGCCAAATAAGCAGCCTGAGACAAGAACCCCCTGTGGCATTGGCCACAGGGGGTTCTGCATTAAAAGTCGGGATTTTTGGTGGGAATGTCAGGGAACACGTCCCGGGCACTGAACAGCGTGTCATTGTAACTCATTTCAAAGTGGCAATGGTTGCCGGTGGAGTCGCCGGTGGAACCCACATATCCGATGAGTTGCCCCTGGGTGACCGTGTCACCCACCTGCACCGCAAAGCTGGACATGTGGGCGTACAGTGTCTTGTAACCATTGCCGTGGTCGATCTGTACGTAGTTACCCCAACTGTAATGCATGGGAACGACCTGTATCACGGTGCCGCTGTCGGCGGCATAGATGGGGGTTCCGTAGGGGGCCGCAATATCCACACCGCGATGGACGCGGGGCAGAATGGCCCAGCGGGAAATGGATTTGTAACCCGGTACGGGCCAGATAAAGGTACCGGTGCCCAGTTTTCCGATCATGCCGCTCTGCAGGCGTGTGCCGCGGCGGATGATTTCCGGTGTGGGAGCCTGGGTGACGGTTACGTCCACCACCTGGTCGTCGACCTGCTCTCCGTTGAGGTAGGTCAGCTCCCGGGTAATGATCTCGCTGCCGGGCACGCCCTGCTGGAGGGTTTCGCTTTTGCCGAACTCCAGGTTGCTGTCTTCCTGAGTTTGGATGTCAAAGGGAATTTCTGCCGATTCTGTTACCCGCTGGGTTACCTGAACCTGCAGGGCGGCGCCATCGTCCGCCTGCAAGGCCGAGAGAATCTGATCGTAGGGCACCACCGAGTCTGTCAGATAGATACCGTCCACCAGACGCAGGCCGTGGGCAAAGCTGGCCTGCAGGGTAGGATCCTCGGGGTGATCCCAGGGCTGTAGCTGTGCATGCAGGTAGTGACGCAAATGATCCCCTTCGGTGGTCACAAAGCGCAGCTGATCGTCCCAGTAAACGGCAGTACCTTCGGTGATTTCGCTGCCGCTGATGCGCAGGATTTCGTTGGCGATTTCGCTTTCGGTCATCGTCGTTTCGCTGATGGCCAGGGTGTATCCTGGTTCCACATCCCAGGTCAGGGTTCCCTGATCTGCGGCCAATTGCTGCCGGGCGGAGTTGACCCGGGCCAGCACGTCGGCCCGGGCGCTGTCGAAGATTTCCTCGCTGGCCACGTACCCGACGGTCTGGCCGTTGACCACCACACGCAGGGCAAAGGGCAAGGTGAGCACGGAGCGCACCAGCCATGCCAATGCCACCGCTGCGGCAGCCGGAAGCAGATACAGGCGGAACAGACGCAACGGATGGCGCAGGCTGTCTACAAAATCCAGCAAAGCCTGCAAGGGTGGGCGCAGTATGGCTGCCAACAGGCTGCCCAGCGCCTGCAACAGGCCGCCAGTAAGGGTACGTGTCGTTCGTCCCAACCGGACCAGTGTGTATTCCACCAGGAACCCTACGGCATACAAAAAATCACCGAAAGGTCCTTGCAGTCCCTGGGTAGATAACAAACGGCTTCCCTCCTTTTCCATGGTCAACAGGGCAGATAGGCCAACGGATTGACGCGTCCGCCATTGACCCGGAGCTCCAGGTGCAGGTGGTAACCGCCATTGGCACCGTACACATTGCCGGTGTTGCCCACATATCCGATGATCTGTCCTTTTTCCACTGTCTGCCCCTGGCTGACCGCAATGCGACTCATATGGGCATACAGACTGTCATATCGGTTGCCGTCACTGGCGGTGCCGTGACTGACTTGTACGCAGTTGCCGTAACTGTTTACCGGGCCGGCGGCGCTGATTACGCCGGCAGCCACGGCGTAAATGGGGGTACCGTTGGGGGCGGCAAAGTCGGTACCCCGGTGGGGGATCCCCTTCCCCAAACTGGGTGGTGATGCTGCTGTAGCTGTCCAGCGGGCAGCGAAAGTCCAGACTGGTCAGTACCAGATCCTGGGTGGTATAACGGTCACTCTGGGCACGCACAAAGGCATCCAGGGCCTCGCTGGCTTCTTCAAAGGCCTTTTTGGCGGCTTCGGTGACCACGGCCTGGGCCTGTTCGGCGGCTTGCTGTTGCCCTAGGGTTTTGTTGGCCTGCTGCAAAGCTGCCTGCAATTGTCCTTCGGTGCTGTGCAGCATTTCCTGCTGCGCGTCCAGGCTGTCTTTGGCCTGGCGGGCTTGCAGGGCCGCCGCCTCCGCCTGTTGTTTGGCAAGTTCCAGAGCCTGGGCTTGCTCAGTCAACTGGCGAAGGATGGTATCGTTTTTCGCACTGATCTGTTCCAGTGTCTCCCCAAAGGTGAGTAGCTGGTACAGACTGCGTGCCTGGGCCAGCAAGCCGATGGCACCGCCTCCATCCAGCATCTGCATGGCACGGAGCTGCTCCTTGCAGCGGGCCAGGCTGTCGTTATATTCCAGCTGTTTTTGTTCCAGCGCTTGTGCTGCGGCTTGCTCGTCGGCCTGTCGCTCCAACAATTGGCGATCGGCTTCCTGAAGGGCAGCATAGATTGCGTCCAGCTGTCCGGCAATATCGGCCGCCTGTCCCTGCAAGTCTTCGATCTGGGATTGTGTTTGTTGCTGTTCGCTCTCCATCTGATCCAGCGCCTGTTGGGCTTCCTTGTATGCCTGTTGGGCCTGGTCGCGCTGATCGGTCAGAGTTTGTCGTGTGTCCTCGGCCAGGGCTGTGTTACAGCAAAGGATACAAAAAAGAAAAGCCGCCGTCCACGCAACCGCGGTGGGGTGAAGAATAGAAAAACGCATAAAAACCTCGGGAACTGGTTTATTAGGATAGACTTTGTTTTCAACAGTCTATCACGATAGACTATTCTTGTCAAGAAAACGTAGCCAGTGTCGCAAAACACACAAAGAACGCGCTCTCCAAGCGGAGAGCGCGTTCTTGCTCGCTATGCGACTGCCGGAGGGGCGCCGCATGGTCTTTATGGAATCAGAAGTCTACCTCGGTGTCATAGTAGCAGCATTTCAACAGCTTTTCCATCTCTTCCTGGGAAGGCTGGCGGGGGTTGGAACCGGTGCAGGCGTCACCGATGGCATTCTTGGCAATCTCGGGCAGGCGCTGCAGGAAGACTTCTTCCGGCACAAAGCCCTGCTCGCAGGGATAAGAGTCGGGGCCATAGTGCCCGATGCAGTGCGGAATGTTCAGGTCGTCGTTCATGCCGCGCAGATACTGAATCAGCAGGGCAACCTTTTCATCATCATTGCTGCCGCCCAGATGCATCTTGTCGGCAATCACGCCATAGCGCTGTTTTGCGGTGGGGTCCTTTGCGTTGAAGGCAATGACCTTGGGCAGGTACATGGCATTGGCGGCACCGTGGATGATATGGGCGCCATAGTCGGCAAAGGCGGCGCCGGTCTTATGAGCCATGCTGTGGACGATACCCAGCAACGCGTTGGAGAATGCCATACCGGCCAGGCACTGGGCATTGTGCATGGCATCGCGTTTGGCCATATCGCCGTTGTAGCTGCCCACCAGATCCGCCTGGATCATTTCGATGGCGTGCAGGGCCAGCGGGTCGGTAAAGTCACAGTTGGCGGTGGAGACGTACGCCTCAATGGCGTGGGTCATGGCGTCCATACCGGTATGGGCCACCAGCTTTTTGGGCATGGTGTGGGCCAATTCGGGATCGACGATGGCCACGTCGGGCGTGATTTCGAAGTCTGCGATGGGGTACTTGATGCCCTTGGCATAGTCGGTGATGATGGAGAAAGCCGTCACCTCGGTGGCTGTGCCGGAGGTGGAAGAAATGGCGCAGAAGTGTGCTTTACGGCGCAGCGGCGGAATACCGAATACCTTGCACATATCCTCAAAGGTAATGTCGGGGTATTCGTATTTGATCCACATGGCTTTGGCTGCGTCAATGGGGGAACCGCCGCCGATGGCGACGATCCAGTCCGGCTGGAATTCCTGCATGGCAGCGGCGCCCTTCATGACGGTTTCCACCGACGGATCGGGCTCAATGCCCTCAAACAGGGCAACTTCCATGCCGGCTTCCTTTAAGTAGGCCTCGGCACGATCCAAAAAACCAAAACGTTTCATCGAACCGCCGCCGACACAGATCATGGCGCGCTTACCGGGCAGCGTCTTGAGCGCTTCCAGCGCGTTGGGGCCGTGATACAGGTCGCGGGGTAAAGTAAATCTTGCCATGGGAATGACCTCCTAACGAATTGACAAGAAAATGTCAATGTGATTGATTTAAGTATATAAGGTGTCCCCAAAAACGTCAATCGGCGATAGGGAGAAATTGACCCTGGAATTTCGGCATTTTGACGGAAGAGGCTGCATACGGTGGAACAACAGGCGTTGTATCGTCGTTTCTTTCCGAAAAGGGGGCGGATCTATGCGTCATCTTACGCCGGAGCAAAACCGTCTGATGCGTCGCCGTGCCAGGGTGTTGGCCGGTGGTATGGCGGTGCTCTGTTTTGGGGGACTGCTGGTTCGGCTGTTTGTGCTGCAACTGCTGGATCCCGACGGGTATGCGGCCCGGGCGGCGGACCAGCAGCTGCGTGGGGCCACGTTGCCTGCAGCCCGGGGAGAGATTTTCTCGGCAGACGGTACGCTGCTGGCCGCCAGCGAAACCTGCTGGACGATCCGTGCAGCGCCCCGGGAACTGGAGGACGCTTTGGTGGAACCCGCGGCCCGTGCACTCAGCGAGATTCTGGAAATCGATTACCAGGAAACGTTGGAAAAGCTCAGCCAGCGCAGTTCCAATGACTGTCTGCTGCGCCGCAGGGTGGATCAGGAAATGGCGGATGCGGTGCGCAGCTGGTGCACGGAGCACAACGCGCAAGGCATTCAGATTCGCCAGGACACCAAGCGGGTTTACCCCCAGGGGGATTTTCTGGGCGGGATTCTTGGTTTTACCGACGTGGACAACGCGGGGCTCTGGGGGCTGGAACTGGAATACAACGAGGAGCTCACCGGGCAAAACGGTGAGATTCTGACGGCGAAGAATGCCTGGGGGTATGATCTGCCCACCCACTACCAGACACTGGTGGAAGCGATACCGGGCAATACGCTGACCCTGACCATCGATGCCAACATCCAGCACTGGCTGGAAAGTGCCATGGACGCAGCCGTGCGGGAGCATAACGTAGCCCAACGCGGGGTGGGCATCGTGATGGATGTACAAACCGGCGCCATTCTGGCCATGACCAGCCAGCCGGATTATGATCCAAACACGCCACGGCAGATCATCAACGAGGAAATCCGGGCGCAGGTGGATGCCTTGACGGGGGAAGCCCGCAGCGCGGCCCTGCAGGAAGCGCAGCAGACCCAGTGGCGCAACAAGGCCATCAGTGACCTGTATGAACCGGGCAGTGTTTTCAAGCTGGTAACAGCCGCGGCAGCACTGGATACCGGCGTCTGCACGCCTCAGGACACCTTTGTCTGTGCGGGCAAAATCAATGTGGCAGGCACCTGGTTCCGTTGCGCCAATGGGCACATCCACGGCCTGGAAACCTTTGCCCAGGGGTTGGCGGTCAGCTGTAATCCCTGCTTTATCCAGATCGGGGCCCGGCTGGGCAAAGAAAATTTCTGCCAATATTTTGAGGACTTTGGCCTGCGGGAAGCCACGGGCATTGATCTGCCCGGCGAGATCAAGCGCAGTGAATATTATACCGCCGACCGGATGGAGCCGGTGCTGCATTTTGGACCACGGATTTCTTGCGATAATACGAAAAAACAGACGGGACGCCGGGGCGTCCCGTCTGTTTTGGTTTGTTGCGGCGAAAGATAATCAGTGGGCGTCGTATTCCAGGTAGGCGCCTTTCATGGGGCTGGCTGCCAGTTCACTGAACAGCCGCATGACCCCCTTGGTGTATTTGCGGGGTTTGGGCTTCCAGTTGGCGCGGCGCTGGGCCAGAATGGCATCCATCTCTTCGGGGGTGCGGCGTTCCCCTTTGACGCCCACAATGTTCAACTTGCGGGCAAAGACGTCGATCTCGATGAGGTCGTCCTTTTCCACCAGGGCAATGGGACCACCGTCCACGGCTTCGGGGCTGCAATGCCCGATCACCGGGCCGGTGGAGGCGCCGGAAAAACGTCCGTCGGTGATCAGCGCAATGCTGCGGCCCAACTCCTTGTCGGAAGAGATGGCCTCGGAGGTATAGAACATTTCGGGCATGCCGCTGCCTTTGGGGCCCTCGTAGCGGATAAAGACCGCGTCACCCTTCTGGACTTCATGGTGCAGAACGGCGGCCAGGCATTCTTCCTCACTGTCGAAGGGGCGAGCACGCAGAACGGCTTTGTACATCTCCTTGGGGCAGGCGGTGTGTTTGATGACGGCGCCCTCGGGGGCCAGGTTGCCCTTGAGCACCGCGATGGAACCATCGACGCCCAGGGCCTTATCGTAGGGGCGGATAATGTCTTCGCGGGTAATGTGGCAGCCGTACCGTTCGTTGAACTGGCCCAGCCAGCTTTCGCAGCGCTCGTAGAAGCCGTTCTTCTTCAATTCCTCCAGATTTTCACCCAGGGTCTTGCCGGTGACGGTCATCACGTCCAGATGCAGGTGATCCTTGATCTCCTCCATGATGGCCGGTACGCCGCCGGCATAGTAGAAGCATTCGGCGGGCCAGCGACCGGCGGGGCGCACATCCAGCAGATAGTGGGCGCCGCGGTGCAGCCGGTCGAAGGTATCACCGGTGATTTCAATGCCCAGCTCATGGGCAATGGCGGGCAGATGAAGCAGGCAGTTGGTGGAACCGGAGATGGCGGCATGCACCAGGATGGCGTTTTCAAAGCTCTCCAGCGTGACAATGCGGCTGGGGCGCATCTCATCGTGGCCGGCCATCTCCACGGCGCGCTGGCCGGCCTGGCGGGCATAGGCCAGCAAGTCGGGACTGGTGGCAGGCATCAAAGCACTGCCGGGCAGGGCAAGGCCCAGGGCCTCGGCCATGATCTGCATGGTGGAAGCGGTGCCGATGAAGCTGCAGGCGCCGCAGCTGGGGCAGGCGTTGTGTTTGGCCCAGTCCAGCTTGGCCTGGTCGATCTCGCCGCGCTCGAACTTGGCACTGTACATGCCCAATTGCTCCAGCGTCAGCATCTCGGGACCGGCGTTCATTGTGCCGCCCGGTACCACCACAGAGGGAATGTCCACACGCAGCAGCCCCATCAGGTTGGCCGGCATGCCCTTGTCGCAGCTGGCCAGATACACACCGGCATCAAAGGGGGTGGCGTTGGCGTGGATCTCGATCATGTTGGCAATGATCTCACGGCTGGCCAGGCTGTAGTTGATGCCGTCGGTGCCCTGGCTCTCACCGTCGCAGATATCGGTACAGTAATAGCGGGCACCGTGGCCGCCCGCCTCCGTAACGCCCTTGCGCACTTCTTCCACCAGGGTTTGCAGGTGGCCGCTGCCGGGGTGGCTGTCACCGGCTGTACTTTCAATGAAAATCTGCGGCTTGGACAGGTCTTCCGGTTTCCAGCCGGTGCCGATCCGCAGGGGATCCAGTTCAGGGGCCAGGGTGCGCATCTTCTGACTGATCAGACATTCCATGGAAAAATCCTCGCTTTCATCCAACTTCAGTGGCGTAGGTACGATGCCGGTCTTTGTGGCGGGTGTCTGGCACAATACCTGCGCTTCCAAACGGCCCAACAGGCGAAACATCATATCTTCTTCGGGTATAATCTAGCAGATATCGGGGGAAAATGCAATATACATCAGACGTATTTTTGCCAAAGAATTGCAAAACGCACAAAAAGGAAGGGGTGAAGCCCCCTTCCTCAAAACAGAAGATGTATTTTTTCCGTCACGGCGTGCCCGACGCAGCGGGTGTGGTTTCGCAGGGGGACATCCGGTGCGCGTTCCGACGCTCCATAAGTGCTTGCCGGTTGTAGGTCAGATGGGTGACCATGGCACAACGGGCGCCCACCGCATCCCCGGCCAGGATGGCCTGGGTGATGGCCCGATGGGTCTGTATGGTTTCCCGGCGCAGGGAACGTTCCGTCAGACTGGCAAAGGTGGTCACCGCAGTGTTGATCATGGGAAGCAGCATTTCCATCACGCGATTTTGGCTGCAGCGGGCAATGCAGGTGTGGAAGGCAATATCCTTGGGCGTGTGATCCTCCCCGGCCAGGCAGAGCTGCTCCACCGCATCGCACAGGGCGCGCAGTTCCGTCTTGTTTTCCGGAGTGGCATGGGCGGCGGCGGAAGCGGCGATTTCCGGCTCCAGAATCAGCCGCACATCCAGCAATTCCAAAGCCAGTTTGTATTTGTCATCCAGCCGCGAAAGCCCCAGGGGATCTTCCGCCAGACTGCAGTGACTTTTAACGTAGGTGCCGTCCCCGCGCCGTACTTCCAGGATTCCTTTGGTGACCAGACTTTTGACGGCCTCCCGGATGGTGCTGCGCCCCACCTGAAACTGCTGCCCCAACGCAAACTCATTGGGCAGCTTCTCCCCCACGGCAATGGGAGTGCCGATGATGTAGGCCATGAGGGCCTCCTCCACCTGTGCCCCCAACAGTTTTCGTGTGGTCTGTTCCTGTCCCATTCGCAGCGCCTCCCCGATTGATCTGATGTTTCTGTTATACCACACGGGAGACCGAAACGCAATGCGCCCCTCTTGCCGGATGGAAGCGGCTATGGTAGGATACACTCAAAGCAAACGTTCCGCCCATGGTTTTGTGCGGCCAGGGGACGGACAGGCTGTGGGAGGAAGCTATGTTTACTGCGGAGCAGATTCAGTCGTTGAACGAACTGGAACGGGAAGTCTATGAATACGTCATGCGCAATCAATCCCATGTACAGTATATGCGCATCCGGGAACTGGCGACGGAAACCCATGTGTCCACCTCCACCGTGTTACGTTTTTGTAACAAGATGGGGTGCCATGGGTATGCCGAATTCAAACTGAAACTGCGGGAATACCGCGACCGGCAGCAGAACCAGCCCCAGTTGCCGGATGATGTGATGGAAATCATCGACTTTCTGAAAAAGACCGTTACTGAGGATTTTGATGACCGGTTGGAGGAACTGGTGGAGATTGTGGCCCACGCCAGCAATATCTTTTTTGTGGGCAGCGGCATGTCGGGCATTGTGGCCAAGTACGGTGCGCGGTATTTTTCCAGTATCGGAAAATTCTGCCTGTATATTGATGAACCCCATTACCCAACCGAAAGCCGGATGCTGAAAAATGCACTGGCCATCGTTTTTTCTGTGTCGGGTGAGTCCCGGGATACCATCAGCCATCTGCAACGGTTCAAGGAGCGGGGCTGCACGGTGATCAGCGTGACCAACAGCGAAAACTGCACCATTGCCAGATTGTCGGACTACAATGTGTCCTATTATATCACCTACCGCAGGCTGAAGGTGTACGATGTGACCAGCCAGATCCCGGCCATGTGCATTATCGAAAAACTGGGGAAAAAATTGTACCGCTTTCTGCAGGAAGAGGGCCGGGATCCCGCCGAGGTGGGAACCGGAGTGTGAGTAACAGGGTGTTATGGTTGCGTAACAAATTTCAAACGCTGTGATACGTTCCTTTCCGTTGTAAAACTACTGACAACCCCCCGGGGGATGCCTATAATAAAGCCATCGAAAGCACGCGCGCTATTTCGTAAAGACCCCAAAGCAAGGAGAAAAACTAAAAGAAGAGGTGCTTTAAAATGGCAAAAGATTACGCAGTCATCACCAAAGCCATTGTGGAACACATTGGTGGCGTGGAGAACATTGACAGTGTGACCCACTGCATGACGCGTCTGAGATTCGTCCTGAAAGATGAAAGCAAGGTCGATGCGGCGGCCGTGAAGGCCATCGACGGTGTTATGGGTGTTGTCCAGCAGGGCGGACAGTTCCAGATCATCATCGGCAACAACGTGGGCAAGGCTTACCAGGAAGTCCTGAAAATGGGCAACTTCGGCGAAGGCAGCGAGATTGCCCGCGGTGAAAAGAAAGAACCCCTGACTCTGAAAAAGATCGGCAACAATATCCTGGATGCCATCGTCGGCACCATGTCCCCGCTGATCCCGCCCATCATCGGTGCTTCCATGCTGAAGCTGGTGGTCATGCTGCTGCAGATGGCCGGCGTGCTGGCCGCGGACAGCGACACCTACATTATCCTGAACAGCATCGGCGATGCTGCCTTCTACTTCCTGCCTGTCATGGTGGCGGCTTCCGCTGCAAAGAAATTCCGCACCAACATGTACCTGGCCATGGCCATTGCGGGCGTGCTGCTCTACCCGGACTTCCGCACACTGATGGAGTCCGTGACGGTGGGCGACACTGCGGCACATTTCCTGGGCATTCCCATTGCCTCGGTTAAATACACCCATACGGTCATTCCTGCCTTCTGCATGACCTGGATCCTCTCCTACATTGAGCGTTTCATCGATCGGATCACTCCGGCGGTCACCAAGAACTTCCTCAAGCCCATGCTGATCATCCTCATTGCGGCTCCCATCGGCATTCTGGTCGTTGGCCCTGCGGGCATCATGATCGGCGAAGGCATTTCCGCCTTTATCTACTTTGTCCAGGCCAAGATCGGCTTCCTGGCCGTCGGTATCATGGGCGCCATCTGGCCGCTGCTGGTCATCACCGGCATGCACCGCGTCTTTACCCCCACCATCCTGCAGACCATCTCCGACACGGGCATGGAAGGCACCGTTATGCCTTCTGAAATCGGTGCCAACCTGTCCCTGGGCGGTGTTTCCCTGGCCGTTGCGCTGCGCACCAAGAACAGTGAGCTGCGCCAGACTGCGTTGGCGGCCGCTTCCTCGGCGCTGATTGCCGGTACCACCGAACCCGCCCTGTACGGTGTTGCCGTCCGCCTGAAGCGCCCGCTGATCGCTTCCCTGATCACCGGTTTTGTCTGCGGCTGCCTGGCGGGCATCGCCGGTCTGGCCAGCCGTTCCATGGTTTCTCCCAGTGTGCTGACGGTCATCCAGTTCATCGACCCGGCCAACCCCACCACCAGTATCCTCTGGATTGTGGGTATCACGCTGCTGTCCATTGTTCTGTCTTTTGTGCTGACGTTGGTGATCGGCTTTGAGGACCTTCCCGAAGAAAAGGAGACGAATGCCTGATGTTTCAGTTTCCGGAAACTTTTCTGTGGGGCAGCGCCATTTCTGCCAACCAGGCAGAAGGTGCCTTCCGTGAAGGCGGGCGCGGCATCAGCAATATCGACATGATCCCCCATGGGGCGGATCGTATGCCGGTAAAGCTGGGCAACGTTGCCCAACCGGCGCTGGACCCGGACCATTTTTATCCCAGCCATACCGGCGTGGATTTTTACCACCGTTACCGTGAGGATCTTGCCTTGCTGGCCGAGATGGGACTGCGTGTGTTCCGCACCTCCATCTCCTGGTCCCGGCTTTTCCCCCGGGGGGATGAGGAAACGCCCAACCCGGAAGGCATTGCCTTCTATCAGGATCTGTTCCGGGAATGCCAAAAGTATGGTATGCAGCCGCTGGTGACTCTCAGCCACTTTGACATTCCCATGGGGCTGGTGGAAAAATACGGCTCCTGGCGCAACCGCAAGGTCATCGACTTTTTCCTGCGCTATGCGGAAACCTGTTTCCGGGAATTTTCGCCGTATGTCCATTACTGGCTCACCTTCAATGAAATCAACATCCTGCTGCACAGCCCCTTCTCGGGGGCGGGCATTGCCTTCCAGCCGGGGGAAAACCGCAACCAGGTGATCTACCAGGCTGCGCATCATGTGCTGCTGGCCAGTGCCCAGGCGGTCCGGCTGGCCCACAAGTACAGCGCCGAAAACCAGGTGGGCTGCATGCTGGCCGGCGGCAGTTTCTACCCCTACTCCTGCAATCCCGCCGACGTGTGGGAGTCGGTGCAGAAAGAACAGGAAAACCTGTTCTTCATCGACGTGCAGGCCCGGGGCGGCTATCCGTCCTATGCGGCCAAGATGTTCCGGGAGAAGGGCGTCTCGCTGGTGATGGAGCCCCAGGATACCGAGATCCTGAAAACCTGCACGGATTTCATCTCCTTCAGTTACTACGCCAGCCGCTGCGTGGCGGGCTCGACGGAGGACAAGGAGATCAACGACGGCAATGTGGTCCGCTCGGTGAAGAATCCCTACCTGAAAACCAGTCAGTGGGGCTGGGCCATCGACCCGCTGGGGCTGCGTATCACCATGAACCAGCTCTATGACCGGTACCAGAAACCGCTCTTCATTGTGGAAAACGGACTGGGTGCCAGGGATACGGTGGAGCCGGACGGTTCCATCCAGGACGATTACCGGATCGACTATCTGCGCCAGCATATCCTGGCCATGCGGGATGCCATGGAAGACGGCGTGCCGCTGATGGGATACATAACCTGGAGCGCCATCGATCTGGTTTCGGCTTCCACCGGCGAGATGAGCAAGCGATACGGCTTTGTCTACGTGGATAAGGACAATGCCGGTAACGGAACGCTGGAACGTCGCAAAAAGAAGTCCTTCTACTGGTACAAACAGGTCATTGCTACCAACGGGCAGTGCCTGGACTGAAAAGAACCCCACAGAACCGAACACCGAAACCCTCCCAAACGCGTGTCGGCAGAATAAGCAAATCTTTGACGCAGTGAGACAGACCCGCTGCGTCAAAAAACAGAAAAGCGGTATGTGCCATCCGGCACATACCGCTTTTTATGGTCTTGGCACCTTTCCGGTACAGATTCGGACCGATGAAAAATACTGCGGACCGTTCCTGCATAGTATGGACTGAGGAACCTGAAAGACAAGGAGGACGGCCATGATTCCACAACCGGTTACGGTTATTTTTTCCACCGCGGCAGACAGCCGCACTTTGGCAGACTGCCTGGAGCAGCTGGTGTGCAATTTACCCCTTGAAGCGGGGGAGGAACCCGTATGAAATACACAGACCGTTCGGAATTTTCTTCGCAGGGGGTGGAAACCGCTGTCTACCTGCGGCTCTCCTCGGCGGACGGCCCGGCGGCCGAGTCGGATTCCATCCAGAACCAGCGGGCTTTTTTGCGGGAATGGGCACGGAATCATGCCTTCCGCATCGTGCGGGAGTTTGTGGACGACGGGCATACCGGCACGGACTTTGAACGTCCGGGTTTTCAGGAACTCAACCGCTGTCTGCTGGACGGCAGTGTCCGGTGTATCCTTGTAAAAGACCTTTCCCGCCTGGGCCGCAATTATGCCGAGACGGGACGCTATCTGGAGCAGATCTTTCCCCGGTTGGGGGTCCGCTTCATTGCCGTCAACGATCAGTACGACTCTGCCCAAAACACCGACAGCGCCCAGCAGATGGCCGTATTCAAAAATGTATTCAATGATTTGTATGCCGCCGACGCCAGCGCCAAGGTGCGGACTTCGCTGGGCATTCTCAAGCGGCAGGGAAAATTTCTGGGGCGGCAAGCACCCTATGGATACCGCATCGACCCGTCAAACCGGTACCATCTTCTGCCCGATGCACAGACCGCGCCTGTGGTGCGGCGCATCTTTGCGCTGTTCCTGGGGGGCGCCAGCCGCACCCGGATTGCCCAGATCCTCAACGGGGAAAGTATCCCCTCGCCGGCGGCGCAAAAGCAGATGACCGACAGCCACCGGCAGTTTACCGGCCTGTGGAATGCCGAAACCGTCCGCCGTATCCTCAGTCACCCGGTGTACCGGGGCGATATGGCCCAACAGTTTACCCGGACGGTGAACTACAAAGTGCACCTGCGTCGCCGGGTGGACCCCGCGGAGTGGATTATGGTGGAAGACACCCACGAACCGCTGGTGAGCCGGGAAGATTTTGCGCTGGCCCAGACCATGCAGCAGGTCAGTACATACAAGACCACCGGTCATGCCCATCTGCTGACCGGCATTGTCTATTGTGCCGACTGCGGCAGCCCCCTCTATGCCAAAAAACGGGGCGCATACTGGTATCTGAACTGTTACGGCTACTACCGGGATCCCTCGGCCCACCGCTGTACTTCGCACAGTATCCGGGAGGATGTGGTGCTGCAGACGGTGCAGCAGACCCTGCGTACCCTGGCAAAAAACCGGGTGGAACCCCGGGAACTGATCCGTCGATGGTCCGAAAAACAACCGGGAATCCCGGAACTCCGCACCAGACGCCGTACATTGGGACAACAGCTGGAGAAAGCCCGCCGTACCCGACTGGAGGCGTACAAGGACAAGGCGGCCGGTATCCTTCGGGAGGAGGAGTTCACCTGCATTTCCGATGAACTGCACCGGGAGGAACTCCGTTGCCGGCAGGAACTGGATCGTTTGGCCCGGTGGGAAAGCAACCGGGATCAGACCGGCATTCTGGCACAGAAGGTCCGGGAGTTTCTCCGATTCGAGCAGCTGGAAAAGGCCCAGTTGCATTTGCTGGTGCGGCGTGTGGAGGTGGATGCCGACCGACACATTACCCTCTATTTCAATTTCACAGACCCGGACCAAAGCTCCTGAGAAAACCGCCTGCTTTTTGGGAAGAAACCAAAAAAGGCACAGCGCAAGCTGTGCCTTTTTGATGTGTGCCGGTTGGAAGATCAGGAGAGGGGAAGGTAGGGCAGTTCGTATGCATGCAGTCCGTCGGTCGTGACAGCCGGCTGGGAATCCTCTGTGCCGGAGTCCGGGGCAGGGGATACACCGCTGTCTGGGGAATCGCCGGAAGAACCGGTATCGCCGGGGGAGGTGGTTTCGCTTCCGCCCGGGGTCATTGCATTGCCGGAGGAAACAGAACTGTCCGAAGAAGGGGTGCCGTTGGACGAAGCAGATCCTGACGAGGAAGCCGGGGCATCCGCAGAAGAGGTGCTGCCGGAGGAGGCTGCGGTACCGGAGAAAACGGCACTGTCGGAGGGGGCTGAACTATCAGAGGTAGCGGAAGGCGCCTGGCCGGAGGCCGGTGCGCTGCTTGTGCCGGAGGAGGTGGGCAGGCTGGCGGCGCCCGGGTCATCCGAAGCGCCGGAAGTGGAATCTTCCGTCATGTCCGGCCAGGGCTCGTTGGGATCATCGGGAATGATTTCCGTTTCCCCATGGGGGGAAGTGGCGCCCTCCGGGGTGGCATGGCTATGGCGCATCAACACAAAGCCACCCAGCAGGAGGGCCGCCGCCAGAAGGAGGGCGATGAGCATCCAAAAAGATCGTTTCATGGTATCCTCCTTTACTGTACGCTGGCAAAGTAATCCTTGGCAGCTTCTCCATAGAGGAAGAGCGCCTTGGCAACGTTTTGCAGGGACTCTTTAGCGGTGCTGTTGCTCAGAACCGTATAGACATAAGAATATACGCTTGCCTGCTTGATCGGGCTGACCTGCCGGTAAGAATCGCCCTCCTTGACAAAGAAAGCGATCTCATAGGAGGTGCCCAGGTTGGGGGCAGGGCGCTTGGCCGCGTCGCCCAAATAGTTGTTGCCGGATTTTGCCACTTTTACGTAGGTGTACAGTGCACCGGAGCCGGCCGTGCGGTATCCCATGTACAGGTTGTCAGTGTCCACCGGATTGGCGGTGGGGTCCACCAGTGCCGCTAGGTAACGGGGAGCTACGGCTTCCTGCAAACGCAGGTTGGAGGCGTAGTGTCTGAGCGGATAGATGCCGTCCTCATCGGCTGCAGTGACCTGCCGGTACTGTGCCAGTGCGTCGGCCGTAACGTTGCGCAGGGACAACAGCTGGATTGCGGGGCTGTAGGAAGCACTGTACCGGAAATATTCATTGGCATAGTAATCATATGGCTTGGCCTTTCTCTGGCTGGTGGTGCTGTGGGGTCTGCTCCTTTGGATGATGCTGGTTTTCCGTACGGTAGACCGGCTGGCGGCCAAACTCCAGATGCCGTATCTCGTGCGGGTTACGTTTGCCGGCTATCTGAACTTGGGGGTCTGGTTGCTGAACGGGTGAATTTCCCGGCGGGAACTTGGATGGTCCAATTCCCGGTACCGGCCGGGGCCGGTGGAGCTGGCCTCCTGCTCCTTCGGACAGAGCAGCAAGGTGAGCTATCTCCAGATGATTACCGCAGTGGCGGCCATTGTAAACGGTGGCAGGCTGATGCAACCCTACGTGGTGCAGCGTATCACGGCGCCGGACGGCACGGTGCTCCGGGAGGTGGAACCCACCGTAAAGCGGCAGGTAATCCAGGAGGAAACCAGTGCCACCATGTGTGATTTGATCGAGGATGTCATCACCGACGGCACCGGCCAGAAGGCGGCCGTGCCGGGATACCGTGTGGGCGGTAAGAGTGGAACCAGCCAGAAGCTGGACAGCGATAACGAGGGAGCGCGCATCAGCAGCTTTGTGGCAGTGGCCCCCTTGGATCAGCCCAGGCTGGCGGTTCTGGTGTGCCTGGATGAACCGCACAGCTGGACCACCAGCGGCGGTACCTTGTCGGGGCCCGTTTGCGCCGAAGTCCTGAAAAAGGCTTTGCCGTATCTGGGTATAGAACCCCAGGTGGAATCCGCCGGACAAAGCGACTCCTGACCCTCCGGAGCCCCACATGGTTCCGTGTGAGCCTCCGGGTGCAACTGCAAGGGTTGAGTTTTGCGCCGGGATTGTGTTACACTGGTTTTGCACTTGATTCTTTACATGATCCTGGAGGAAATTTTTTTGATGGAATACAATTTTGTCTTGCGGGGTAATGTGCTCTATACTCCGCAGTGTGGAGCCCTTTCGGTGCATCCTCACAGCTATCTTGTCTGCGAAGGCGGGCAGGTGGCCGGAATTTTTGAGGAACTTCCGGAGGCCTATCGCAATTTTCCGGTGGAGGATTTCGGAGATAAGATGATTCTTCCCGGTCTGGTGGACCTGCATGTCCATGCGGGACAATACGCCTTCCGGGGGCTCGGCATGGACCAGGAACTGCTGGCCTGGTTGGAACAGAACGCCTTCCCCGAGGAAAGCCGTTTTGCCGATGCATCCTATGCGGTGCGGGCGTATCCCATTTTTGTGGACGCTTTGCGCCGCAGTGCCACCACCCGCGCCTGTATCTTTGCCACATTGCACCGCCCCGCCACCCTGCAGCTGATGCAACTGCTGGAGGATGCCGGCATGCCCTGTTATGTGGGCAAGGTCAACATGGACCGGAACAGCCCCGATACACTGCGGGAAACAACGGAGGAATCTTTGGCGGAAACACGGCGCTGGCTGGAGGAGAGCCGCGCCTTCTCCCAGGTGCGTCCCATCCTTACCCCGCGGTTCATTCCCAGCTGTACCGATGCGCTGATGGCCGGGCTGGGCCGTCTGCAACAGGAATTCCAAGTCCCGGCCCAGTCCCACCTTTCGGAAAATCTTTCCGAGATTGATTGGGTGCAATCCCTCTGTCCCGATACCCGCTTCTATGGGGAAGCTTATGACCGGGTGGGGCTGTTTGGGGGCGCATGCCCCACCATCATGGCCCACTGCGTCTGGAGCGGGCCGGAGGAGCGCGCTTTGCTGAAAGAAAACGGTGTCTTTATTGCCCATTGTCCGCAATCCAATATGAATGTTTCTTCGGGCATTGCCCCTATCAAGCAATATCTGCGGGAAGGCCAGCGGGTGGGTCTGGGTAGCGACGTGGCCGGTGGTGCGCACTTGTCTATTTTCCGGGCCATGACCGATGCCATCCAGTGTTCCAAGCTGCGGTGGCGTCTGGTGGACCAGGACACTCCGGCGCTGACCCTGCCGGAAGCGCTGTACATGGCCACCAAGGGCGGCGGCGCGTTCTTTGGCAAGGTGGGCAGCTTTGAACCCGGTTATGCCTTTGACGCCGTGGTGGTGGACGACAGTGATTTGCCCACCACCCGCACCTGTACCTTGGAAGAGCGTCTGGAACGCTTTGTCTATCTGTCGGACGGGCAGCCCTTCGCCAAGTATGCGGCGGGACGCCGGTTGTTCTAAACCAAACACGACCCCTGCGCCCTTTGCAATGGGTGCAGGGGATTTTTATTGCCTCCGGATGACTGTGGTTGGCTGCAGGACGGAAAAAGTGAAATTTTTGTACTTTCTGTCAATATTCAAAAAATGTACGGGAATTTTATAGGTGAATCTGTTATAATGACTGTACACAGTGTAGCAACAGCAGGAGAATGCAACATGGCCAACACAAAATCCGCGCAGCCCTTTGTCGTCTTTGACAACGTCTGCAAATATTACCAGATGGGGGATACCCGTATTGCCGCATCCGATCATGTGAGCTTTACCATTGAAAAAGGGGAGTTTTGTGTCATTCTGGGACCTTCCGGTGCCGGAAAAACCACCGTGCTCAACATGCTGGGCGGCATGGATACCTGCGACGAGGGGACCATCCTGTTGGATGGGGAAAAGGTCAGCAGCTTCAACCAGAAACGGCTGACAACCTACCGCCGGTACGATGTGGGATTTGTGTTCCAGTTTTACAACCTGGTGCAAAATCTGACCGCCCGGGAAAACGTGGAACTGGCGGCCGAAATTTGCAAGGATCCGCTGGATGCCGACCTGGTGCTGGACGAGGTGGGACTTTCCCATCGGCGCAACAACTTTCCGGCGCAGCTTTCCGGCGGAGAGCAGCAGCGCGTTTCCATTGCCCGGGCGCTGGCCAAAAACCCAAAAATCCTGCTCTGTGACGAACCCACCGGCGCGCTGGACTACAAAACCGGCAAACAGGTGCTGGCTCTGCTGCAGGACACCTGCCGTAAAAAGGGGCGCACCGTCATTGTCATCACCCACAACAGTGCGCTGGCAGCCATGGCGGACCGGGTAATCCGCATCAACAGTGGCCGGGTGATCGAAGAAACCTGTAACCCTCATCCCACGCCTGTGGAAAGGATCGAATGGTAAATGACCCGCACGTACCGAAAAAATATCCTGCGCACCTTCACCAGCGCACGCAGCCGCTTTGTGGCCATTTTTTCCATCGTGGCGCTGGGGGTCGGGTTTCTGGCCGGGCTGAATGCCACCCCCCTCGATATGAAAGAGTCGATGGAGCAGTACCTGGATGACGGCAACTTTTATGATCTGCGCGTCGTCTCCTCCATGGGCCTGACCGATGACGATGTGGAGGCTCTGCGTCAGGTGGATGGGGTGCAACAGGTGCAGCCGGGGTATTACACCGATCTTCTGGTGGATGTGGGGGACGACGTCATCGTGTCCCGGGCCCAGAGCTTGCCTCCCGATACCGGGGATGCCATCAACCGCCTGGTGCTGGCGGATGGCCGGCTGCCACAGAATTCCGGGGAATGCGTGGTGGAGGCCAGCGCCAACCTGACCGACACCGCATACCCCATCGGCACCCGGCTGACCATAGACAGTGAAAACGAAGACCTGGACACCAAACTGTCCTGCACCGAATATACCATTGTCGGCATCGTACATAACACCAACTACTTCAGCTTCGAGCGGGAACCGGCCAGCGTGGGCAACGGTACGGTCAATCTGGTGATGTACCTGCTGCCGGAGGATTTTGCCTACGATACCTATACGGAAATCTATCTGACCGCCCAGGGAGCACGGGACCAGAACAGCATGGGGGATTCCTATGCCGCCACGGTAGAGGCGCTGCAGACGGCGGTGGAGTCCATTCAGGAAGGACGCTGCCAAAGCCGGTACGATGAAATTGTGGGCGATGCGCAGCAGGAAATTGACGATGCCTGGACGGAATACTATGATGCCGAGGCGGAAGCCCGGCAGGAGCTGGACGACGCGGCCAAGGAACTGGAAGACGGGCGCCAGGAATTGGAGGACGGCCGGCAGGAATACCTGGACGGGGAGCAGGAGTATGCCGACGGTGCCAACGAACTGGCAGAGAACGAGGCCAAGGTCAACGACGGCGCCGTTCAGCTGGAAGAAGGCCGCCAGGAACTGCTGAACAACCAAAAGAAAATAGAGGACGGCGAGGCGGAGCTGGCCGCCAATGAACCCACGCTGGCGGAAGCACGCCGCAAACTGGAAAGCGGTCAGGCGGACTATGAGGCCGGACTGCAGCAGTACAACGATGCACTGGCCCAGCTGGAGGACGGCGAACAACAGTTAAAAGAGGGCAAGACGCAATTGGATGCGGCTGAAGCCCAGTACAGTGCGGGTATCGCCACCCTGGTGGCACAGTTGAATGCCTCCCTGGGGCAGAGCACCCCCGAAAGCGGCCTGACGGCGGAGCAGATTGCCGCGCTGCTGCAGGCAGCCATGCCGCAGACCCCGCCGCAGGAAACGCCGGAGGCGACCCCTGAGCCGTCGGCTACACCGGAAACGGCTACTCTGGCGAGCACGCCGGAAACGGCGGCGGGCGAGCCGGCAACTCCGTCGTCCCCGGAAGAAGAGCAAACACCCTCCGCGACGATGGCTTTGACACCGGAACAGATTGCGGCGCTGCTGCAGACCGATACCTCCACCGCGTCGCTGACCCTGACCGAAGAACAGGTCAAGGGTTTTGTGGACTGGCTGATCGAAAAGGAATATGCAGCCCCTGCCAGCTATGATGAACTGCTGGACCGCGCCGATGCGTATGCCGAAGAAATCTATGGCCTGCCGGCGGGATCGCTGCCGTTGACTTCCACGGCGCGAACGGTCCAGCAGCAGGCGGGCAAGCTGCTCTATGCACTCCAGCAGTCCATGGGGCAGGCGCCTACTCAGCAACAGATGGAACTGGCGCAGCAGCTGACCACCCTGGTGACAGCCGACCGGTCCACCATGGCCGATGCCCTGCAGGATACCCAGGTCTGGCTGGATGCCCAGACGGGGCAGCCGGATCTGTTTGTCCTGTTGCTGAAGGTACTGGTGCCCACCTGGCAGCAGTATCTGACAACCGAACAGCAGCAGACCCAACCGCTGGTGGCCGGTTTTGCCCAGACGGTGGAAGGTCGCCGGACGCTGGACGACAGCTGGGCTGCTTATGAAGAAAACGAACAAAAACTGGCGGACGGACGGCGCCAGCTGGAAGAAAGTGCCCCCCAGCTGGAAGATGCCAAGCGCCAGCTGGACGAGGGCTGGGCCCAGTACCGGGAAGGTCTGGCGGAATACGAGGCCGGCAAGCGGGAGCTGGCCGACGGCCGTCGGCAATTGGAAGAGGGATGGGCTACCCTGACAGACAAGCAGGTGGAACTGGACGACGCCCGGCAACAGATTGCCGATGCCAAGGCGGAGCTGGCCGATGCCCGGGCGGAACTGGACGATGCCCGCCGTACCATTGCCGAGAACGCGCAGAAGCTGCGGGACGGCGAGATGGAATATGAGGATGCCAAGGCGGAGGCGGAACAGGAACTGGCCGATGCCCGGGCGGAAATTCAGGATGCCGAGCAGGAAGTGGCCGACATTGACTATCCCGAATGGTATATCTGGGACCGGGACAACAACGTCAGCTATTCTTCCTTTGTGGGCAACGTGGATAAGCTGACCGCCATCACCACCATCTTCCCGGTCTTTTTCTTCCTGGTGGCGGCTCTGGTGGTTTCCACCACCATGACCCGCATGGTGGAAGAAGAGCGCCTGCAGATCGGTACATTGAAGGCACTGGGGTACACCCGGGGCGAAATCATGCAAAAGTATCTGTGGTATGCCTTTGCAGCCGCCATCACCGGTACCCTGGTGGGTCTGGCGGTGGGGTTCCAGGTGTTCCCGTCCATCATCTGGTCCGCCTATGCCATGATGTATTATATGCCTGCCATTGCCACGCCCTGGCGGTTGACCCAGGCGCTGTTTGCGGGCGGTACGCTGACGGTCCTTACCGTGGGAGTTACGGTACTGGCCTGCCGCGCCTCGCTGATGGAGGTCCCCGCCGCGCTGATGTTGCCCCGGGCGCCCAAAGCGGGCAAACGGATCCTGCTGGAGCGGATCACCCCCCTGTGGCGGCGCTTTCCCTTCAGCTGGAAGGTCACCTGCCGCAACCTGTTGCGCTACCAGAAACGTTTCTGGATGACGGTGATCGGGGTGGCGGGCTGTACCTCGCTGCTGGTGGCCGGTTTTGGCATCTCGGATTCCCTCAATGAAATCATTACCAAACAGTTTGGGTTGATCTCCCACTATGATCTGATGACCATTGTCACCAAAGAGGAGGCTACCCAGCAGGGGCCGGTTTACGACTATCTGTTCGATGGGGATGCTGTGTCACAGTCCCTGACCATTTCGATGGAGACGACCCGCCAGGAAACCCCGGAAGGGGAAGTGGACGTCTACCTGATGGTGCCCCAGGATGTGACGCAGTTCGCCGACTTCCTGGATTTGCACGAACGCATTGGCGGAAAGCCCACCCCGCTGGGGGAGGACGGCGTTGTGCTGACAGAAAAACTGGCCAAAACGCTGGGAGTACAAGCCGGGGATACCGTCACCCTGGAAAATGGTGACGAAAAAACCGGTACCTTTACGGTCAGCGGTGTCTGCGAGCACTATGTGAGCAACTATGTGTATATGAGTGCTGCCACCTATGCGGCCGGCTTCGGGGAGGACGCTTCGTATAACGCTATCCTCAGCAAGCTGACCGATGACAGCCAGCAGACCCGGAATGCCGTTTCCACACAACTATTGGAAATGGACAATGTGGCCAGCCTGACCTTTACCGAGGACAGCATCACCCAGGTTCTCAACATGCTCAACTCCATCGACGCAGTGGTGGTGCTGATCATCGTCTGTGCGGCCTGTCTGGCCTTTGTGGTGCTGTACAACCTTTCCAACATCAACATTGCCGAGCGGGTCAAGGAAATTGCCACCATCAAGGTGCTGGGATTCTATGACCGGGAGGTTTTTGCCTATGTCAACCGGGAAAGCATGGCGCTTTCGCTTATCGGTACGCTGTTCGGCGTGTTCGGCGGTATGGCGTTGCACCGCTTCATCATTGTGACGGTGGAAGTGGATGCCGTCATGTTCGGCCGGGACATCCATCCGCTGAGCTTTGTCTATGCCATTGCCCTCACGCTGCTTTTCAGTACGTTGGTCAACCTGGTCATGGGCCGCACGCTGAAAAAAATCTCCATGGTGGAGAGCATGAAGGCCCCGGAATAACAATCGAAACACCGTGTATCCGATGCGGTGGGGTGGTGGGACATCTTGCAGAAGATGTCCCACTTTTTTTATGTTTTTTTCTATTGACAATTGAAAGACCCGTGTTATACTGTTTAGGTACGCAAATAAACTGTTAGCATGTGAACAATTCGGGAGCGAACAAAAAACAGGGGAAAGCAGGTGAGAATCACGAAGACACAACAGCCAGACTGTCTGCAAAAATGCTGCTGCGAGGATCACTTCGGTGCCCTGGTCAGCCAGACGTCCCGGGTGGTCCGCCGCGCCATGGATGCACGGATTTCTGCCGATGTGACACCGGAACTGACCGGCGTGCGTGGCATGCTTCTGGGCGAGATCGTGCGGGCCAACAAGGAAAACCGGGATGTCTACCAGCGGGATGTGGAGCGATGGATGCAGCTGCGCCGTTCCAGTGTGACGGCCTTACTGCAGGGTATGGAGCAGGACGGATTCATCACCCGCTGCTCGGTGGAAAGGGATGCCCGCCTAAAACGGCTGAGCGCCACCCCCAAAGGGGTTGCCTACCATGAACGGATCCGCCTCAGCATCGACAATTTTGAGCGTGAGCTGCAGCGTGGGATTCCGTCAGAGCAGCAGGCAGTGGCCCGCAGCGTACTGGAGCGGATCCTGAACAACGCCCGGGACCTGGCGGGGGAAACCAGAGCTTTCCCCGAAGGTTCGGCGGATGGGCGCGGCTGAAGGCGTTGCGCCGCTTTTCCCCAAGGGAATGGGAAGTAGGGTTACAAAGAAAGGAGCAATCAATCTTGTTCAAGACACTTGGACGTGAGACCAAAGGGTTCCGACTGGTCTCAATCCTCACCCCGGTCTGTATGATCGGTGAGGTCATCATGGAAATGATTATCCCCAAGCTGATGGCCACCATTGTGGACGACGGTGTTACCGCCGGCAACATGCAGGTCATCTATTCGGTGGGCGCCAAAATGCTGGTGGCCGCACTCATCGGTCTGCTGGTGGGCTTCCTGGGTGCCATGTTTGGCTCCCATGCGGCCACCGGTTTTGCGCGCAATCTGCGCCGCGGTATGTTCCGCAACATTCAGACCTTCAGTTTTGCCAACATCGACAAATATTCCACGGCCGGTCTGGTCACCCGTATGACCACCGACGTGACCAACATCCAGAACGCCTACCAGATGATGCTGCGTATGGCGGTCCGCGCGCCGGCCAGTATGGTTGTGGCACTGATCATGTCCTTTACCATCAATGCGGAACTGGCCAGTGTCTATCTGGTGGCCGTCATTCTGTTGGGTGCGGCGCTGACCTTCATCATGACCCGAGCCACCAACTACTTCACCGGTGCTTTCCGCAAGTACGATGACCTGAATGAGAGCGTGCAGGAAAACGTCTCCGCCATCCGTGTGGTCAAGGCCTACGTGCGGGAAAAGTTTGAGGGCGAAAAATTCCGCAAGGCCAGTGATAACGTGCGTAAGCTGCTGCTGCGCGCCGAACTGATCCTGTCCTGGAACGCCCCGCTGATGACCCTGGCAGTGTACAGCTGCATTCTGATCATCTCCTGGCTGGGTGCCCGGCTTATTGTGTTGTCCGGTTCCACCAGCTTCACCACCGGTGATCTGATGAGCATGCTCAGCTACTGCATGAACATCCTCATGAGCCTGATGATGCTTTCCATGGTGTTCGTCATGATCACCATGTCTGCTGCTTCCGCCAAGCGTGTGGCGGAAGTCCTGGACGAGAAATCCGACCTGGCCAACGGCGAAAACCCCGTTATGGAAGTCAAGGATGGCTCCGTCAAGTTCAACAACGTCAGCTTTGCCTATAAAAAGGATGGCGAGAAGGCGCTGGAGAACATCAATCTGGACATCAAGTCCGGCGAGACCATCGGCATCATCGGTGGTACCGGCTCTGCCAAATCCAGCCTGGTCCAGTTGTTGCCCCGCCTGTATGATGTCACCGAGGGCAGCGTGGAAGTGGGCGGCGTTGATGTGCGCAACTACGACCTGGAAACCCTGCGCAACAGCGTGGCCATGGTGCTGCAGAAGAACGAACTGTTCAGCGGCACCATTGCCGAAAACCTGCGCTGGGGCAACCCCGACGCCACCGATGCCGAGATTGAGGAAGCCTGCAAGCAGGCCTGCGCCGATGAATTCATCGAGCGGTTCCCCGACCGGTACGAAACCTACATTGAACAGGGCGGCAGCAACGTTTCTGGCGGCCAGAAACAGCGCCTGTGCATTGCCCGCGCCCTGCTGAAAAAGCCCAAGATCCTGATCCTGG